>Ga0157375_10005057_pt1 | contig 11446 bp, 13 predicted proteins | sample M35metaG_FD_115311 | JGI IMG/M metagenome (GOLD analysis project Ga0157375, IMG submission 115311) | Miscanthus rhizosphere microbial communities from Kellogg Biological Station, Michigan, USA - M3-5 metaG | ecosystem: Host-associated > Plants > Roots > Rhizosphere > Soil | place: USA: Michigan...
CGCTACAACGAGGTGGGTGGATCGGCGAGCGGGATCCTCAAGACGACCTTCACGCATCCCCTTCGAATCGGCGAGGTGGCCTTGAGCGGGCGAGACCTTCACTACCTGCTCGATCTCGTCGCGCCGCTCGCCGCGCTCTCTCTGCTGGCGCCGCTCGTGCTGGTGGCCGCGCTGCCCGAACTCGCCATCAACCTCCTCTCGTCAACGACCACGCAGACGTCGATCCACTTCCACTACACCGCGGGGCTGATTCCAACGCTGATGATCGCTGCGATCTTCGGCGCGAAGCGACTCTCGCGCTGGACGCTTCCGATCGCGACGGGCATCGTTCTTGCGGCGCTCATCGGGAACTACCGGCTCGGGCCGATCCCCGGTTGGCGTCACGTTCCGGGCGGACAAACGTTTCAGGCGACCGCAGGGCGCGTGACCGATCACGACCGCGTCGCGCAGCGAGCACTACAGCTCATTCCGGGCGACGCCGTCGTCAGCGCGACCAACACGCTCGGCGCACACCTCTCCGCGCGCCGCCGCGTGCTCAGCTTCCCGTACCTCGAGGATTCGAAGTGGGTCGCAGCCGACGAGACGCAACCGGGCTATGCAGACCGCTACGCGCCGATTCCGACCGCAACGCAACTGTCCGCTCTACGGCGAAACCCGGAGTGGCAGCTCGTGTTCGAGCAGGACGGGATCCTCGTCTTCCGACGCGCGCCCGCCTAGCTTGACCACGGCGAACACGAACAAGGCGGCGACAATCAGATCGCGGATCAGCACGAGCCAGACGTAGCCGCCGAGCGCAAACACGTCGCTGTAGTGGAAGAACCAGACCTGCGCGAGGACGAGCGCGGCGGCCACCAGGACCCAGACGACGGGCTCGAGCAGCACCACGAACGGGACGAGCCAGACGAGGTACTGCGGCGAGAAGAAGCGAGTGAAGGCGAGGAATCCTGCGATCGCCGCGACGAAGGCGAGCGTGAGCCGCCTCGGCTCGTCGCGACCCCGCAGGTAGAGCCAGGCAACCGCCACGACGGCGAGGGCCTGTGCGATCGAGCTCAACACGGCCAGCGCCTCCGGCAACGAGCCGACGAGGTCGTACGAGATGGCGTGCCCGGTGCGATGCACGACCGTGGCGCTGTACAAGCCCAGCCGGTCGGCGGCGGCGAGTAGCGAGCCGCCAAGGCTCTCGACCTGCAGCGACCTGGCCGCCTGTGCACGAAAGCTCTCCGCGAGACCGTGGGGCGCAAGCACCAGGAAGGGCACAACGAAAAGAGCGGCCACCGCGGCAAAGACCGCAAGCGCTCGCAACGCGAGCTCGCGTCCGCGAGTCCGCCAGACGAAGATCGCGGCCGACGGGACGAGCACCAGCGGATAGACCTTCGCGGCGAATGCAGCACCGAGCAGCGCGAAGGCGGCCACATCCCGACCGGCGATCAGCAGTGCGAGAGCCGCGAGCGTGAGGAGCGCCGGCCACGCGTCGTACGTGTTGAGCGAGATCGGCCCGAGCGCGAGCGGCGACAGGGCGAAGATCAGCAAGGCGACCCAGAGGCGTGTCGTCGAGACATCGAGCCTGACGAGCAGCCACCCCAGCAGCAGAAGCGCCGCCACACCGCACAGCGCCATCAGGCACTTGAACGTCGCGTTGTAGTGCGAAGAGCCAAATGCCGACGCCGGCAGGAACACAACAAGAGCCCCGGGCGGGTACTCCATGAAGAAGTCCCGATACGGAACGCGCCCGTCGAAGACGGCAGCCGCGAATCCCTGGTAGAGATGGACGTCGCGGAATCGCTCGGCGCGGAAGAGCCCTCCGTCCGGAACGGCGCAGGCGGCGAGATAGATCGGAATCGCGGCCGCCGCCGGCCGCAGCCAGGGCCTACGGGGTCGTGGTGGTGTCAGGGACCTGGGAGAAGCCGTCGGCGGCGTCGTTCCCGGAGCTGGTCGTCGTCGTCTGCGCCGGGAAGGCGCTCGGTGCGCTGTAGCTACCGCTCATGGCGTATTGCAGCTTGTGGGTGACCCAGACCGGCGAGGTCTTCGGCGGCGGGAACTCCTTCGGGAACGGTGCGTAGGTAATCGCCTTCTCCATGAACAGCTTCCAGATCGTCGCCGGGAACGTCGGGCCCGAGACTGCGACCCCGTGCACGGACGTCATCGGGATCTCCCCCTTCGGATATCCGAGCCAGATCGTCGCCTCGAGACCGGGGAAGAAGCCGCAGAACCAGGCGTCGGCGAAATTGTCGGTCGTCCCGGTCTTTCCGCCCGGCGTGCCGCCGAAGTACGCACCGACTCCGGTGCCGCCCGTCATGTTCTTCTCGAGAATGCCGACAACTTCAGCGGCGACCCAGTCCGGAACGGCGCGCTTGCGTTGCGGCACGCCCCAGCCGGCCTCCCTGTCGACCTTGCCGCCGGGCAGGATCACCTTGCGGATCGCCATCGGCTTCGAATAGACGCCGCCGGCCGCGAGGGTCGAGTACACGGACGCCATGTCCATCGGAGTCACGACTCGTGAGCCGAGGCCCATCGAAGGGACATACGCCCCGTCGCTCGTGCGCAGGTCAGTGCGAACCCCGAGCCGGTAGGCGATGTCCGCGATGTTCTCGGGGCCGACGTCGAGCGACAGGCGCGCGTAGACGCTGTTGTCAGAGCGCAGCGTCGCGTTCTCGATCGACGTCGGGCCGACGTAGGAGTGGTCGTAGGTCTCCGGACACCATGCCGTCGGCGGGTTGGTGTCACAGGAGCCGGTCTCGCTCGGGTCGTACTTGAAGGGCGCCGAGAGGTAGGTCGTCGAAGGGCTGATGCCCTGGGAGATCGCGGTCGTCAACACGATCGTCTTGAACGTAGATCCCGGCTGCCGGCGCGCGGACGACGCGAAGTTCACCTGGTTCCTGGGATCACCCGGGCTCACCTCGGTCATCGCGCGAATCGCGCCGTTGGTCGGATTGATCGAGACGATCGCCGCCGCGGGGTCACTCGAGTACGGCAACGTGCGCTTGATCGCGTCGAGCGCGAACCGCTGCAGACGACGATCGATCGTCGTGTAGACCTTCAGGCCGCCGGAGCGAACCGTGTTCGCGCCGTACTGCCGCTGAAGCTCTTCGCGCACGTAGCTGAAGAAGTACGGCTCACGGATGCGCGTGTACAGGCGGCCTGCCTTGAGGCGGAGGTTGCGTTTTGCAACGGCATTGGCGTACTGGCTGGACGTAATGTCCCCGTTCCCGAGCATCGCTCTCAGGACCTCGTCGCGGCGGGCAATCGCCTGCGCGGGCCGCTGGAACGGGTCGAAGACCGACGGCGCCTGCGGCAGTCCGGCGAGCAGCGCCGCCTGATTCAACGTCAGCTTGCGTGCCGGCCTCGAGAAGTATGTCTGGGCGGCGGCTTCGATCCCGTAGGCGTGGTTGCCGTAATACACCTGGTTCATGTAAGCGTTGAGGATCCACGTCTTCGACTTCTCGCGTGCAAGCTTGATCGCAAGACACGCCTCGGTTGTCTTGCGGCCCAACGTCTGCGACTGCTTCTTGATGTACAGGTTGCGAACGAGCTGCTGGGTGATCGTCGATCCTCCCTGCACGACCTTGCCCGCCTGAATGTCCGCGTAGAGCGCGCGCACGATCCCGAACCAGTCGAGTGCGCCATGCCTGTAGAAGCGTCTGTCCTCGATCGCGATCGTCGCCTTCGGCGCCCAGGGGCTGATCTGAGCGAGGCCCACGGGCTGCCGGTTCCGTTCCGCGGGAATCGACCCGAGCAACGATCCGTCCGCCGCGAAGATGAACGAGTTCTGTCCAACCTCCACGGGGTTGAGCGTGTCGAGGCTGCAGCTGTTCATCCAGACGGCGGCGCCCGTGAAGCTCGACACGATTAGGAAGAGCACCGTCCCGATGAACACGCCGCCCACGAGCTTCCCCAGTTTCTTCCGGCGGTTTCTGACCCGCCTACGGCGCCGTTTCCTCAACCGGTCGAGCAGGAACGTGTCCTGCTGGGAACGGCCTCCGCGAGGCGGCGGCATCAGGCGTACACGCCTTCTGCCCGCAGCACCTCGTAGGCGCGGAGGCGGAGCTCGCGCTCGAGCCGCTCGGCCGAGGGACGGTCGCTCGCCGGCGCCCGGACGGTGACGGTCGCGCTCCCGGCCACGTCGGCTACGAAGACGTCGCCGTCGCCGGCGATCGTTTGGAGCCGGTCCACGACGGCACCGAGGTCTTGACCTAGTGGAACCTGGAGGCTGATCTCGGCGACTTTCTCTCGACTACGGATCGTGGAGTTGCGGATGGTATCCGAGGCCAGCCTTTCGTTCGGGATCACGAGCCGGTCGCCGGTCTCGGTCCGCACGAACGTGTAGATGAGCCCGATCTCCTCCACGGTCCCCTCGATGCTGTCAATCACGACGTCGTCTCCAAGCCGCAGCGGCTGGTTGAAGGCGATCAGCAATCCCGCGACGAAGTTCCCGAGGGTCCGCTGGGACGCGAAGCCGACGACGATGCCGATCACCGCCGAGGAGGCGAGCAATCCGCCGGCCACCGCCCTCACCTGTGGGACCACGAGCAGAGCGGACAGGACGCCTACGAACATGATCGTCGTGGTGATGGCGCGTCGCAGGACGCGATAGCGCGTCATCGCTTCGGGCGGAAGGTCGCGGCGCGCGATGCGACGGTCGATCAAGCGCGCCGTCACCGTGGTGACGAGCAGGGCCACGATGACGACGATCAATCGCTGCCAGGAATGCATGGCTCTCTATTCGACGGCGGTCTCGCCCTCCTCCGCGAGCCGCGACCAGGCAAAGCCTTCCCCTTTGCGGCTGAACCGTCCCACGCCGTGGAAGTGACTGACGATCGCGGGTGTCTCGCGGTCGGAAAGCTGACCCAGGACTCGCTTCCGCGTCGCCGCCGACAGATCTGGGTCGTCGTCGCTGACGTAGACGAGATCCGGATCGGCGACCTGGAGCTCATGCACCACGACGTCGCCGAGGACAACGAGCTCTTCGCCTTCGGACTCGATGAACACGCTCGCGTGCCCAGGTGTATGGCCGCGCGTCGGGACGAGGCGCACGCCGGACACAACTTCGAGCTCGCCGTCGCCGAGAACCACCAGGCCGGCGTCGCGCAAAGGCTCGACACGGTCTGAGAGGTGCGGGCGTTGCGCGAGCGAGTCCTCGGACATGAAGTACGACCACTCGTCGCCGGACACGACGTAGCGGGCGTTGGGAAAAGATCCGTCCCAACCGACGTGGTCGACATGAAGATGGGTGTGCACGACAAGGTCCACGTCTTCGGGACTCGAGCCCGCACGCGTGAGCTCGGTCGGGAGCCACGCGCCGGCAGCCGGCATGAACGCCCGCGGCGTCGGCCCGACCCCGGTATCGACGAGCACCGTCGTTCCGTCCCCGCGAATGAGAACGGCATTGACGGGCAGCCGCCACTCATCGGAGCTGCTCAACGATGGGAAGGCCTCCGCGATGGTCGCGAAGCTTCCTTCGGCATCCGTGAGGATCGAGACGTCGAGCCTGCCCACCCTCACAACGGCAACGGCTTCCGTCCGCCGAATCCCTCGTCGACTCGGTGCCAGTAGTGAATCTCGTCCTCACCGAGCTTCCAGCAGAGCAGGACGACCTCGTCGCCGCGGTGCGCCGGAAAGTCGAGCAGTCCTTCCTCGAGCGACTTGACCTCCGCTCCAGCCGCTCTGATCAGTTCTGCACACTCGGAGATCGCAGCCGCTTCGCGCTGGATCGTCTCGGCTGCCTCGTGCAGGTCGCTCGGGACCATGTCGCCGCCGTTTCCCGCAATGCGCATGACGAGCTGCGCTTGTTCAACCTCCGCAGCAGTGAGATTCCGTCGATGCTCGACCATTTGCTCGACGATCGGCCGCAGCTCGACGAGGGCCTCGTTGGCCTCTGCAGGCGTGAAGGTGCGGGCCATTCGACAATATGATCATGCGGCCGTGCGCGCAGGTCAAAGACATGACCTGGACATCTACCTGTGGAGCCGGGCGGCGATCTGGATCGGGGCGATCTTCGCCTTCTTCTTCTTCGAGCCGAATCGGCATCCGAACGCAGATCGCTGGGACACGGCTCGCATGCACGACCTCGGTTACTTCACCGACATCTGGGCCCGCTGGGACAGCGACTTCTTCCTTCGGATCGCGCAGAACGGCTACGACGAGGCGTCCGCCGCCTTCCACCCGCTCTACCCGGCTCTGATCGCCGTGCTGGGACGTGCCTTCTTCGGGCACTACATCCTGGCCGGCCTCGTGATCTCCCTGCTCTGCTGTCTCGGTTCGTTCGTCCTTCTGCACCGGCTTGCGGAACAGCACCTGGGTAGTGCCGAAGACGCAACGCGCAGCGTGCTCTACCTCGCCGTGTTTCCGATGACCCTCTTCCTTCAGGCCGTCTACAGCGAGTCGCTGTTCCTTCTCCTCGTGCTCGCGGCGTTCGCGCTCGCCGAGCGCGATCGCTTCGCAGGCGCGGGGGTCGTCGCCGGCCTGGCGATCCTGACCCGTGCGGCGGGGCTCGCGCTGCTGCCGGCGCTCGCGCTCTTGGCCTGGCGGCACCGTGACCGCCTTCGGGCTCTCGCCGGTGTCGCTTTGGCGCTGCCCGTGGCGGCCGTCTATCCGCTCGTGCTGTGGCAACAGGTCGGCGACCCCTTTGCGTTCCGGGACGCGCAGGACCGCTGGCACCGGCACCTCTCGTGGGCAGGCCCTTTCGGCGGGATCTGGGACGGTGTCGTCGCCGGGTGGCGCGGCCTTGAACAGTTCATCGTCGGACACGGCACGCACGTTCCGGATGCGAACCCCATGCACGCCGCAGCCGAGAACGTCCAGGCCCTGGCGTACCTCGCTCTCTTCCTGGCGCTTACCGTTGTGGCCTGGCGCCGGTTCGGTGCGCCCTACGGGCTCTTCGCCGTCTTCAGCCTCGCGATTCCCCTCAGCTATCCAAGCTCGCGTTGGCCCCTGCTCTCCCTACCTCGCTTCGGGCTCGTGATCTTCCCGCTCTTTCTCGCACTCGCGTCGCTGACCGCGACCAGGCCGCGCTTACACAACGCGGTCGTTGCCTGCGGCGCACTGTTCCTCGGCATCGCCGTAGTCCAATGGGCGCTGTGGCAGTGGGTCGCATGAAGGCTGCCGACCTCGATGCCGTGACGCTGGATGCGCACGGGACGCTCGTCACGCTGGCCGATCCTGTCGCGGCGCTGACGAGTGCCCTCTCGGAGCGCGGAGTCGAGCGGACCCCCGAAGCAGTCCTGGCCGGCTTCCAGACCGAGGTCGCCCACTACGCTCCGCGCGCCAGCGAGGGGTATGACGAGGAGAGCCTGGCGCGACTGCAACGGGAGTGCGTCCACGTCTTCCTCGAGGCGGTTGGCGCCGGCCTCGCCGCGGCTGAATTCGTGCCGGCCTACATCGGCGCGCTGCACTTCGACGTGCTCCCGGGAGTGGTCGAATCACTCGACCGGCTGAAGGCACTCGGCCTCGAGCTCGCGATCGTGGCGAACTGGGACCTCAGCCTGCATCGGCTACTCGACGAGGCCGGGCTTGCCCGTTATTTCAAGGTGGTTGTGCATGCTGCGCGCAAGCCCGCGCCCGACGGCCTGCTGCGCGCACTCGGCGACCTCGAGATCGATCCCGCTCGGGCACTGCACATCGGAGATGACGAAGCCGACCGAGACGCCGCCGGTGCGGCCGGCATGCAGTTCGCACCGGCCCCCGTCCCTGCTGCCGTCGCCGCGATCCGATGAGAGCGGCCCTTGCACTCTGGAGCAGCTTCGTGCTCGCGTTCGCGACGTTGAGCTACAGCCTGCGCTTCACCGAGGGCAAGCCGCCGAAGGACCTGCTCTACAAGTGGTCGACGGCCGTGGGCAACCTGGTGCAGTTCGCGGTCATTGCAGTGATCGTCTACGGGATCGCCGGACTCACGGGCGATCGCCGGCGAGTGCTCGCGCTGCGCCGGCCGACCTCGTGGGCGACGGCGGCCCGGATCGGGGTCGGCATCGGGTTCGGGATCTTCATCCTCTCGCTCATCCTCACCCCGCTCCTCGAGCCGGGGCGCGAGCAGGGTGTCACTCCCGACACGTGGCAGCCGGAACACGCAGGGGCCTACATCGCGAACGGGCTCGTGGTTGTGGTGGTCGCGCCGATCGTCGAGGAGCTCACGTTCCGAGGCCTTGGCTACTCGCTACTCGCCCGCTACGGACGGTGGACTGCGATCATCGCCACTGGCCTCGCCTTCGCGTTGGCGCACGGCCTCGTCAACGCGTTTCCGCTGCTCGCCGCGTTCGGCATCGGCCTCGCCTTTCTGCGCAGCCGCGTCGACAGCGTCTATCCGGGGATGATCGTCCACGGACTCTTCAACGCAATCGCGCTCACTGTTGCCGTTGCAGACAAACCACAGGCGGATATTCTCGGCGCGTGCGTTGCGCTGTGGCCCTTGCCATCTCCCTTCTGATCTTCGTCCCAGCCGCGGCGGGTGCGACGCCCATGGTCTCCATCCAGACAACACCGGCGACCGGAGCGGCTCCCTTGCACGTTGCTTTCACGGCGAGCGGCGACGCGGCCTCATACCGCTGGGACTTCGGCGATGGGAGCTCCGCCGACGGGCGCACCGCCGAGCACACGTACGCGGCGGGACGCTGGACCGCGACCCTCACGGCCCGGTCGGCTGAAGGCGAGACTGCAACACAGACAGCGGTCATCACCGCGTACGGACTGACCCTCGCAGGGCCAAATCCTGCGCGGTACGGACGCCGCGTCGTCTTTCGCGGCTCCGTCGTACCGGCGGAACAGGGACTCCGTGTCACCCTCGGGGGACCTGGCGGAAACCTGACAGGGGCAAAGACCGGCGCAGACGGTCGCTACGCGATCTTTGCACGCGTCACCGTTCCCGGCGAGTACGTCGCGACAAGCGAGCGCGCAGAGTCTGCACCTCTCGTATTGCGCGTTGTCCCCAAGCTCGTCACCGGGCTCTCCGGCAGCGGAACGCGTGGCAGTAGCTATTTCTTCACCGCGCGGCTCGTCCCCGCCAACTCCGGAGTCGTGGCGGTGAGCATCGCCCGTGGCCAGAACGTGCTCGTCGACCGCACCTTCACCGGCCATGTGCGCATCAAGCTCGACACGAGGCGGCCGAGCTCCTACCGGGTCCGCGCGGAGGTGATGCCCAGCGAGGGCTATGCCGGCACGGTTCGCGTGCTCCGCGCCAACGTCGTCCTGCCGCGACTGGCTCCCGGCACACGGGGCAGCGCAATCTCACAACTGAGCGGCCAGCTCCGGCGTCTGCACTACGCGGCGCCGAGCGGAATGAGCTTCGACAGCCGCGTGCTCGACGCCGTCTATGCCTTCGAGAAGGTGCATGGCCTGGCGCGCACAGGGATCGTCGACGCCCGCTTCTGGCGCGCCCTCTCGAATCCCCGCGTCCCGGTTCCCCGATTCGCGCGACCGGCCTCGCACATCGAGGTGAACAAAGGTCTGCAGGTCCTCTACGTCGTCAAAGGGTCGCGAATCGCTCTGATCGTCCCGATCTCCACCGCCGGCGTCGCGGGTGCGTTCACGCCGGTGGGGCGGTTCGCTGTGTACCGCAAGGTGGGTGGGTTCGACCCCAGCCCGCTCGGAACCCTCTATGACCCGCTGTACTTCACGGGTGGTTATGCGATCCACGGCAACCCGTCCGTCCCGCCCTACCCGGCCAGCCACGGCTGCGTGCGTATCCCGATGTGGGTGGCACCGATCCTGTATCGGACGATTCCGTACGGCGAGACGGTCTACGTGTACTAGCGTCGCCGCTTTCGTCGTGCTGGTCGCCGCGGGTTGCGGCAGCACGCCCCGCGACGTCCCGTACGCCGACCTCACACGGCAGGCGGGACCGCTCGAGTTCACACGCATCACGCGCGATGTCTTTCGCGACCGCGCCAGCCTGCTGAACGTCATCGAGCGAAACAACCCGGGACGCTCGATCTCGCTGCCGCGCATCGACTTCGCGCGGCGGGAGGTCTACCTAGTGGCGACCGGGCCGCGTTCGAGCACGGGCTACGAGCTGGGGATCGTGCGCGTCCAGGACAAGGGCGACCAGATCGTCGTTGTGGTTCATGAGCGGACGCCGACACTCGGCGACCCAGTCCAAGCCCGCGTCACGTATCCGTTCCGGCTGATCACGCTTCCGCGCAGCACCAAGCCGGTCAAGCTGAAGTGGCCGGGACGGCCGTGAGCGGCTAGTCCTCTTCGGGCTCGATCGCGAACTCGTCGGGCGTGACTTCTTCGAGGAACCGCTTGAACTCGGAGACCCTCGACTCGATTTCCTCCTCGGTCACCTCTTCGCCCTCGAACTCGATCGCGGACTCCTCGATCACGTCATCGGCAGCGAAGATCGGCGCCTCGGCGCGAATGGCGAGAGCGATCGCATCGGACGGGCGCGAGTCCACTTCGATCTCCGAGCCGTCGAGCTGAACGGTGATCTGTGCATAGAACGTGTTCTCCCGCAGCTCGGTGACCGTGATCCGCGTCACTTGGGCGCCGAGCTGGTCGAGCATGTCGGTCACGAGGTCGTGCGTCATCGGCCGCGGCGTCGATGCGCTCTGGAGCTTCATGAGGATCGCGGCGGCTTCCGGGTGGCCGATCCAGATCGGGAGGAACTTGTTTCCCTCGGCAGTCTTGAGCAACACGATCGGCTGCTTGCCGACGAGATCGAAGCTGACCCCGTAGATCTGCATCTCCTGCATGGCCTCGTTCTGATGGTAGCTCAGGGGTCTTGCGGCGAAACCTCCGTCAGGGGCACAAGGATCATCTCACCGCTCTCGGGATCCTCGAGCTCCGCGCGCCGGTTGGGCACGCTCATGGGCTCGAGCCCACGGAGCACGTAGGCACGACCCTGGTAGGTGACGAGGTCTCCGATCTCCATAGCCGCAGCGAACAACAGACGCCACTCCCGGCATCGGCAGTCCCTCCGAGCCACGCCATCCCTTAGTCGGAGTGTTCTTTCAAACGCCACTCGGCTACGTCGCGAATGCTGACGATGCCGACGGCACGTTCGCCCGCGACCACCGGAATGTGGCGAAAGCCGCGATCGACCATCGTCTGTCCCGCTTCTTCGACCGACGCGTCTTCCGTCATTGTCACGGGATTCGGTGTCATCCATTCGCGCACACGGCCCTCGCTCGGGTGGACGCGGCCGGCGACTGCGCGCATGAGGTCGCGCTCGGTGAAGATCCCGATCATCCGGCCGAAGTCGGACACGACGACGGCGCCGACTCCATGGTCGGTCATCTTCTGAGCCGCCTCGCCGATGGTGTCCTCCGGGGCGACCGAGAGTACGTCCGTGGTCATCACGTCGGCGAGCGTTGCCATGCGGCCGAGCATAGGCGACACGGGATCGTGTTGCGAATGCCGCATCGCTACAATCCAGCCCCTCGCGGGCGATTAGCTCAGTTGGTTAGAGCGCCGCTCTGATAAGGCGGAGGTCCGTGGTTCGAATCCACGATCGCCCATC
>Ga0157375_10005058_pt1 | contig 11446 bp, 14 predicted proteins | sample M35metaG_FD_115311 | JGI IMG/M metagenome (GOLD analysis project Ga0157375, IMG submission 115311) | Miscanthus rhizosphere microbial communities from Kellogg Biological Station, Michigan, USA - M3-5 metaG | ecosystem: Host-associated > Plants > Roots > Rhizosphere > Soil | place: USA: Michigan...
AGTGTGCGTGAGGATTCGCTATATCGGACTCTGCTTGGCTCTTGCACTTGTGCTTTGGTGGGTGGTGTTAGTTACAATCGCTTCAGCTCGTGGGCGTAATCTCTTTAAGTGCCCTAACTGCGAATCCACCAGAATCCGACGCTCGTGGCCACGGGTGGCGGATAAGATCCTGTTTCCCCCGTACATCAGGCCCTATCGCTGTGAAGCTTGCAATAAGCGCTTCCACGCGATGAAGCGGGTCAATGAGATGAAGAGTAAAAAAGCCGCCGGGGGATCTATTCACTAAAACGTCACCTACTAAGACCTACGCACAGCCACTATGGAGTGGCGTAAGCTGCCTCAATCCGCTTTGAAGCCGTGGCGATACCATGTTAAAGTTCGGGGAGAGACATTTTTCAGGTACTTCCCTTCCTGGGTGCGGTTTCATTGACGCTCCTATGTTGGCGGAGACTCGAATGGGCACCGTGTTTCGTTAAATCCTTCGGGAACCGGGCGGTTAGCTCAGCCGGTTAGAGCGCCTGCCTTACAAGCAGGAGGTCCACAGTTCGATCCTGTGACCGCCCACCATAAACGTCAATGAGTTAGCGGCTTTCGAGTCTTGCTCGATTCTGTGACTGTAGCGGATTCTGTAGCAGGCTCAGAAAAACGTTCGAGCTCCAGATGCTTCACCGCGGCCCGCATCGCGTCCATGCGCGCGTGAGAATACCGTTCGCGCATCGCCCTGCTGACGTGGCCCATCAAAGCCATGATGACTTGCTCGGGAACCTCGGCTTCATCCAGCTTCGAGTAGGCGGTATGGCGAAGATCGTGAAACCTGCAATCGATGCCGGCCTTGTCGCGAATGCTTTCCGACGCGCTCTTAATTCCTAGAATCGGGCGTGTCGGATCGAGCGGCCCCCAACGCTTCGAGAACGGGAACACATACTCATCTGGCTGAGGCGGCCGACCCAACTTCCCTTCTACCCAAAACGCGTGTTTGGCCAGTGTGCGGTAAAGGCTCTCATTCATCGGCAGGCCGCGCCCCGTGCCCGCGGCGGTCTTAGACTGGCCCACGCGAAGCGCGCGCTGGCCGAGATCGATCCTGGCCCACTTGAGCGTGCGTATCTCCGAAAACCGCATCCCGGTTGATAGAGCGATCCGCAGGAACGGCAGCGCCATCGGGCTGCGCTTGTTCGCCGCGGCGTGTTCGAGCAGCTTCTGCTCTTCTCCGGCGGTAAGCGCGCGGCCGGTGTCCTTTGGCTCTTCCAGGCGCTTCAGTTTAGGCCACAACATGCGCCACTGAAAACCTAGCGCGCGAGCCAAGCAATCGATCTCCATGTTGACGGTGCGATGGCCCAGGTGCAGGAGATCGTCGACGTCGAGCTCCACTTCCGCGGCTTTCGCCCTGGCCTTCGCCGCCTGCATCGCTTCGTCGAGCCGCTGAGTCATGTACTCAGCCATCCGGTTCTCGGTGAGGTCCGACAAGATCGTGTTGCCGAGAACCCGCGTGACGTGCGCCAATCGCTCCTTGACCCACGCCGTGGCCTTCGGGCGATGGTTGACGCTGTAGGCTGTCTCATATTCCTTCACGGCCACCGCAACGGTGCGGATGCGTTGCTGAGGTTTCGCAGTGGGTATGCCGTTGTATACCTGCTCCAGCTCCAGGCGCCGCTTCTTTTCCGCTTCCGTTGCAACGGTCTTACGAGTTGATTTGGTCGACTCCTGAATGTGGCGGCCGCCGAAGGTGAAGTGAAACCACCAGACACCGCCGCGCTTATAGACGCTCATCGATTATCTTTCCTCCTTCGGTATCGCCTTCCGGCGTCGCTGCATTTCCTTCCACGCGGCCACAAGTTGCTGAATGAACTCAGCAGGCGGCGGCGCTCCATTGTTGAGCCGGCAGACGAACAACCCGGCATCGTAGAACTTCACCAGTTCGGCCTGGGGCATCTTCGCCAGGCGCGCCTTGAGTTGGTTCAATTGGTCGGCAGTTAGCGGGCGCTTAATCCAGGGCTCGCCGGGCGGGAGTGGATCGGCGCGGGGTTCGCGGGTCATGGCCTTACCTACAAAACTTCGGGCAACGCCGTTATCGCAGATTTCACAGCATCCCTGGGTCGCTTTAAGTAGACCAAGTGAGTGAAGTTAGAGCCCGGCGCGGAAGCTACGCCTACGATTTCCCAGCCGTCCTGTCCCGACACATTCAAAAAATCCTCAAGCAGCAGCACCTTCTCGGCAGTTTCGACGCTCAACTCTCTCACGATATATTCCCAACGCACGATCTATTTCTCCTTCGCCTTCGCCTTCGCGCTCCGAACTTTCGCAGATGCCGCGGCCGCTTTCTTGGCGCGCGCCGAGCGTTGGGCTTTGGTCATTTTCTTGGCGGTAATTTTCCCACCTTTAGACCCGCCAATCTTGCCGCCCTTCCGGCCCTGTTCGCGAAAGAATTCCATCATCTCAGTCATGCTTCCAAACTTTCTCACCCCGCCAAGGTACTTGCTTAGAGGGTCTGCATGCTCCTAATTAGCTTGCAGGGGGTGTTAGCCATGTGGTAATGTTATCACACACCCGCCACGGAAGGCGAGTGAAACAGGAGAAACCAACATGAAGAAATCCAAGCCCGCAGCGAAGCGCAAGGCTTCCGTTCGGCCGATTACCGACACGGCAGGTGACCCGTCCAGGCTCACGCCGATTGAGAGGATCGGACGTGAAACAGCGGCCGCGGCTAAATTAGACCTAACCAACTTGAAACTCTCGGAACGCGCATTTCTGGCGACCTGCCAGGAAATCTATCGCGCCGACATAGGCTGCTATACGCCCTTTGAATCTTTTTTCGCTGATATCGTGCGTTGGACCATGTGGGGAAACACTCCCACCCTGGACACCATCCGCGCCGAACTGGCGGAAGGCAGTGACGGCGAGTTCCTTCACAACTGGAACCCGATGCTGCAAGGCGTGAAGCGGTTCATACAAAATTACCCGGATCTGATTGCGGAAATTCAGAATGCCGCAAAGAGTGAGGCCGAGCAACCCGCGGAGGCCGCCCATGCCTAAAGCCAAGACCGAGACAGCAAAACCTGAGCCCATCGCCACACCACTCCCCGATTGGATAACCGAGACGCCGGTGTTTCAGTACACGCTGGAAGCTTTCTTCGATCAAGATATTGAGCAGGTTGAGTTGTCGCTCGAAGAATATGAACAACTAAAACGCACCGTGGCCAAGATGCGAGGCTATTTGGTCCCCAAAGAATTTGGCCGTCGGCATTCGTAAAAAGCCGGCCGCACGCTTTGAATCCCTACGGGCCGGTCTTCGGATCGGCCCTTTTTTGTCCGTTGCTGCTCGCCCTGTGATTTTCCAGATAGAATAGCCGGATGCGCAAGCTCTGGCTGGTATTCCTATCGATATCTCTGTTTGCGCAGTCATTGCCTCAACCAGGCAAAAGCATCCCCGTAGACAACGCTGTACCCGCCACAAAAAGCACAAAGGACAGCGCCCCCAAAAAGGCAGAGCCCAGGCCAGCTCCATCTGCTATCGCTCCGCCAGCACAAGCAAGCTCCGATAAATCCCAGCAGGCCGCCCAATCCGGCCCAGCAAAAAAACCGCCCGAGGTCACGCCCGATCCAATCGTCAGATACACGTTTTGGCTGGTGATAGTTGGCATCCTTCAATTTGCCGCGTTGATTATTCAGGCCATCTTTCTGTATTTGGCCTTCCGTGAAACGACTGCGGCTACTGGATTGACCGCCCGAGCCCTGGCGGAGGCTCAGCGCTCTAATTCCGCCAATGAAGCGTTGACGCGGGAATCCAATACCAACGCAAGGATAAGCGCCAATGCTGCCAAGGCCAGCGCCGATGCCCTTAAGAATAGCGAACGGGCGTGGGTGATTGTCGATGCTGATCCTAATACGCAGCCGTCGCCCGAAACATGCAGCTTCCATTTTTGGATCTGGAATACCGGGAAAACGCCCGCGATAGTAACTTTCACCAAGTCTGAGCTGACAGTCCTGGCGCCCAATGCGAAACTGCCCGAGACTCCTACATATTCGATCACGAATCCCGGGAGCAATGAAAATATGATTTTGGCCATGGGGCGTCCCGATCCCCAGACAATTGGAAATTTTGGATTCTACACACAGAACATGAACCCCGGCGAGATCTATGATATCCAGACGGGACAACGCGTTCTCTATGTGTTCGGAGAGGTCGGTTATAAGGATGCCTTTGGGGATGATAGAAAGACCATATTCGGTTTTCGCTGGGCTAGCGGCGTTGGCTGGGACCGCGGGGTTCCAGAGGCATACAATGACTGCACCTAGGATCAACGCACTTTTAGCGCAGTACCCGATTTTTCGATGACGTTCATTCCACATTAAAGACCTGGATTCCCTGCATTCGCGAGTTCCCGCTCGGTATCAAATAAAGCTAAAGCCGCTCACCGATGGAAGTCTACATCCCTGGGAACCCCATCGCGTGAGCGGCCTTCGCTCCCCCTGCCGGGAAGGAGAGTTGGAAACGACAGGAAGATCATTCTCCCGGCTTGATTACGCGCCCTGCTCCTATCGAGCGCAGATAGAGAAAGGTCAGGTCAAACGCTTCCCGCGTGATTCCGATGCTGCGCGCAGCTACGTCTTCGAGCCGCTCGCCTTGGCGTATCTGACATCCCGGAAAGAATTCGGCCGTAACCTTCAACACGCGGAGACTGGTTTCGAGCTTGCGAACAGCTTCGTCCGTCGGTGCCTGAGGCTTTTGGTTTTTGAGTTCGAACATAGTTTATGTGAATACCGGCGACAACGTCTTGAGCATCGTCGATATCGAATCGGCTACTGCCGTCGGGTCCGTCGCCCCATAGATGTTGAAGGTGATCGGCTGTCCGGATTTGCTCCCCGCGGCTGGATTCGCCACGAGTGCGGCCGTCGAAGCATCGATATGCTGCAACGATCCGACAGCAACCTGAAAAAGGTTTTGGAGGTTTGCCAAATCCGGGTGAAGGACCGCAAAATTAAAAGCCTTTTGCTCCAACGCGAACTGCCAGATGCCTTTAGTTCTCCCGAAAACGCTTTCTTCTCCGTTCCCACCTAAGATCAACTCCATTCGAGCTGTATCGTTCATGATGTGGAACAAATGGTCGTTGGTTGTGGCGCCCTGGAGGCCCGAAACAATGCCGCTTCCGATTGCTGCGATTGCACCAACGATAGGAACAGCCACACTTGCTACGCTGGCAATTGTACTTAAGGCGCTTCCCCCGCCGCCGGATAATGCGCCGGCGACTTCTCCACTATCACCGCCAATTCCAAAGTCGCCGGCGTTTGTGCCGATGCCTTCGATGCCGCCCTCGCCAGAGCCGGTAACGCCACCGAAGCTCGGGATGCCGGGTAGCTTCGGGATATCCGAAATTGTCTGCTTTGGAAGGCCCAGGTCAACTCCGCCGGCGGCCGATATCGGCGACGAGGGGTTGAGCCCCAATAGCTTCCCGCTCGCATTCAACGCCTTGTCAATGATGCTGTCTAGGTCGGCCAGCACCGGCTTTAACGCGTCGTTCAGAATGCGATCCCCAAAAGTTGTAACTACGCTCTCGCCCATTTTCTTGATTGCATCACCGGCTCCCCCAGCCCCAGTTATCAGGTCATTGAAGGCGTTCGTAATCCCAGAGCCCACGATGTTGTGGATCGCCACGGCAGTGTCGGTGTAACCGACGTTTTGGGCGTGGATCGCGTCGGCTAAATGGATTGCTTTCAACTGCAAAGCATCGGTATTGAGCCCGAGAGATTGCTGCTCCGTGATCGTAGCCTTGATATCCGCGAGTTGTGCGATCTGCTGCTGATGCAGGTTATAGAGTGCCAGGCCGTGGTCGTCGACCGCCCCCGTAACGCGCAGAAAGGCGTCGTGCGTTTCATCCATCCTGGTCTTGAGCACGCTGCCGTCATTGATCCCAAGCAGGTTCGCATCATGCAGTGGGCCAAATGCGGCCGTGGTCTGCTGGATGGCCTTCTCCTGATCCTTGGTGCCGGTTTGCACCAGCTTGAGAACCTCATCGAAGCCCTTCATGTTCACGTTGTTGATGCTGAGCGCATCGCTGGAAGCAGTGAGCGCATCGGCCTGATCTTCAATGCCCTGCATGTCAATCGGCCACAGATCGGCTCTGGTTTTTAGGGAAATGGCCTGTGATTCGAGTAGTGCCGTATGGGCCGAAATGGTTGGCGCGAGTTTCAACAGGGCTTCGTACTGCTCCCCAATGAGATCGTCGCTGATCTTCAGTACCGAGTTCCAGGAATCGGTTTCAGCGAAAATGTTTGTGAACTCTGGATGCAGCGCCTGCATCGCCGCTACTACCTTAAGTCGCGCCGCGGCGGCGTCTTCATCCGTTCCGATGCCCAACCGGACAGCCTTCTCGACTTCGGATAGGTCCTTTTCCGCTTCCTTAAGGTTTTTATCGAGATCGACGAACTTATCAAGGTTAAAATTCGGAACCAATTGAGATGAAATACTCCTCAGGCGTTCTGCCATCGTGCCGTCGAGAAGTTTGCTGTTGGCCGCCTCGTCCGATAGGGCCTTCAGCCCAGGGACGGCTTTTTCGACGGCTGCCCTGCCCATTATTACTAGGAGCTCAGAGAATGCGTTTACGTGGCCCGCATCCGTACCAGCGGCTTTGTCTAATTTGTCCGCCGCTTCAACTATGCCGTCGATGAACTTGAGCGTGCCCGTTCCTGCGTCCACCAAATGACCCAGCGCGGCGACCAACTCGACGCCGATGGGTGCGAGTAACTTTGTGGTGGCGCCCTCAAGTAGGGTGAATTTTTGCGAAAGCGTCTGGGTGCTATCGGCAGTCTCGTCGATCCTGCCCTTAGAGTTGGCGGCGGCGTCACGCAAGGCCGTCAGATTCCCGGCGCCATTCTGTAGCGCGTCCACGAGCGGAACAAGGCCCTTGCCCTTGAAGTTCTCCGCTGCTAGTTGCAGGGCCTCCGTCGGGTCCTTGGCGTCAATGATCTGTTGTAGGAATTCGCCTAGCGCGGCCTTCGGATCGACGAAACCCTCTTTTGCGAGCGATACCAAAGTTGCATTCAACGTGCCCGCAACTTTTCCGGTTGAAATCCCTTGCGATTCGAAGTTTGCGAGCAGCGCAGCGGAATCCGTGATGTCTAGGCCCATCCCGCGGAGCGTCGGCCCGATGGTTTGCAGTCCGCCGACTAGTGTGTTGAAGCTGATGCCCGACTTCTGAGAGATCGCCAGCAGAGCATCCAGTTTTTCGGGCTGATCCTCGATGGACGTTTTGAACGCCGCGAATACTTTTTGGGTGCTCTCGACCGTTGGCTGGAGCGTCTGCCCGAGCACCTGAGCCAGTTTGCTATTGATCTCGACCAGCTTGTCGAGATCTTCACCGGTTGCGCCGGTGCGCTGGGAGAGCAGAGCCAGGCCGCCTGCTACATCATCGGCGCCCTGGACTACGTTGACGAATGTCTTGCTGAAAGACTCCTCAAGCCCCGCTAGTGGCTCGCCGACGGCGCCGGTGGCCCGCTCGATCTTGAGCATCGCGTTTTCGAATTCTTCACCAGCCTCGAAGGTCGTCTTGGTCAGTTCGACGAAGGACAGACCTTCGGCAAATTTCTCGCCGAATTTGATAGCCCGATCACCGAGGCCATCCATTTGCTTGGCGACATCATCGAAGCCCGCATGCAGCTCCCCGGTTTCCGCCGCGAAGCGCACTATCAAAGAGGCTAGTGGATTTCCAGAAGAGCTCATATATTTTTGCCCTCGATTCGTTTTCCCTCCGGCTACTGACGGCTGATAATATCCGCTGCCGTCGGACTTCGATGCGCCAAGGCGCCATCCTGCTGGGCCCGAATGCGTTCGCCGCGCTCCCGGTCGGCGCGGATTTGTTCGGCTCTCGCTGCATCGTTGGAGTCGAGCAGTTCGGAGGCCTCATCGCTCATATCCTCCGGACAGACGGCGCGCAGCGCTTCGAGCCAGTTTTCAAGTTCTCGCACTGCCTGACCTGGCGCACTAACGTCCCAGACTGAGCCGCCGGTCCCCGGAATGCGCTTTACCAGTTCTTTCTGTGCCTTCGGACAAGCGCTCCGAATACCGGCGTCGATTCCGGCCATACGCTTCATCCGCGCGATGATTGATGGCAATTCCCTCGCTAGTTCCCGTCGCTCAATACGGTGTTCCGAAAGCTTTTGGTGACCGAGGGCGACTTGCTCTTTTTCGATTTCCTGCCGGAGCAATCTGCCGAGACGCTCAAGCCGCTCATGATCGGCCGACAGTTCGGCTTCGATGGGCGCTATAGCGAGAACCGCATCGGCCGAGGCCCTTTGCGCAGCATCCACTTCGCCTCGGGTGATGAGTTCCAGATCGAAATCTTCCTCGGCCTTCCTCATGGACGAAATCGCTTCGTCCTTGCGCCGCTTCGCATCGGAAAGTCTTCGTGCGGTGCTTTCGACACGTTCGCGCAGCATGTCGGCCTTGCGTTTGAGCATCATCGTCTTGTTCTCCGGAGCGGGCATCATTTTGTTCAGAAAATCAGTTCTCACTGCGTTTTTCTCCTTATTTTTCGCGGAAAAGAGGTCTTTCAGGTGCTGGGCCGCGGTCCCCAGCACTTCGGTTTGGGTTTCGATTTCGTCGTCAGATAGCGAGATCAGGTCCCGCAAATGCAACCTGAAACGCTGTTCGAGCCTCATTTTTTGGCCCAAAAGATCTGTGATTAGCACATATTCGTCCATCCCCAGATCCTCGACCGGCGCCTGCAGTAACGAAATATCGAAAAGCAAACCAGTGAGGATGCGGTCGCGCGTCGCGGGGCTCATCGCGCCGCCCTTCGAGAGTCCCTGAAGGCTTCCTCGACAAACGTTTTCACGGCGCGATCGTAACAAGAGCGGCGGTATTGCTCCGGCGAGTGCCGGGTTAGACCAAAGCACTCACGCACGAAATTATGGAGATAAAGTCCCTCTTCTTCCGAAGTACCGTTGGCCTTCACGGAGCCGATCACTGCGCTTTCGTTCATGGGAAAGCACGTAAGCGATACCTCCCAAACCTTGGCGGCTTGGATCAAGCGCACGCCGTCTTTGATCGCATCGCGCGTGACTTCGTAGCCGATGGATAATCCGCGAGCGATGCCCTTCTTGGCGCGCGAATATGCGTCGCGGCCGGCTTCCGTATCGAGGTCGAGAGTACAGTCGATCGCCAGCCCCTTTGAGGTGTCGCTCAGGCGTCCGAGTCCTACGGGCTGCGCCATGTTGTGGTTCCATAAAACTGGAACCACGGGTTTCGCGGCGATCGAATCCGCGAAAGCGCCCGGCATCACTGCGTCGCCGCCGAGATCGACGTTCCCGTACGTGCTGGCTAGCCCGATAAACTGCCCCGGCGTATCGGTGGTTTTCAATTCCAGCTTGAAATCTTGGTGTCGCATATTTTGCTCTCCATTAAGGGGATAAAACGTGGACACTCTCTTTTGTTTTAATGGTTTAACTTGAATGTGTTCCGCGCGCATGACAGAGGCGAAATTTTCCTCATCAAGTCGATCTAGCGTCCAACTTTTTTTGCCAGCTATGCATTCCCGGCGCGCGGGATTCAATGATCGTCGAGATGCCGCACGGAAGCCCGCAAACTCATCACGCCGACCGAGAAGTGAGTCACGGCCATGCTCAATTCTGCGGAAAAGACGCTTTGCGACGTTTTCAAGCCTCGCCCTGCCCCATCCGAGACGCGCCGCGGCGATGGCAGGCGTTGCGCCCATCTTTTTGCACTCCAAAAGGCTGATTTCGTCCGAGCCAAGGTCCAATTTCGAATGGATTGCGGGCCAATTTACATCGAGCACATCTTCAAGGGCTTCGCATACGGCCTCCGCCATGACTTCGCGAAGCGGGAAAACGGGCTTCCCCGCGATGCGAAATTGCTCGTCCTCTGGCTTTTTTGAAGGGCGCCGCGGCACTATTTGCCCTCCGCCTTGCGTTTCGCTTGTCGTTCCGCGAATTTCGCCCCGTTGTCTCGCATCCAGCGTTCCATCTGGACTCGCATGACTGGCCTGGCTACGCAATACGCTTCTACGTCGCTCGAAAGTTCCGGTGTCGGCTCGACCATTCCGGTGCAGAGAAACAGGTCCAGGATGCCGTGCGTGCCGCCATACTTTTCTTCGAAAGCCGCGCCGGCCTCCCGCTTCCGGATCCGCCTGTCCACGCGCGGCATTATCGCCCCTCCCCGCGGGCTTCCTGGTCGAATCCCAATAGCCTAAATCCGCGCATCATGGTCGTAGCCGCGTCTCTCTCGATCCCAACCCATGGCGACGGCTTGCACTGCCCGAACCTGTCGGTTTGAGTGGCGCCCGTCTTCGCAATCTCCGCGCGCGCCTGTTCCCGCCGATCGCGGCTCTCAAGCGTGGCGGTCAATACCAACCTCGCCGGATCGTCGAGATCGTAGTCGCTGTGAATCGCTTTCCAGAGTCGCTTTGACTCCGCGGTGAGGTGTTTCGGTGCTTTGGGCGTGGTCACTTTGTGTTAGCCTTCCAAATATTTTTTATGGCGTTCCCGGCGACATGCGTGCGTGGCTGCGTCCGCGTTGCGGGGGAAGGGGTCATAGAGATTTTTACCGGGTATGGGCGGGATATCGCCCCACAACACTTCCTCCACCCCCCGGCCCCTCGTTTTGTTCTAGTTGGCGCCTGTGAGTGTGCTCCGTTGCCCGCGCGCGTCGACGGCGCTTCGCCGTCGATGGGAGAGTGCCTTCGCGTCGCCGCCTCGGTCTTAGAAGATTTCCTTGGGAGAATTTCGCCAGAAGAGTTACGCGCGTTACGGGCGTTACGCTCGTTCGCTTCTGTATGTGTGTTGCGAGTTACGGTGTGCATGTCATTGACCGCCTAAGGTGTGTCTCTCTCTATACACTCCGTAACTGCGTAACTTATGGTGTGTGTGGTGATATATTTGGACCCCTGCTTCTTCACCAGATTGTCGGCCCGCATTCGCTTCAGAAGCATCCGCACCGCTGGCTGAGATTTGCTTAAAGCCACAGCAAGTTGCGCCGGGGACATGGCGCCTTCATCGGTCAAAAGTTCGAGCAATTGTCGCCGGTCCGCGTTGAGTAATTGGGCAGCGTCATCGCCGAGCACGCGCCAGCCAAAAGGTGACTGCTCGAACCGTAACGCGAGAGTGCGTTCCTCGGTTTCACGTCCTACTACTTCGAGCGTCGCTTCGCCTTCCGGCTTCCGCTTCAGCAACCAAAGCGTATCGACCGCGGCGGCAATCCCGCCCGTACCAGCGACGGCTTCGATAACTCCATCTGACGAACCTTTTCGCACGTGATGAACAACGACGACGGCGATCTGAAACTCTTCGGCGATCTTGCGCAGCTCCGACACTTCGGCGTATTGCGATCTAAAAACGTCGCTGCCTGATTTCGTCCCCGTCTTCACAAGCGCCGTGAACGTGTCCAGTACAACTACGCGCGGCTTCAATCTGAAAATTAATGCGCGAAGTTGATCCG
>Ga0157375_10005061_pt1 | contig 11442 bp, 9 predicted proteins | sample M35metaG_FD_115311 | JGI IMG/M metagenome (GOLD analysis project Ga0157375, IMG submission 115311) | Miscanthus rhizosphere microbial communities from Kellogg Biological Station, Michigan, USA - M3-5 metaG | ecosystem: Host-associated > Plants > Roots > Rhizosphere > Soil | place: USA: Michigan...
CCCCTGGCGGTTCCGGGCGTCCTCGATGATGTCCAGGTTCTTCTGGACGATCGGCCCGATGGCGACGAACCCGCCCTGGACCGAGTCCTCGGCGATGTCGAAGATCTCGCCCGTCGCGTCGGACAGGAGCGCCTCCGCCCCGCGCTCCCCGGCGAGGCCCTCTCGGACGATCTTCTGTCCCGCCCGGATGAGCCGGCGGAGGGTCGACTTCTCCTTGACGATGCGGGCGTAGTGCTCGACATTGCCGACGTCCGGCACCCCGTCGAGCAGCGAGGTCAGGTAAGCGGAGCCGCCGGCCTTCTCGATCGACCCCGTGCGGTCGAGCTCCTCCTTGAGCGTGAGAACGTCGATTTCCTGCGACCGGTCCTGCAGCTCGAGCATCGCGCCGTAGATGCGGCGGTGCGTGTCGGGGAAGAAGTCGTCGGCCGAGACGATCGGCACGACGAAGTGCAGCGCCGCGGGGTCGAGGAGGACCGCGCCGAGCACGCTGCGCTCCGCCTCGAGGTTGGCCGGCAGAGATCGATCCGCAGTCGTTTGTTCCAGCATCGGGAGAGTGGCGGCGATTCTTGACTCGCTCTCGTCGGCTGTCAATCGGCTCCAGGATTTCCGCATGCGATTTCGGGGCGAGTCCATCGGCACTCCCGCACGAAAATTTTTCTTTTCCGCAGCGGAACGGTTTTCCGCAGCACCATGAGAGCGCGGGCGGACGGACAGATGGTGTCCGGGCCGATTGAGAAGTGAGAGTCGAGAGCTGAGAAGTTGAGAATTAAGGATGCAGGGGACGATCCATTAGCAGTTGCTAATGTATTGGCCTAGGGCTGACGGCTCGGGGCCCTTCGCTCCAGCTCCGCCAGCATCGCCGCGTCGCCGAAGACGCCTCCCGGCCGCTTCCTTCCGTCCGGCGAGCCGTGGAAGTCGCTCCCGGCCGTCGCCGCGAGCGAGAGCTCGGCGGCCAGCTTCCGGAGGATCTTCTCCATGTCGGGAGTGTGGTCGGGATGCTGGACCTCGAGCGCGTCGAGGCCGCGTGCCGCCAGCGCCCGGATGAGCGCGTCGGACTCGCGATACCACACGGAATGCGCGAGGGAAGTCACACCCCCCGCGCGGTGGACGGCGTCGATGACCTCCTCCGCCTTCCACTTCTCGTAGGGCACGTACCAGGGGTGCTCCCGGCCCAGGAACCGGTCGAAGGCGTCGTCGTTCGAGCTGGCGTGGCCGGCACGGATGAGCGCCCGGGCGAGGTGCGGCCTCCCCCAGACGCCGTCGCCGACGTCCGCGCGGATCGCGTCGAGATCCAGCGGAAACCCGTGCTCCACGAGGCGCGCCGCCATCCGCTCGCCCCGCGAGCGCCTCTCCTCCTGCCTCCGCTCCAGCTGGGCGTTGAACTCCGCGTTCTTCTCGTCCACGAAGAGGGCGAGGATGTGGATGTCGTCCTGTCCTCCCCACTCCGCCGAGATCTCGGCGCCGGAGAGGAGGCGCACGCTCCGGCGCCGGGCCTCCTCGCGCGCCTCGGGAAGGCCCTGCAGGGTGTCGTGGTCCGTCAGCGCGAACGCGTCCAGCCCGGCCTCGGCCATGCGGCCGACGAGCGCGGCGGGATCGTCGAGACCGTCGGAGCAGGTCGAGTGGGAATGCAGGTCGACTTTCAGACTCGGACTCCTAGCGGCCCGCTTCGCGGGCCAACCGACGAGAGAGGGGAAGTCGCGGGTTCATCCTCTCCCGGCTCGCCACCCCGCCGGCGATCGCGTTTGTGTTGGCCTTTCGTAATAGTGCCAGAAGATAGCAGGGAGGGGCTCGTAGCACTACTCTCTGCCCGTGGACCGGAAACGCCTCGCCCGCATGCTCTCCGACATGGCCGAGATGCTCGAGTTGTCCGGCGCAAACCAGTTCAAGGTCCGCGCCTACGAGAACGGCGCTCGCGCCCTGATGGAGTTCGGCGGCGACCTCGACCAGGCGGTCGCGACGGGGGCGCTTCGGAAGGTGCCCGGGATCGGCGACACGATCTTCTCGCACGCCGCGGAGCTGGTGCGGACGGGGCGCATCGCCTACTACGACGAGCTCCGCGCGAAGTATCCGCAGGGCCTGTCGGACTGCCTGCGCATTCCCCGGCTCGGCGCGAAGAAGCTGCGCACGCTGCACGAGGCTCTGGGCGTCGACTCGCTCGAGTCGCTGGAGCTCGCGTGCCTCGACGGACGCGTCTCGGCGCTCAAGGGCTTCGGGCCGAAGAGCCGGGACCACATCCTGCGCGGCATTGCCGCAGTGCGGGCGGCATCCGGTTTCTTCCTGTACCCGGCGGCGCGCGCCCGCGCCGACCGGCTCGTCGAGGCTCTCTCCGCAACGGGGCTCGCCGCGTGCGTCGCCACGGCCGGAGGCGTGCGCCGGCACTCCGAGGTCGTCGCGGGAATCGACCTCGTCGCAGCGTCGGAGCGCCCGGTCGACCTCGCGCTCGCCTTCAGCACTCTTCCCGAGGTCGTCGAGATCGCCGAGTCGGCCGCGCCGGCGCCTTCCGTCCGCTTTCTCGACGGGCTCCCGGCGACGCTCGCGATCGCGCCTCCGAGCGCGTTCCCCGCGGCCCTCCTCCACGCCACCGGCTCGGCCTCGCACCTCGAGGCGCTCCGGGAGCACGCCCGCCGGAAAGGGCTCCGGCTGGAGCCCCTGGGACTCTTTCGAGGAGAGGTCCCCGTACAGCTCGGGGACGAAGACGCGGTCTACGCGGCGCTCGGTCTGCCGCCAATCCCTCCCGTCCTCCGCGAAGGCGCGGGCGAGGTCGAGGCCGCCGCCGCGGGAACCCTCCCCCGCCTCGTCCGCGAGGACGACCTGAGGGGGCTCATCCACGTGCACACCGACGCGTCGGACGGTCGCGAGAGCCTCGAGACGATGGTGGCGTCGACGCGCGACGCCGGATACTCCTGGGTCGCGATCACCGATCACAGCCGCACCGCGGGCTACGCGGGCGGCCTGACCGAGGAGAGGGTGCTCGCGCAGCGAGAACAGATCCGCGCGTTGCGGCGCCGCACGGACGGATTCCGGATCTTCCACGGCACCGAGGCCGACATCCTGGCGGACGGCTCGATCGACTTCGGCGATGAGTTCCTCGGCGAGCTCGACGTCGTCGTGGCGTCCGTGCACTCGCGGTTCGGCCTGGGGCGTTCCGAGCAGACGGAGCGGCTCATCCGCGCGGTCCGCAACCCGCGGGTCGCCGTGCTCGGCCACCCCACGGGCCGTCTCCTCCTCGCGCGCGACGGTCTGGACGCGGACATGGAGGCGGTGATCGACGCGGCCGCCGAGTCGGGCTGCGCGATCGAGGTCAACGGCTCGCCGCGGCGGCTCGACCTCGACTGGCGCCTGGTCCGGCGCGCCGTCGCTCGCGGCGTGCGCATCGCGATCGACCCGGACGCGCACGCGATTCGCGAGCTCCGCTACGCGCTCTACGGCGTCGGCATCGCCGCGAAGGGCTGGACGACGCCGGACGCGGTCCTGAACGCTCTGGACGCCGACGCTTTCAGCGCGTGGCTGGAGGCCCGGCGCGGCGGGCCCATCCCCGAGTCGCGCGACCGGGGCTCCGGAAGCGGATAGAATCGCCGGCCCGCCGCGGGGTGCTACCGGGGTGCCACCCGGGTGCCACCCAGGAGTGCGGCGGCCGAACAGAGACGGACGACGACGAGACAAGGAGTCACCACATGTCCCTCCAGCCCGGCGACGCCGCGCCCGACTTCACCCTTCCCGCCACGATCGGCGACAAGGTCAGCCTCTCGGACTATCGCGGCAAGAAGAACGTTCTCCTGCTGTTCTACCCGCTGGACTTCTCGCCCGTCTGCTCGGTCGAGACGCGTGAGTGCGCCGAGATGCTTCCGACGCGCGGCGCCGACGACGTGCAGGTCCTCGGCATCTCGGTCGATTCGCTCTGGTCGCACAAGGCCTTCGCGGCGCAGAACGGGATCACCTATCCGCTGCTCGCGGACTTTCACCCCAAGGGCGCCGTCGCCGAGAAGTACGGCGTCTACCTCCCCGAGAAGGGCATTTCGGCGCGTACGGCCTTCGTCATCGGCAAGGACGGCCGGATTCGCGACGTGGTCGCCTCCGAGATCCCCGTCGGCCGCGACATCGGCGGACTGCTGGAGAAGGCCCGGGCGAGCTAGGCCCGGAGCGGGAGGCGGGAAGCCGACCTCGACAGGGGGTGCGCGCGGCGCCGTCCCCGGGGGAGAATCGTCCGGTCCGGAGGAGCGCCGGCGGCGCACGGGAGTCGCACATGAAGCAGAACAGGCGGGGCCCACTCGGCGAGGCGCGGGCGACGGCGGCGGGAACGGCGACGCGCACGGCGGCGCCGGTCGAGGCGCCCGTCCTTCCCTCTCCGGCCACGCCCGAGCGCGTCGCCGAGATCGCGGATCACTTCCGGAAGATCATCGAGCTGCTCGGCCTCGACCTCACCGACCCCAACCTCGTCGAGACGCCCGAGCGGGTCGCGAAGATGTACTTCGAGCTCTTCCAGGGGCTGTCCGAGGGCGCGGAGCCCAGGGTCACGTTCTTCCCGAACGAAGAGCGCTACACGGCGATGGTCATGGAGAAGGAGATCCCGTTCTACTCGCTGTGCTCGCATCACTTCGTGCCCTTCTACGGGCACGTGCACCTCGCCTACATTCCGAACGAGTCGATCGTCGGGCTGTCCAAGATGGCGCGCATCGTCGAGTTCTACGCGCGGCGGCCGCAGCTCCAGGAGCGGCTCACGGAGCAGATCGCGGGATTCATGGCCGACAAGCTCGACCCGCAGGGCGTGATGGTCGTCGTGGAGGCGCGGCACCTCTGCGTCGAGATGCGCGGGGTGAAGAAGCCCGGCGCGTTGACCGTGACGTCCGCGATCCGCGGGATCTTCAACACGCAATCGGTGAGGGAGGAGTTCCTCGACCTGCTGAATCGGCGCGAGAGGTGACGCGCACGACGTGCGCGTCATCCTGAGGAGCGAAGCGACGAAGGATCCCCGAATCGACCAGCCCCGCTCGAATTCCGGGGATCCTTCGCTTCGCTCAGGATGACGGCAGGGAGGACTAACGGCTAGTTGCCTCCCGGTACACCTTCCCGTCCTTCATCACGAACACGACCTTCTCGAGCACCTTGACGTCGGCCAGCGGATCGCCCGCGACGGCGACCACGTCCGCGTAGGCTCCCGGAGCGATCACGCCGAGCTCGCCCGAGGCGCCCAGCATCTCCGCCGCGCGCGACGTGGCCGACTGGATCGCCGCCATGGGCGTCATGCCCGCCTCCACCATGTAGCCGAACTCCTTCGCCAGCGGCTCGTCCCACGAGAAGCTGCCCGCGTCCGTGCCGAACGCGATCTTGACCCCCGCCTTCGCCGCCCTGCGCAGGGACGGCCCGTGCACCTCGACGCGCTTGCGGTCGCGCGCGTTCGCCGCCGTCCCCTCGGGCGCCCACTCGTAGTAGTACGGCATCATCGTCGGGCACAGCCAGGTGCCCTGCTTCACCATCTGCGCGACGTCCTCGTCGGTCAGGTCGAGCCCGTGCTCGATCGAGTCGCAGCCGCCGTCGAGCGCGCGGCGCATGCCGATGCCGTTGTACGCATGACACGCCACCTTCTTCCCCCAGCCGTGGGTCTCGTCGACGATGGCCTTCAGCTCGTCCAGCGTCAGCGTCGGCTGCGAGATCAGCCTCCCCTTCGCGTCGACCCACGAGCGGTGGTTCATGTAGACCTTGATCCAGTCCGCCCCGTTCGAAAGCTGCTCCCGCGCCGCCTTGCGCGCCTCGACCGGGCCGTCCACGAGCTGCGCGCCGGTGGGCATGTCGTGCTCGGGCGAGTAGCCGTCCAGCGAGTAGCCTCCCGTCGACGAGATCGCGCGCGTGGACACGTACATCCGCGGACCGGCCACGTAGCCCGCCTCGATCGCCTGCTTGACGCCGACGTCTCCGTATCCCGCGCCCTCGGTCTCCACGTCGCGGATCGTCGTGAAGCCCTGGTCGAGCAGCCTCCGCGCGAGGGCGGTCGCGCGCGCGGCCCGGAACGCCACCGTCTGCTTGAGGAGCTGCGTGTCGTAGTCGCCGCCGGCGGGATCGAGGAAGACGTGCGTGTGCGCGTCGATCCAGCCCGGGGTCACCGTCGCCGCGGAGAGGTCGACGACGCGCGCGCCCGACGGCACGGCCGACGGTGCCCACGGCCCGACGCTCTCGATGCGGTTGCCGCGGACGACGATCGCCTGGTCCCGGCGCGCGGCCGCCGACGTGCCGTCGATGACGGTGCCGGCGTGGATCACGACGACCGCGGGAGGCGGCGGGGCCGACACGGAGCCCGCCAGCAGGGCGATGCCGAACAGCTCCAGGAGCATACGACCTCCGTCCGAATTAAATCAGGAGATTTTCTCTATTTTCCTGAATTCATTAGGGTACGCACCGCGCGGATGCCGTCGAGCGTTCGCGCCCCGTGCCAGCAGTAATCGTCGCCGTCCACGAAGACCCGCCGCGATTCGGGTCCGAACGCCCGCGCGATCGCCGCGCCGTGGCGCTCCTCCGAGAAGGGGTACGGCTCGCTCGGGAAGAGATGCACGTCCGGAACGCGCGAGAGCGCGTCCGAGGGAGTGGCCGGCGGATATCGGACCGCCTCCTGCCCGAACACGTTGATCCCTCCCCCGAGACGGACCAGATCCGCGACGTATGTGTCGTCCGAGACCGTCATCCACGGGTCCTTCCAGATCCAGTACGCGTACCGGAACGGCGGCGGCGCCGGCTCGGAGGCGATCTCCTCCAGGCGCGCCTCGATCCGGGTCGCGAGCGCCTCCGCCTCCTCGGCGGTGCCGAGTCTCTCCCCCCAGCGGCGGATCGCCGGCGGCACCTCCACGACGCGCCGCGGCAGCGTCACGTCCACGTCCACTCCGGCGGCGCGCAGCGCGTCGACGTCCTCGCGGCGGTTCTCCTCCGCATTGGCGAATACGACGTCCGGCTTGAGGTCCAGGATCCGGCCGACGTCGGGCGTCTTCGTCCCGCCGATGCGCGGCACTCCCCAGAGCATGCCCTTCGGCCGCGTGCAGTAGCGGGTGACGCCGGCGAGCGATTTCAAACCGCCGATCGCCACCAGGGTCTCGGTGATGGAGGGGCAGAGCGAGACGACCCGCATTCGCCGAAGTATGTCACCGAGAGGGGGGTGCGAAGAGTGCCGGGCAGCGGGACGTTACACTCATGGCACTTGGACGTCGCCGCCAAAGACCTCTCGCTTCTCCTGCGCTCGCGCCATCCCTTGATCGCCTGCGAAACGATCGAGGAGCAGCGCTTCGAGGCGCTGGTGCGGGCCGTCTCCAGCGAGCTGACGATCCCCTTCTGGAGCTGGAGCGCGGCGAGCGGGCTCTCCCCCGCCCATCCCGAGGACGCCGACAAGTCGGCCGAATTGGCGTTCGCGCTCCGGCTCATCCGGCGGACGACCGGCGAGGGCACCTGGCTCCTCAAGGACCCGTTGCCCCACCTCGAGGCGCCCGCGACGCTGCGGCTCCTCCGCGAGACCGCGCAGGAGTTCGCCGGATCCTCGCGGACGATCGTCCTCGTCGGGCCGTCCATGCCGACGAAACCGGAGCTCGAGGACGTCCAGGTCCGCTTCGAGTTCGCGCTGCCGGGCCCGGAGGAGCTGCGCGAGCTGCTCACGCGGGTCGCCCGCCGCTTCTCGCGGGAGAACCCGACGGCGAAGGTCGCGTTGACCCGCCAGGACGCCGACGGCATCGTCGCCGACCTGCAGGGCCTGACCATGTTCGAGGCGGAGCGCGCGCTGTCCCGGGCGGTCGTCGAGGACAACGCCCTGACCGTGGCGGATCGTCCGCGGATTCGCGAGACGAAGAAGACGCTGGTCGAGGGCGGAGGTCTCATCGAGTTCGTGCCCGCGCCGGGAGGTCTCGACCAGCTCGGCGGACTGGAAACACTCAAGCGCTGGATCGCCACCCGCCGCGTCGGGTTCCTTCCGGAGGCGGGCCAGCCCCCGCTCGACCCGCCCAAGGGAATCCTCCTGCTCGGCGTCCAGGGCTGCGGCAAGAGCATCGCCGCCAAGGCGGTCGCGGCGACCTGGGGGCTTCCCCTCCTCGCTCTCGACGCCGGGAAGCTCCTCGCGCCCTTCATCGGCGAGTCCGAGCGCAATCTCCGCGACGCGCTGCGGCGCGTGGAGCGGATGGCCCCCTGCGTCCTCTGGATCGACGAGATCGAGAAGGCCTTCGCCTCCGGCCGGTCCTCCGAGTCCGACGGCGGCGTCTCGAAGCGCCTCGTCGGCGCGCTCCTGACGTGGATGCAGGAGAGGGCCTCCAAGGTCTTCCTCGTGGCCACCGCCAACTCCGTGTCGGAGCTGCCCCCGGAGATGATGCGCAAGGGGCGGATGGACGAGGTCTTCTTCGTCGACCTTCCCGGGGCGCCGGCGCGGGCGGAGATCTTCCGGCTGCACCTCGGACGGCGCGGCGAGGACCCCTCGAAGTTCGACCTCGCCACTCTCGCGCGCGAGTCGGACGGCTTCTCGGGTGCGGAGATCGAGCAGGCGATCGTCTCGGCCCTCTACGAGGCGCGCTCCGGCCGCTTCCCGCTGGACACGAACGCGATCCTCGTCACGATGCGCTCGACGCGACCCCTGTCCGTGCTCCGAGCCGAGTCGATCGACGCGTTGAGGTCGTGGGCCTCGGGACGCTGCGTCCAGGCGGGATAGACCCCGGGTTCGGCGTCTTCGAAAAAATCTCGCTTCGCCTGCCCAAAAGCGGTCCTCGTTTTTGTATAACGAAATGGTGAGAGGACGGGCATCCTCCCCGCGCTCCGATCGGAGGCGAGCGTCGTCACCGCGGCCCGACTCCAGAACGGCGTCGCGGGGACGCGCGGGCGCGCCGAAATCCGCGCGGGGCGTCTCCGCGCTGAAGGATCGGGACTACGAGCGTCTCGCGAGATTCCGGTACGCGCTGCGGCGATTCCTCCGCGACTCGGAAGACGCGGCGCGCCGCGCCAGGATGACTCCCGGCCAGTATCAGCTCCTCCTGTTCGTGCGCAGCTTCTACCCCGACCGTCCATCCGTCGCGGCGCTCGCCGAGCGTCTCCAGGTCCGCCACCAGAGCGCCGTCGGCCTCATCGACCGGTGCGCCGCGGCCGGGCTGGTGCGTCGCCGTCGCGACGAGGAGGACTCCCGCCGCGTGCGGATTTTCCTGACCGACGCCGGCGACCGGCGGCTCGCGGAGCTCGTCCGCGACCACTACACCGGGCTCGACGAGCTGCGCCGCGCGATGCCGTCCGGCTCCTCGTCTAGGGCGCCGGCGCGCTGACGCATCGCCGCATCGAGGTGACTGCCAGTGAGCGTGCCGGACGAAATATCGCGGTGCGATAGATTCCTGAGATGAGCCACGCCCGCGCGAAAGAGCCCATCGCGGCGACGTCGCGGCGTCTCGGCGACTACTCCACGGACCGGCGCGTTCTCACCCTGTCCGGAGCGGCGGTGGTCATCGGCCTCCTCGGAGCGCTCGCGGCGCGCGGCCTGGATCTGCTCATCGCGCTGATCACGAATCTCGCCTTCGGCGGCCGGTTCTCGACGGAGCGCCTGGCGCCGGCGAGCTACCACCCGGGGCCCTGGAGCGTCCTGATCCCCATCGTGGGCGGCCTGGTCATCGGCGCCATGGCGCGCTGGGGGTCGCCGAAGATCCGCGGCCACGGGATCCCCGAGGCGCTCGAGGCGATCCTGATCGGGCGCAGCCGGCTGGACGCGAAGGTCGCCGTGCTCAAGCCCGTGTCGTCGGCGATCTCGATCGGGACCGGCGGCCCGTTCGGGGCCGAGGGCCCGATCATCATGACCGGAGGAGCCGCGGGCTCCCTGTTCGCGCAGCTGTTCCACCTCTCGTCGGCCGAGCGCAAGACGCTGCTCGTGGCGGGTGCGGCCGCCGGCATGTCCGCGATCTTCGCGGCGCCGATCGCCTCGGTGCTGCTGGCAGTCGAGCTGCTCCTCTTCGAGTGGAAGCCGCGCAGCTTCATCCCGGTCGTCGTCGCGTCGGCGGTCTCGTCCGTCGCGCGCGTACCGCTCTTCGGCGCCGGAGGCCCGATCTTCCCCGTTCCCCAGCATGCCGGCGTGTCGGCGGCGGCGCTGCTCTTCGCCGTCGCGCTGGGAATCGCCGGCGGCCTGGCCTCGGGCGCCCTGACCTGGGCCGTCTACTTCTTCGAGGACGTCTTCGAACGCCTCCCGATCCACTGGGCGTGGTGGCCGGCCATCGGAGGCCTCTGCATCGGGATCGGCGGCCTGGTCAATCCGCTCGTCCTCGGCGTCGGCTACGGAACGATCCACGATCTGCTCCTGGGAAAGCTCACCGGCGCGCCCGCGGGCTCGCTGGCCGTCACCAAGGGCGTGGTCTGGGCGGCGGCGCTCGGATCCGGAACGTCGGGAGGCGTCCTCGCGCCCCTCCTCATGATGGGGGCCTCGCTGGGGTCCCTGGCGTCCGGGCTGATACCCCACGGGGATCCCGGGCTCTGGGCGGTCGTCGGAATGGCGGCGGTCATGGGCGGCACGATGCGGTCGCCGCTGACCGCGACGTTCTTCGCCGCCGAGCTCACGCAGGAGTGGAACCTGCTGCCCGCGCTGCTCGTGTCGTGCGTCGCCGCCTATGCGCTGACGGTGCTCCTGCTGCGGCGCTCGATCCTGACGGAGAAGATCGCGCGGCACGGACACCACATCTTCCGCGAGTACTCCGTCGACCCGTTCGAGATCCACCGCGTCGGCGAGGTCATGGACCGCAGCATCGGCTCCGTCCCGACGGCCATGAGCGTGCGCGAGCTGTCGAGGCTGATCGCCGGGTCGGATCCCGTCCTGGCCCGGCGCCAGGGCACGCCGATCGTGGATACCTCGGACAGGCTCGTGGGCATCGTGACGCGAAGCGACCTCATGCGCTCGCTCGAGAAGGATCCGGGCGGCGATACCGCCGTGCTCGACGCGGGAACGCGCAACCCCGTTGTCGCCTTCGAGGACGAGCCGATCGCCGACGCCGTGTCTCGGATGCTCGACCGCGACATCGGCCGCCTGCCCGTCGTGGACCGCGCGGACCCGTCGCGGCTCATCGGCTACCTCGGCCGGGCCGGCGTCCTCGCCGCGCGGCAGCGGCTCCACGAGGAAGAGAACCGGCGAGAGCGGTGACCCGCCGCTAGCGCGTCCAGCTGTACGCCGTCTCGAGCGCCTTCGGGTCCGCCGGCTCGCCGCCGATCCAGCGGTGCAGCCAGTCCATCACCGTGTTGTGCCACAGCGAGGAGTTGCCGGGCTGCAGCACCCAGTGTCCCTCGTCCGGAAAGGTCAGCAGGCGCGACGGCACTCCCTGGATCTGGAGCGCGGTGAAGAGCTGCAGCCCCTGGCCGAACGGCACGCGGTAGTCCCTCTCGCTCGTGATCACGAGCATCGGCGTCTTCATGTTGCCGGCCGAGCGCATCGGATTCCAGGTGTCGTAGAGCTTCGAGCTCCACGGCCAG
>Ga0157375_10005062_pt1 | contig 11440 bp, 12 predicted proteins | sample M35metaG_FD_115311 | JGI IMG/M metagenome (GOLD analysis project Ga0157375, IMG submission 115311) | Miscanthus rhizosphere microbial communities from Kellogg Biological Station, Michigan, USA - M3-5 metaG | ecosystem: Host-associated > Plants > Roots > Rhizosphere > Soil | place: USA: Michigan...
AATGCAATTCAAACAGTTGGCTTAACTGAATCAGTTATTGCAATAATATATACACTTGGAATGGGTTTGGGTATGGGCACTACCGCCGTAGTTGCCCGTAGAATCGGAGAAAAAAATCCTGATGCGGCGGCCCATGCCGGGGCCCAGGCAATTTTGGTTTCATTACTTATAACTATCGTTATCAGCATTACAGGGTTTGTTTACGCTCCGGATATCTTAAAACTAATGAAAGCCGCCCCAGAAGTTGTTCGGGAAGGGGAGGTTTTTACCCGTATTATGCTCAGCGGAAGTTTGGTTATTATCTTATTATTTCTCATCAACGGAATATTTCGCGGTGCAGGAGACGCAGCCATTGCGATGCGAAGTTTATGGATCGCCAGCGGCATCAATATTATTCTTTGTCCCACTCTCATCAACGGCTACGGACCATTTCCGGAACTGGGATTAAAAGGTGCAGCTATCGCGACCACCATTGGTCGCGGCATTGGAGTACTTTATCAATGTTACCATCTTTTCGGAAGAAAAGGAGTTATAAAAATTAAAATGATCCATTTCAATTGGGACTGGCCCTTGATCCGGTCGATCGTGAAAGTTTCCTGGCCTGCGGTGGCGCAATTTTTTATTGCTTCGGGAAGTTGGATCATATTAACAAGACTTGTGGCGGAACTGGGAGGTAAGGATGCAAGTTCAGGATACCAGATTGCACTCCGCAACGCTGTGTTTTTTATTCTGCCTGCATGGGGGCTGAGCAATGCAGCAGCCACTCTTGTGGGTCAAAACCTGGGCGCAAAACAACCTGAACGTGCCTCCAAAAGTGTTTTATTGACTGCAAAGTACAATGCCGTGTTCATGTCGGGAGTTATGCTCTTGTTTGTTCTATTTGCCTCACCCATCATTAGCATATTCACAAAGGACAACGCTGTTCAAAATATCGGAAGGATCGCTTTGCAAATCATAGGAACGGGTTATATTTTCTATGGCATAGGTATGGTCATGATCCAGGCTTTGAATGGCGCCGGCGATACACGTACTCCTACCTGGATCCATTTTGTTGGCTTCTGGCTCTTTCAGATACCGTTGGCATATTTTATGGCTAAGACATTGAACTGGGGGCCCATTGGAGTTTTTATTGCCATACCCGTGGCAGAAACTGCTATTGCTATTGCAGCATGGATCTTTTTTAAGAAAGGAAAATGGAAAAAGGTTATAGTGTGACGGAGAAATCCTGCCCTTTGCAAACTTTGTTTTAAATTGGTGAACCGCGTTATGAGTAATAACCAAAATACACTGGATCAGAATATTCTACGGCAGGTTTTTTTTATTCTTATTATCCTCACACTCGGTCTTTTACTTTTTTTTGAACTAAGCTTTTTTCTTCCGGCAGTGTTGGGTTCTCTTACATTATATATTTTAATGCGTGAACGAATGCATTACCTGACAGAGGTAAAAAAATGGAGCAAACCAAGGGCAGCGTGGTTATTGATCGTGCTTTCCTTTCTTGTTATTCTTTTGCCGTTCGGCATATTGGCGAATTTATTGACCAGTAAAATTGTTTATGCTGTTGAACATTCAAACCAGATCCTTGATTCATTAAAAAGTCTTTCTGAAGACATAAAGGCGAGATTTGGATTTGCTCTTGCGGACGACACAACGATAAATGAAATTGGTCCATTTATCCGAAAAATAATTCCCCGGATACTAAGCATCACCGTTAATACGATCAGTATCATCGGTGTTTTATATTTCGTTCTGTATTTTATGCTCATTTATAGCCGCACACTTGAAGATAAATTGTATGAGTACATACCTCTGAAAGATTCCAATGTCGACCTCATCGCAAAAGACATTGGCACCACGGTGAGAGCAAGTGCAATCGGGATACCATTGATTGCGTTGATACAAGGCGTGGTCGGGCTGATAGGATATTTAATTATCGGTGTGCAGGACCCCTTCCTTTGGTTTGCCATTACATGTATTACTGCCATGCTTCCCATAGTGGGTGCCGCGTTAGCATATGTACCTTTAGCCATAATTTTTCTTGCACAAGGGAAAAACTGGCAGGGCATAATAATGCTTGCCTACGGGTTCGGGATCATTGGCCTCGTCGATAATCTCTTTCGCTTTATTCTCAATAAAAGATTGGGAAACATTCACCCTTTGATTACTGTATTTGGTGTAATTGCAGGTATCGGTATGTTTGGTTTTATAGGATTGATATTTGGTCCAATGTTGCTTTCATTATTTATTGTTCTATTAAAGGTTTATTCCAATGAATTCCTTAGTAAAAAACGCGAAAGCAAAAGAGCAAACACCCAGAAAAATGAGGCTCAATAACAATAGAGTTTTTCTCATCTTTAGTTAGAGAATTTATTCGTATTTATTCGAAAAAAATCAGTAAACACACTCAATTTGTTGTGTTTCCTTTCTCTAAATACTATTTTGGTACTGTTTTCGTTTTTAAAATTGTTCGAGGCTGCCAGCCATTGAACCTTAAAGAAACCGTACCCCAAAGTGAGAAACCAATTTCTAACAATCGCCCTTTCATTTTTATTTCTTCCTGCCCGTTATATTGAAAAAGGTAATGTTTCTCATAAAAAGAAAAACATCGTCATCAATTATGCGATCACCGATGACTCAAAAGCTATCTATGATGAATTACACCTGGCAGGTGCCGGTCTTTCTGAAAAAGCATTCCATTATGCATACAAAGGCTATCAATACCTGGCAAAAAAACAAAAACTAATCAACACTGGTATACTTGCCATTTGCGATCTCAGCCAGTCTTCAAATAAAAAACGTCTTTATATACTGGACCTGGCTAACAATAAAGTTCTGTTGACAAGTTATGTGGCGCACGGCCGCGGTTCAGGCTCTGAATACGCAATGCGGTTTTCAAACAAGTCCCGTTCTCATCAAAGCAGCCTGGGTTTTTACATTACCAGCTCTACTTATTATGGAGAACATGGCCTTTCATTAAGATTACAAGGCCTTGAACCCGGATTTAATAATCTTGCCATGAAACGAAATATCGTTGTGCACGGGGCTACCTATATCAGCGATGAGTACCTGAATTCAAATAAATTCATGGGCCGTAGTTATGGATGTCCTGCAGTTCCGGAAAACGAATGTGCAGAGATCATTGACCTGATCAAAAACGGAACTTGTTTTTTCATATATCACCCAACCAAAAAATATCTTCAAAGTTCAAAAATATTGAAAGGCTGATTGGACGACGCATAACAAGGATGGATGACAACAAATAGCTCAATCGTACCCTATGATTGGGCTTTTGTTTTTTATCACGGATTACACTGATTAGGATTACACTGATTAAATGTTTAGACCGTTTAGATTCTGAATTCTAAGGCGTTTTTCATCAAATTATGCGAATTGCAGCGCAAGTAATAATGCTCCTATTCCAATAAACAATCCTACATAAATTTCTTTTGGAGTGTGATCACTGTCTATGAAACGAGCGGTGCAGATAGCACCCGCTAAAAAGATAGAACCCGATATAATAATTCCAAAATTGAGGTCTTGTGAAAATCCAAGCAGCATAACAAATGTTACCATCACACCTGCAGCTATCGCGTGCATGCTTACTTTCATGCTGATATTTGCGATCAGGCCTCCGATGGATGCCAGAAAAATAGCTAAACTGAATTGTACAAATTCATTTGGGTATTGGGGCTGATTATGCAATACATACCACATCCACCAGTAATAGATCATGCAAACTACGTAAGGGATGATCCGGTCTCTCTGCGTTTTTAATTGTATCGAGCTGATAAATTTCAAAGCCTTCATCAGTAAAACAGATACTAAAGGGAAGAAGGTATACATCACTCCAAACCTTGCAACGAATATCGTTTTTTCCCATTCTGTGAATGAGCCAAATAAGTAGGATTGAGTTTTTACAATTAACCAACAAAGGTAAACCGGGATAAATAAGGGATGAAAAAGATATGAAATGATCCGTGCAGCAATACGCACAGGAAGGGCTTGTTTAGCTCTTTGTGGCCGTACCTCTGTCAAGCTATTTTTTTCGTCTACTGCCAGGTGTGATTCCATATTACAACTCTTTACGCAGACGGGCTACTGGTATGTTTAACTGCTCCCTGTATTTTGCTACAGTACGTCTTGCAATGTTATAGCCCTTTTCCTGCAACAGTTCAGTAAGGCGTTCATCGCTCAGCGGTTTCTTTTTATTTTCATTTTCAATTAAATCGCTCAGGATCTTTTTCACTTCTCTTGTTGAGACTTCTTCTCCGCTCTCTGTACTCAGTGATTCACTAAAGAAAAATTTAAGGCGGTAAGTGCCGAATTCTGTTTGAACAAATTTGCTATTGGCCACACGGCTCACGGTTGAAATATCAAGACCCGTTTTTTCAGCAATGTCTTTCAGGATCATCGGTTTGAGGTTGGTTTCATCACCTGTAAGAAAAAAATCATGCTGGTGATTCATGATCGCTGTCATCGTACTAAGCAATGTATGTTGCCGCTGCTTGATGGCGTCGATGAACCACTTGGCCGCGTCGATCTTTTGCTTGATAAACAAAACTGCCTCTTTTTGTCGTTTGTCCTTCTTAGCGCCGCGATCATAATCTTTTAGCATTTCCCTGTATCCTTCGCTTATGCGGAGTTCCGGTGCATTCTTAGAGTTTAGGGTAAGCTCAAGTTTACCATTGCTATTTATTATAAAGAAATCAGGAACAACATAACTTTCCGCCTTATTTACCTCGCCCACATTTCCTCCGGGCTTTGGATTTAAGCGAATGATCTGTTGCATTACATCTCTTAATTGGTCATCAGTTAATCCAAGACCTCTCTGAATTTTTTCATAATGCTTTTTGGTAAACTCATCAAAATATTTTGTAAGTGCGGTGATGGCTAGATCCACGGGCTTCCCTTCGTCTCTTTGCCGGTATAATTGAAGCAATAAGCATTCTTGCAAATTCCTGGCAGCTACCCCAGGAGGATCAAATTGCTGTATCCTTTTTATAATCGTATCGACCTCTTCTTCATTTGAATCAATATTCTGGCGAAAAGCAAGATCATCTACTATGGCAATGGTCTCTCTCCGCAAATATCCATCTTCATCAATGCTTCCCACGATTTGCTCAGCAATTCTCTTCTGTCTTTCATCCAGGTTCAGCAGCCCAAGTTGATCTAATAATACTTCATAAAAACTTGTTTCAACCTTATGAGGTATTACGCGATCCTCGTCTGCATCGGGATAATTATCATCCCGCAGTTTATAGTCGGCAATATCATCATCACCTTCATGTACGTATTCGCTGATATCAATATTCTCGTATTCGTCGTTACTGCCGTCGGGTTCATCATATTGCTCCTCTGCGGTCTCGGTAAATTCTTCCTTTGACTCTTCATATTCTTCAGGTTTTTCTTCATCTACCTCGAGAGCGGGGTTTTCTTCAAGTTCCTCCTTAATGCGTTCCTCAAGATTAGCGGTAGGCACCTGCAGCAACTTCATCAGCTGAATCTGCTGTGGCGACAGCTTTTGCAATAATTTTTGTTGTAGACTTTGACTCAGAGCCATGGTTTCGCTAAGGCTTGTTTTATAAGGCTTAAATTTTAAAAAAATCGTACCAATTATCAAAAATCAGGCCGTAAATTTACAGACAAATGGTCTAATGAAGTCGCAACGTGTATATCAATTTCTTGTTGTGTTGATGTTAATATTACCAGCCAGGATTTTTTCTCAGCAACAAATGCCACTTTTTGCACAAAAAATACCTCACATAAAATCACCGGGGAATTTTAAGGCGAGGGAAAATCAAAATTATATTCATACAAGCTACCCTTTTATCAATAATGAAGTACTACGGCCATTTACTCTAAGCCCATTTCCATTCAGAATGGAAGTTATTGAAGTTATGAATGCAAATTTTACAATTCAAAATCTTCCCTTCTTTTGTAAAAAAGAATTTTTGTTTGAGAAAAACACTTCCGTGCCATTGCGTGTACGTCTTGGTTCATTAGATTATGTGAACAAATTAGAAGGAAAAGAAAATCACTGGTCTTTGGCCCCCGGCAATTAATATGATAAAAAGCAAGCCACTTGACTTTTGCTTATTGATCCCCTGTTACGACAATTTTGATGGATTGCTGCTTTCTCTCGGTACCGTAGTTTATGACCCGGATCGATTTATGGTGCTGATTGTAGATGATGGAAGTACCGCTCCTGTTACGTCTGCTTCGATCAAATCAGGTATTAAAATTGATTTCCCTCTTTTTGTTCTGAGAAATGAGGTGAACAAAGGAATTACAGCCGCTTTGAATAGCGGTCTGAAATGGATCGAGGAACGGGGAGTGGCAAATTATGTAGCGAGGTTAGATTGCGGTGATCTGTGCGCTCCGGATCGCTTTTATAAACAGATGGATTTTATGCAAAAGCACCCTGACATTGGTTTGTTAGGCAGCTGGTGTGTCTTTGAAGACAGAACTAAGTCGTTTCGATATCAGTACAAGACCCCAACCAGGCACAGGCAAATAAAAAGAGCCATGCATTTTCGAAATGTATTTATTCATCCAACTGTGATTTTTGAAGCAAGTTTGCCGAAAAAAGTGGGTTATTACCCAACTAACTTTGTACACGCAGAAGACTATGCCTTTTTCTATCAATTGATCGAGATCACGGGTTCTCATATCCTCGACGAGCTTTTGGTGGTATGTGAAATAAATGATCAGGGGATTTCCTTAAAAAACAGGCAGGAACAATTGGCTAGCAGGGGCCGGATCATCATGAAACATGGAACAAATCCTTTTCTGAAAATTGTTGGCGTATTAAGGGTCTATGCCTTGCGATTATTGCCTAAAAGACTAGTTTTGCTGCTGCGAAAATTGCAAAATGCACAATAACGTATGACCGAGCAACGTTTGTGCGCATATTTTTGTCATTATCCCTGTTATTGACTAAATTGAACTCGCTGCTACGACCTGAATTAAACTAACTAGAACAGTTTGGGTCTACCTTGAGGTGCGATTGCTTGTGTCTTAAGCAATTAATGAAAACAAATCAAAACCTTATAACTAACCTATGACAATCGTTCATGTTGTAGAGCCTTTTGCGGCGGGCGTATCTGTTTTTGTAAAGTATCTTACGGAAACTATGCCTGACGACCAGCATATTATAATTCATGGAGAGCGGAAGCAGGTGATGAGTGCAGCCAATGTTAAAAAAACATTTTCGTCTCCCAGGGTGAGATTTATAAAATGGAACTCGGCTCAACGTTCGATTCACCCCGTTAAAGATTTTCTTGCTTTAACTGAATTATATAAAATTCTCAAACGCCTGAAGGATAAAGACCTCATTGATGGGGTTCATCTGCATTCTTCCAAAAGTGGCCTTCTTGGTCGCATTGCCTGCAGGATGTTGGGCATAAAAAATGTTTTCTATACTCCCAATGGTGCCCCCTTTTTATCAGGCAGGACGGCTTTTTCAAAATACTTTTATCGCCAGATGGAAAAGTTTGGCAATCGGCTTGGGGGAAAAGTTATTTGTTGCTCCTCGTCTGAATCAAATGCCTATCTACGTCTTGGAATTGAAGCCACTTATATCAGTAACGGTATTACAGTGGATGAAAAAATTCCCAGCATGACAGCCCAAAAGGAGAAGTTTAAGATCGTAACCACCGGCCGCATTATCGAACAAAAAAACCCTTATTTGTTCAATACTATTGCCCAATATTTTGAAGAATTCGGACAATTTGAATTTATTTGGGCAGGTGACGGTGAAAAGAAGGAAGTGCTAAGTGCTACGAATATTACAGTCACGGGCTGGTTAGGTGAAAAAGATATCAAAAAGCTGGTAACGGACTGTGATATTTATTTGTCAACCGCGCTTTATGAAGGTTTATCTTTTGGAGTGCTTGAGGCTTTAACCTTACACAAACCAGTTCTTTTAAGTCGTTGTATAGGAAATATGGATGTTGTGAAGAATGGTATCAATGGCGATCTATTCGGGACTGAAACCGAAGCCATTGTGAAGATATTGCAGTACCACAACAATCGCGATATGCTTCACGTGATGGGTGAGTTTTCAAAGTCGATTTGTGAAACTGAATTTAATGTGAAGCATAATTTTTCCAGTTACAGGGAATTGTATGCTAACATTGACAATATAACGCCCGGTAAAAAATGGGCATTCGCGTAATTATTAAACCATTTTATGAAAAATGACATTTTGTACGGCAAAGTCGATTCCGATCACGACGCAATTGTCGTAAGGGCACTAAAACTGATCGATCAAAAACTGGAAAAAGAGATCGCAGCAAAACAGGATATTATCAAATGGCAACAGGAAGAGCTGAAAAGGCTTCAGTCCGAGGTTTTGGAGAAAACCAATCTTGTCTCTGAGCTAAATGCAAAGCTGATTCAATGTCGTTCCCAATCAGAAGGAAACAGGCAGCTGATCAATAAACTCATTACGGATATCGATAAACTGCAACAAAATGTCGATTGGTATAAGCGAACCTACGAAAGCAGAAGTTTGCTTGGCGTAATAAAGGATAAAATGAAACATTTTTTTCGTTAAATCTTCACTGCATTATATCCCAAACATTGTCCCCGGGACAGTTTATCCTTCTGAAAACCTGAAAAGGGTTTACATCCGTCAGCATTTTTTTCAATTTCTTAGATCGAGCGGGAGTAAGAATTTCATCATTAACTACTTTCGCTTTAGATCGTCCTATTTTATGTCGCATAAAAAATTAATACGGTTTGCAGAACTGGAGACTTTTGATAATGTGCTTCAGTTCCCGGGAAATATAAAAGGAAAGTGGAGTGAATTCTTCAAAAATGAGAATCCTATAGTTCTTGAATTAGCTTGCGGTAAGGGTGAATATGCGCTCGGTTTGGGAATGCTTTATCATCAAAAAAATTTTATTGGAATAGATATCAAAGGAAATCGCATTTGGGTGGGCGCAAAAAAAGCGATGGGAAATAAATTGTATAATGTTGCTTTTTTGAGGACTCAAATTGACCAGGTAAATGAATATTTTTCAAAAGATGAAGTAAGTGAGATCTGGATCACTTTTCCCGACCCGCAATTAAGAAAATCAAAGGCAAAAAAACGCCTGACTCACCCAAAATTCCTGAGATTGTATCAACAATTTCTGAAACAAGGAGGGTATATACATTTGAAAACGGACAGTCCCGATCTCTACGAGTTTACAAAAAAAGTAATAAAAATGTATGGCTGTGTTTTGCACAAGGACCATGAAAACCTTTATCACAATGAAACTATCAGTGAAGAATTAAAAATAAAAACGCATTACGAATCTTTGGATATTGCACAAAGTAATCGCATTCATTATATACGTTTCTCCCTCCCCGTTGAATTGCCTGCCAAAGAAACAGATGAAGAATTAAAACAAGTACTGAAAGATGAAGGATGACGAATTGATAGAAGGCGTTCACTATTATATAAATGAAAACGGGCTGATGGTCCTTACGGAACGATATCATCGCGAAAAAGGATATTGTTGCGGTATGGGTTGCCTGCATTGCCCTTATCAGTATGAGAATGTACCTGAACCACGCCGTTCAATTTTATTGAAGAAGAAAAATGGAAATGATCAATGATTTATGGCAGTCAAAAAGAAAACAATAACCCAGCTAAAATCAGTTAAACCTTCAGGAAAGAAGGATGAAAATTTCTTTGAGCTGGTATATGATGTGGCAAGACAGATCCCAAAGGGCCGGGTAACATCCTATGGCGCTATTGCAAGATGTCTCGGCACAAAAATGTCTGCACGCATGGTCGGTTGGGCAATGAATGGTGCAGGAAAAGTAAAACCAAATGTACCTGCTCACCGTGTTGTAAACAGGAATGGAATGTTAAGCGGGAAGCATCATTTTGCTACTTCCGATCAAATGGAGATGCTTTTAAAAAAAGAAGGCGTCAGGGTAAAGAATGACATAATAGTCGACTTTGAAAAACTTTTTTGGGATCCTGCAAAAGAATTAGGGTTTTAGACTCAATTATTCGCCTCGTCTATCTTTTTATATCTCATTCCATCCATTTCAAAATATGACACCTTGCCTTCGTTATTTAAAAAAAACTGCACACTGCTTTTATCCCACCAGAAATTATTAAAGCTTCCTTTAAAGATGTCGTAGTTCCAGTGCTCAAGTTTTAAAACGTTATTGTTTGGATATTTTATAGAAAGACTGCCATCCTCTACCTTTATCTCCGCTTCGCCATAGATATCACTGGAGTATTTCCCTGTGTAGCCTTGCAATGCCAACGAAGGTTTAGTACCCAATACTCTTTTTGCATCATTCTCTTTTTGTTTGCTTTTTGCATCAGCTTTCGCCTTTCCATATAAACTAAAAAGCTCGTTGCTCCAATCCCTTGAATTGTCACTAAAAAGCCAAAGATCAAAAGCCTTGAACATCAGGGCATGCCGTAGTTCCGCATGATCAAGATTTTCAAAAATGTAAATACCAAGATGCTCGTCAGGTACCAGGCCAATTATAGCGACCGCTCCGTCCAAACTTCCCGTGTGGAATTCGACCATCTTGCCGCGGTAATCTTGCTGAAACCAACCCAGGCCATACGTTGTCCAATGCGGTTTGGTTATTTGCATGGTTGGATAGAATTCATTTGCTGGAATGATCGCCTGTGGTTTCATAAGTTCAGCAAAGGTTTCGGGCTTTAATAACCTCTTGCCGTTCCATTTTGCACTATCCAGCATGAACATCATCCATTTGCTTATATCACTCGCACATGACCACACTGCGCCCGCCGCTGAAACACCCGGGTAGTCAATATATGGAATAACATGTACCGTGTCATTGATCATGAAATGGGGCGAGATGCGGTTGGTCTCTTTTGACGAATAGGCGTAGGTTGCATATGTTCTATTCATTCCCAGCACATGAAAAAGATTTTCGGTGATAAAATCCTGCCATTTTTTCCCGCTAACTTTTTCTATAACCTTACCTGCAACTCCATACATTAAGTTCTGATAAATAAACGAGGACCTGAGAGAATAAGAAGGTGTGAGGTATTGCATTCTTTGCAAAATATCGTCATCATCATTTTGCACCACCCATAGCCAATCCGCATTTCCCAGCCCGGCATTATGCGTCAATAGATCTTTAACTGTGATCTGGGATGTTGTATAAACATCATTGATCTTGAACCCGGGTATAATGTCAGCTACTTTATCATTCCATTTTAGTTTTCCTGCGTCCACGAGCATGGCCACACAGACCGCTGTCATGGCTTTCGTCGTCGACGCGCAAATTGATAGAGTTGACGTATCAAATGCAGCGGGTTTGCCTAACTCAGCACTCCCATACCCTTTTGTAAAAACAACCTTTCCGTCTTTTACTACGGCTACTGATAAACCCGGCACCTTCCATAAAGGCATAGCATCCTGTATGTATTTATCAAAAATGGCCGCCTGTG
>Ga0157375_10005064_pt1 | contig 11438 bp, 12 predicted proteins | sample M35metaG_FD_115311 | JGI IMG/M metagenome (GOLD analysis project Ga0157375, IMG submission 115311) | Miscanthus rhizosphere microbial communities from Kellogg Biological Station, Michigan, USA - M3-5 metaG | ecosystem: Host-associated > Plants > Roots > Rhizosphere > Soil | place: USA: Michigan...
AATAATTAGAGAAGAAAACGACCTTATTTCCCTATTAAAGGGGGGAGAAGGTAGTGAGGTCATTAATGATAGACCTTTACGTTAAGGTTATAGGGCCATAAGGTTTGATGACTATTAAATGTTCTTAGTAAAGCAATACAGTTCTTATTTCCGAATATTGAACTCATCCCCTTCTGTATAAACGCTAAACTGCAGATCCTTTAGCTTAATAAGACCTTTTGGTGTTATTTGAACTTGCTCAGGATGTTCCAGGACGATCACCTGGCTTTCGCCGGTTACTTTCACGCTATTTCCCTGCACAATAATGGCCGTGGCTTCATCAATACCAATGCAGGGAAGCGAGGGATATTTTGCAATGGCAGAAAGCAAGCGATTATACCGGCTGCGCACAATAAAATGCTGGTCAATAATAGCTGAACTCAAAAGACCAAGTCCTTCCTTTATCTCAATATTATTATCGTGAACAACCGGAAATGTGTTCGAATAGCTTGTATCGGTTAGTTGGTTGCCTGTAATCATATACTTGCTCATAACAGCAGCACCAGCACTGGTGCCCCCGATGGTTGCGCCATTTTTGAATGCGGTATGTATGGCCTGGTATATTGGTGTATTGAGAACAATGGTCATAAACCGTAACTGGTCCCCACCGGTAATAAAGATAAGGCGTGCATGCTCCAGCGAGTCCAGCCAGTCTTTATTATTGCTGTTTTGCTTTGTAAAGTTGAAACACACAATAGCATTTTTACAAACGGGATCATAGTCTTCTTTAAAATAATAGAACGAAGTATCAGGATATTCACTTGACATGGGTAATACCACTGCATAGTCATTTGGTTTCATACCGGCAGTGCCTATCAATGTTTGCATCAACGCCCTGCTCCTATCCCCTCCTCCAATAATAAAAAGTTTTCCCTTTGCTGGTGCAGCTCCGCTCTGTGCAACAACAGGTAAATGGAATAGCGTTAAACAGCAGACGGTGGCTATAAACAGTTTCTTCATGGAATGAATGTAAGGAATTTTTATCCGGCTGAGTTGATCACTTTGAATAGCTTAAAGCAGGTGATGTTGTGCTTGATTTGTTCCTTTATCTTTACCTCAATAAATGATTTATCATGCAACGTTTGCTATCCCTGATTTTGCCGGTCATCTTTCTGTTTATCATCTCATGCAATTCCTCGTCTGAAAATACAAAAACAGAAACCCCCGGGTCGTCTGCGGGTAAGGCAGATCTTGTAGATGGTCACCCGGACTGGATCATGCAGGGAAATATTTATGAAGTGAATGTTCGCCAGTATACTCCCGAAGGAACCTTTAAAGCTTTTGAAAAACATTTGGACAGATTAAAACAAATGGGCGTGCAAACGCTGTGGTTTATGCCGATCAATCCTATCAGTAAGGTAGATCGCAAAGGTGCAATGGGGAGTTATTATGCCGTGGCCGATTATACTACAATAAACCCCGAATTCGGAACGCTGGATGACTGGAAAGAACTGGTAAAACATGCCCATGACATGGGTTTTAAGGTGATCATAGATTGGGTGCCCAATCATAGCGGCGCGGATAACCGCTGGATCACCGGGCATCCTGATTTTTATGTAAAGGACAGTGCCGGGAAACCGGCAATACCCTATGACTGGACGGATACACGAAAGCTTGATTATAAAAATCCTGTCTTGCGGGATAGTATGATCAGCAGCATGAAATACTGGATCACGGTTTCAGATATTGATGGTTTTCGTTGCGACGTGGCAGGCGATGTGCCGGATGATTTTTGGAAGAGATGTATTGCCGAGTTGAAAAAAACCAGGGAAGATATTTTCATGCTGGCCGAAGCGGATAAGCCTTCCTTACACGTTGATGGTTTCGATGCCACCTATGCCTGGGGTATGTTTTCGGTGATGAAAAAAGTAGCAAAGGGTGAACGGACAGCCCGCGCACTTGATAGTGTTCGCAATTATGTTGATACTGCTTTTCCTGCTAATGAATTAAAGATGTTTTTTACCAGCAATCATGATGAGAATAGCTGGAATAAGGCTGATTATGGCACCATGCCAGGGGCGATACATGCACCCTTTGCCGTGTTCACTCAAACCATGCCACATGATGTACCTCTTATTTATAGCGGGCAGGAAGAACCTGTGCTGGACAGCATCAGTTTTTTCTACAAGAACACAATACAGTTTACAAATTTCGGCAGGGCAAAATTTTATAAAACATTGCTTGAGTTAAGAAAGAATCCTGCACTGGCGGCCAATGCAAGTTTTAAAAAAGTAAATGTGGGCGATGACAAAGCCATATACGCCTACACAAGGGAAGGGAGTGGAAAAAAAATATTGGTCATATTGAATCTTTCAAAAAAAGAACAAGCAGTTAAGATAACAGATGCCAGCTTATTGGGCAATCCTTATAATTTTTTTATGGGGACTAACGAACAACTTACAAACAAAGAATGGAAGATAGAACCATGGGGGTATGTGGTGTATGTGTATTGACATCGTGAGACGTGAAACGTCAATCGTGAAAAACACATAACCCAATCGCCACTCACGATTGACGACTGACGATTCACGATCAACATTTGACTTTAATTTCCTAAATTCATTGTCAACAATAATTACTAAAAAACAATTGCCATGCGGAAGCTGTTCTTCTATTCAATCATCTCGTTGATCTTTTTATTTTTTGTAACCACAATCAAAGCAGCACGGGATACATCTTCTGTTGAGGGACGATGGGATATCACTATTTATGATTCCGGAAAGACGATGCCTTCATGGCTGGAAGTTGTTCATTCAGGTTTACACACGTTGGTCGGACAATTTGTGGGTGCCGGGGGAAGCGCACGACCTATTTCAAAAGTGAATTTCAATAATGGCAAAGTAAGTTTCTCTATTCCTCCGCAATGGGAAACAGGAAATGATCTGTCATTTGAAGCCACGATGCAGGGTGATAGTCTCGCGGGCACGATAACTTTTCCTAATGGAAAAACCTATAATTGCAGCGCAGTTCGTGCTCCTTCATTAAAACGTTCAGTAACACCTGCGTGGGGAAAGCCTGTAAAACTTTTAAATGGCACTGATCTAACAGGCTGGCATGCTTCCGGCGAAAAAAATCAATGGGTAGTGGAAAATGGGGTTTTAAAAAGTGCAGCTCCGGGATCCAATTTAGTTACTGACGCAAGCTTCACCGATTTTAAATTACATGTTGAATTTCGTTATTCTACACATGGCAATAGCGGGGTTTATTTACGTGGCAGATATGAAGTACAGATCCTGGATGATGATGGAACGGCGCCGCAAAAAGGCACATTGGGTGCCGTGTATGGATTCTTACCTCCGAGTGAAACAGTTGCTAAAAAATCCGGCGACTGGCAGTCCTATGATATTACGCTAACAGGAAGAATGGTGACAATAGTTGCAAATGGTACAACTATTATTTGCAACCAGGAAATACCAGGTATTACAGGAGGTGCTCTTAATAGCAACGAAGGTGAACCGGGACCGATCATGTTGCAGGGCGACCATGAACCCATTGAATACAGAAATATCGTGCTGATTCCGGCAAAGTAGTTGCACAAGGTTTCAAACGGGGACGGTTTGCAGGAAGTAGCAACCTTATTCTTGTTATTAACGATTGGTTACTAAATAGCCTGCTAACTTTACTCTTAACCATACGGGCCATTGTTCATTTTCTCCGGGAAGTTTTTAATTTCTAAAATCTGGATTATGAAAATGATCGTTCCCTCCTTTAGCAGAAAACCTGTTCATCTTCTGGCAATCGTTTTCTTTTTTATTTTTCTATGTGCATTATTGACCAATTGCAAAAAAAATGACACTAACAATAATAACAACAATCCACCGGACAGTACAAAGGTTGATATGCAACTGGTAGCCGAGGGATTTGTATCTCCAATTGGTGTGGTTGCTTCACCCGATAATACAGGCCGCTTATTTGTAATTGACCAGCCGGGAAAAATCTGGATCATCGATCGGAACGGTAACAAACTATCAACCCCTTTCATGGATGTCACTTCTGTCATGGTTTCATTGAATCCGAGTTATGATGAACGTGGGTTGTTAGGGCTTGCTTTTCATCCGCAATTTTCCAACAATCATAAATTTTATATTTATTATCAACTGCCTCCGCGTACCGGCGATAATTTAAGTCGCATCTCAGAATTTCAAGCTTCTACTTTAAATCCAAATGTTGCAGACATGAGTACTGAAAAAATTTTACTTGAATTAGACGATCCTCAAAGTAATCACAATGGAGGAACGCTTGCATTTGGTCCTGATGGTTTTCTATATATTTCGATTGGCGATGGTGGCGCTGGCAATGATGTTGGGAGTGGTCACGTGGACGATTGGTATGCGGCAAATGCCGGCGGTAACGGGCAGGATATCCAGGCAAATCTTTTCGGAAATATTTTACGTATTGATGTCGATAACGGATCACCCTATGGCATTCCGGCTGATAATCCTTTTGTAGGTAAAGATGGCCTCGATGAGATCTATGCCTATGGATTCCGCAATCCTTTCCGCATGTCTTTCGATATTGGCGGTAATCATGACCTCATCGCTGGTGACGCAGGCCAGTCCTTGTATGAAGAGATCGATCTTGTGACAAAAGGTGGAAACTATGGATGGAACGTAAAGGAAGGACGGGTATGTTTCAATGCAGCTGCCAATACAACGACAATGCCCAGTTGTCCCGCATTGGATAATTTTAATAACCCACTTATTGATCCGGTAGTTGTGGTAAATAATTCAGCTAATCCGCAGGGAGGCCGCGCACTCACAATTATCGGTGGCAATGTGTATCGCGGAACTGCCATACCTGAATACCAGGGCAAATATATTTTCGGCAGTTTTGGACAAGGTTCGGGGCCGGACGCAGAACTCTTTATCAGCACACCGGCGGGACAAACTGACTGGGGTTTTAAAGAGATCAGTCTTGTAAGTCACCCAAATGACATCGGGTATTACCTGAAGGGATTTGGCCAGGATAATGAAGGAGAGATCTATCTTACAGTCAGTAGTAATATGGGACCTTCAGGCACCACAGGTAAAGTTTTTAAATTGATAAAAGTGCCCTGATCATCCTGGTAGTTGACTGAGGAATTTTTTTTTGATTGACACGAACAGTCATGATTTATTTTTTAGTTTCTTGAAATAAAGTTAGATTTAGTTAAACCAAATTGCTATGCAAAAGACGTTTGTTTACCCCGCTGCTTTATTGCTTCTATCAGTATTACTGGTATCGTGTAAAAAGGAACAAATGGGAAATTCCGTCATGCCTGCACAACCCAACCAGTATATTAATGCAAGTGTGGCTTCTGGTGAAACTTTCACTTTTGTTGCAGGGTCCACAGGTGCATTGAGTGTAAGCAAACAAGCCTTACATTTCCAGGTCAGCGAAGCGTTAAATGAAAACGGCTCCGTTTATTATAACTACAAACCTGCAACAGGCTATATTGGAACGGATGAAGTTGCTCTTATGTATCTGTCTGATGCGGCTACACCTGGTATCAGTAGCAGCACCGGCTGCCCGGCAAGTCATAATACTCCTGCCTCTAATGGAATGAATTCAATCGTCATAAAACTGAATGTGACGAAATAAGCGAAAGCTATTTATTTTTTCTTCTTAGCTGCTTTAGTTTTTGAAGCAGGTTTTGGTTTTAGTGTTTTTGCATAAGCATAACTAAGTTCAAAATATTTCTTCAACTCCTTCGGAGAGTTCAATAATTTGTCGGGTATCAGTACATATTCCTTCATCACGGCTCCATACTGTTCCATCAATCCTGATTTATATTTATCCAGGAATTCCTTCCTATCCTCCTTTGACAAACGAAAACCCAATGAGCCGTCTTTTCCAAGCAGAGAAAACATGTTACCGTTCAAAGACGTATAAGGCATGGTATCCCCTTTTCGTTCGACGGATGGATTGGTTGCCACCACTTTTTCATAAATGGCCAGTTTGTTTTCATAGGATCCCAATTCTTTCTTAACAGCCATAGAATGAAATTTAGAGTCTTAACTTCACTATCCAAATTTAAATATCATTTCAAAACTTTTTAAGTAATATTAATATTCAATACATCAACCACTATGTATAAACCATTCTGCTTAGTCTTCCTGGTGATTGCCAGCGTGACGTTTTTACAAACAGGCGCTCAAAAAAGTTCATCCCGGTTTAAAGTGATCGCATTTTATACAGAGAGAAATGATCTTGCTCATATCAGTTTTGTACATGAAGCCAATAAATGGTTCCCAAAGATGGCTACGCAATACAATTTTGTTTATGACTCAACAAATGACTGGAGCAAATTAAATACTGATTTCCTTTCACAATACCAGGTTGTACTTTTTCTGGACACGAGACCTGATGTACCTGAACAAAGGGCAGCTTTCAAAAAATATATGGATAATGGCGGGGCCTGGATGGGTTTTCATTTTGCGGGGTTTGCATTAACTCCTTCCGAATTTCCCCAAAACTGGGATTGGTACCATAATGAATTTATAGGCGCAGGACAATATGTGAGCAACACGTGGCGGCCCACATCGGCTATTCTTCGTGTAGAAGACAGTAAACACCCCGCAATGAAAGGTCTTCCAACCACATTTAAATCGGCACCCAATGAATGGTACAAGTGGGAAAAAGATATCCGGAATAATCCCGACATTAAAATATTATTATCGATCGACTCTACCAGTTTTCCTCTCGGCACAGGTCCCAAGCAATACGAAATATGGCATAGTGGCTATTATCCCGTGGCTTGGACAAATAAAAAATATCGAATGATCTACACCAATATGGGTCATAATGACATCGATTACGAAAACAAAACGAATAAGGAGTTATCCTTTCAATTCGACAATGAGATCCAAAACAAATTTATTCTTGATGCCTTGCTTTGGTTGGGAAAAGGAGATGATAAATAAAAGGTACAGCAACTGTAGGCTGCCATACCTTCATGACCTTTTAATTTATATACAAATAAGAGTTACATTTTTACAAATGAGAACGATTTGGTTCCCTTCGAGTTTACAATATTCACAATATAAACTCCGCTTGTAAGACCTGTTGTATTTACTTGTAGCAGTTGTTTGCCATCAGCAGGAACTATTGTCTTTACCAATACTCCATCTGACCTGATCACCTTAATAGAAGTTGGTTTTTCTAAACCTGTCATATCGATCGTCAACAGGTCACGCACAGGGTTTGGATATATTCTATACTCTGTCTTTGGCAAAGCTTCCGGTGTTATCGCCTTCGTTGTTATTTGTTCATCGTCGTCGCATGAATCGGTGCGGAAGGCATTGACGGCAATATTACTGAGACCGGTATTTCGCCTGATGATATCCGAAAATTTTGTACGCTTTATCTGGTCACGGATAGCATTGGGCAGGTAAGGATCATTGAGATAAAAATAATAATCCCCGTCTCTCAGGTTTTCAAATTGCGCCTTGAGCATTGCATTCATTGTTCTGCCAACAGATTTACCGGGCAAATGATCTTCTGCCAATATACCGATCCACAGATCAACATTGTTTACACTTTTGTATAACATTTGTAATGAATCGGCTAATGAATCGACCGAAGTAATGTCTGAAAATCTCCGTGCCGCGTTGCCCGTATAAAAAAGCCTTGCCGTATTATAATCCGGCAACCCATGATCTCTTCCTCTTTGAATATTTAAACTACCCAGGTCAATTCCAAAACGAACTGGACTGCTTGCACTGACAAACAGGAAATTTCTAAGTACACTGTTGATCCTGGTATCTGTTTCATATTGATCATGGCTTGACGCACCTTTGATAAAAGCATCTATTCCATAAGTTGCTGTTATCTGTGGAGTCCAAAACACATCTATAAGTTCCATTTCGCCTGGTCCCACTTCTTCACAATTGTTATCACGCAGCAATACATCATCAGACACCATTGTATGTCCAATCCTGTACGACGCAGTAGCAAAACTATTCATGATGTCTGGCCTGACATTGTCTTTATATCCGGAGTAAGGTTGAAGTATGACGCCAAGAGCAGGTAAAAATTCCTGGTAAGTGATCGCTTCAATTTCGGCTCCCACTATTTTTCTTGCGATCTGGTACATCTGTTCGTCATTTCGCATGCCAATGCGAATTAAGCTGTCGCAAATTCTGTTGTGCTCCCGTACGAACAGAGTGTGAAGCGATGTAAGAACAGGGTTTTCCGCTGCCCGATCGTCACCGGCAACAAATGTCTTTACATGATGGTCACTATCATTAGCCATTCCGGGAGCGTTCAGATCGATCGCACCACTCAATTCACCATTACGCGTATTGTAGGGCAAGAAATTTCCTGAAGAAGTCTTCATTTTTCCATTTCGCATCGTTCTTAGCCATGTTGCTCTTTTTGAATCGGAACCATAGACGTTCGATCCATCAATAAATGAGGTGATCATGTTAAGTTGCTGTCTCAGTTTATTCCCACGAGCATCAGTTGTCATCTGGTAATCGCTCCGGTTAAAAGGAATGGCTTCGGTAAATATCACTTCAGTGCTTGGTAAAGGAATGGGAACATATTCTGTCGTACCTGTCGGCGTTGCACTCATGTCATGATCCAAAAATTGTCCCCATTGATACACCAGAGTGCTCAAGTGCAGCGTATTGAATTGCGTTACCGGTTCATCGATCACTGCATTTGATATCGCTCTCGGCGACGGTCGGTTGATACCTCCCATTGCACCACTTGGATCGCTGGGGCCATATTGTGCCGGCATTTCTCTGAATAACGTTATACCGGCAGCGCCCCAGTTTGTCTTTGAACTGCTGCTTATGTTATTATTGCTGCCATTTATTGATCTGTATGGGGCGTGGATACGGAGAGAGCGCACAGACGCGAGGGGATCTATCAAAGGAGGTTTGCTTTGTATAAACAGGTTCCCTTTGAACGCCTTGTTTTGTTGGGCTACAGATGGAATGAACGATACAGGGACGAGGATGAAAAAAAAAGCGATGTGTAAGGTTGTTTTCCTGGTCATAATAATGATTTTTAGTTTGTAAAATTCTTTTTCATCGCGACAAAAGATTATTGATCCGCCGTTAACAACACGAAATACCGGCAGTGAACGAGAGTTGGATAATTCTAAATCAGACTGGGGACACTAAGAGGGGTGTTAACTAACATTTGCAATAGGGTGGCGGCCCATCCCTTGAAAATATTCCTGATAAGATATTATTGTTGATGTTTATTAAGAGAATGCGTTGTTCAACAACTACGAAAGAGATCTTGGAAGCAGCTAGTTTTTCATCGGCAATTAGTAAACTGGTTTTCATGGATAATATTTTTAAGCAGTCTAAAAATACTATTTAACAAAGGTGAATATCAAAATGTGAAATTTGTTACACAATTCTGATAAAATATTATATAATTCAGAAACAAAAAGTGAAGATAAAATCAGTTACTACAAACTCTCGAGAGGGATCAAATCTTTATATTCTAATTTTTTGAAAAGAGAAGGTGTTACGCCTGTTATTTTTTTGAACTGTGCAGACAAATGAGCGGTGCTGCTGTAATGAAGCTTCCATGCGATCTCGGAAAGAGTGAGATCATTATACAAAAGCAGTTGTTTTACGCGTTCGATCTTGTGGAGAATAATGAAATGTTCGATCGTAACATTTTTCACTTTCGAAAAAATTTTCGAGAGATAAGTATAGTTCGTTTTTAATTTACTGCTGATATAACTTGAATATTTTATGACGGGCATTTCATCAGAATAATGGATCATTTCAATGATCACGTTCTTTATCTTTTCCGTAAGAATATTCTCTTTGCCGGATATCAATTCAAAATCGTTCTGATGAAGACTTTCTTTAAGTTTCACGTATTGTTGATCAGAAAGGATCTCTGCTACCTCGATCTCCCCGATGTCGATCGATACCAGCTGCAGACCAAGGTCTTCAACAATGGATTTGACTTGCTTTTGGGATGGCACGGTGGTCATATTTTTGATGAAGGCCTTCAAGGGTTATTCCTTAGAATATCAGAATGCTGGCAAGCATCAAAAATTTCTCCACTTTCGACGAACTCAACAAATTGCCTTTAAACCCGCTCTTTTGTTGAGTTGAATCATCTTTTTCAAATTATGAAAGGATAAAATACGATGATACACAGGGTAATACCAACAAGTGAACTTAACAGAGATTATCAAAATTGGAACGATTTTTTATTTTTTATCATATAACCCGATCTGCATAGAAATAATTTATCACCGCTAAAAGCTTGATCATGTCAAAAACAGCTGTAGAAACCAGGATTTCCCAAAAAATTCTGATCATTGAGGATGAAGGTGAGATGTGTCTTGTGTTGAATATTTTACTCAGTAACGAGGATATCGAACTGGAGCATGTAAAAAATATTTTGGCTGCTGAAGAATATCTCGCGGAAGAGTTGCCCTCCCTTATTATCCTGGACAATAAACTTCCTGATGGCTATGGGGTTGATTATATCAGTCACTTAAAGAAGAGATACCCATCGATCAAGATCATAATGATCACAGGATTCGATGCTTCGGTAAAGGATGTGGCTATGGAAAATGGAGCAGACCTGTTTTTGGAAAAACCATTTACCAAACAAGAATTTCTTACCGCGATCAAATCGTTGCTCAATTTATCAGACCACTGAGCGCTCCGCGACTAGTGTTCATGAATTATTCTCTGCATATTTCTTAAAATTGTCAAGGATCGCCTGCCATCCGCCGCGCTGCATTTCCAGAGAATTGGTATTCTCTGCTTCGAAGCTCTCTACTACCCGGGTTGAATTATTTTGAGGGTTGAAATTTATTTTTACTTTTCTCCCATCGCCAAGAGTGTATGCAATATACTGGTGTTCCATAACTGCATCGTATGTTCCTCCAAAATCAAAACCCATGCTTCCATCTTTGGCTTCCATACGGGCCGCGAAATTTCCACCCACCCGAAGATCATTTTTCGACCAGGGCGAATGCCAATCATCAGATGCGTGGTTCCATTTGACAATATGTTCAGGTTTCGTCCAGTATTCCCACACTTTTTTTACTGGTGCGTTTACTGTGCTCTCGATGGTGATCACCTGGTTTTCCTGTGGTTCCATGTTACAAAGTTTGTTTTGTTGAATTAATTATTTACACCACAAATATCAGTTGTGTTTACAAGAAACATGCTGTGCAATAGCGGCAATTTAGAGACTAATTTGCGACAGAGAGAGAACCCCGATTTATAAGATTTTTAAGGATTAACGGATATTAGAAAAGCGTGAGGGCGTTGACAAAAATTACTATACCTTATCTCATTCCTATAAATCATTTTTTAATCAGGGAAATCCTGGTTCTTTACCGAAGAATGTAGGTGATGCCCCCGATGGTCTGCCTGTATAACCCTGATTTTAAGGCTCCTCTTAATTCGGTTTTATCGAATGAT
>Ga0157375_10005066_pt1 | contig 11437 bp, 10 predicted proteins | sample M35metaG_FD_115311 | JGI IMG/M metagenome (GOLD analysis project Ga0157375, IMG submission 115311) | Miscanthus rhizosphere microbial communities from Kellogg Biological Station, Michigan, USA - M3-5 metaG | ecosystem: Host-associated > Plants > Roots > Rhizosphere > Soil | place: USA: Michigan...
CCCTAGCTTTGGCCGCCGGAACCGATGCTTCGGCTACAACACTAGCGAATTTGCAGGCAGCTTTCAACGGAGAAAGCAATGCAAACGCACGCTATCTTGCGTTCGCTAAACAGGCGCAAAACGAGGGTTACGGCGAGGTTGCCAGCCTGTTTCGTGCTGCAGCCCGTGCCGAAAAGATTCATGCCAAGAATCATGCAGCAGTCATCGAGGAACTGGGCGCCGTGCCTCAAGCGAACATCGAGGCGGCTGCGGTGAAGTCCACGCGCGAGAATCTTGAAGCTGCCGTCAAGGGTGAAACATACGAACGCGACACGATGTACCCGGATTTCCTTAAGCAGGCAAGAACTGATCGCAACTCGCATGCAGTGAGAACCTTGAATCTAGCCAAAGCAGCCGAAGGAGAACACGCCAGATTGTATGCAGCCGCCCTGGCAAGTCTCGATCAACTAAAGGGAACAAAAGAAGTGAGCTACTACGTGTGTCCCGTCTGTGGCTTCACCACGCGCGAAACGAAGTTTTCTAAGTGCCCTTCCTGCTTCACTCCAAAGGAAGCGTTTGAAACTGTGGCCTGATCTGATATGAGCACGTTTCGCTTCTGTTGCCTCACTCGAACCGCTTCTACTGAGAGGTTCATATGCTTCAATTTCCGTCATTGCCGAGCTGGGACTCAATGCACCCGCTGATCATCCATTTTCCGATCGCACTTCTGCTGTTGAGTCCCTTGTTTATTTTGATCAGTGCAATCATGCGGCCGCCGAAAGGTAGGCCGTACATGATCGCGGCTCTGTTGGTTCTCGTTTTGGGAACCGGCAGCCCTTTCATCGCTGGGTCGACCGGCCACGCAGCGTCTGAGCTCGCGGAACGCGGAGGGGCCGTGGATGCGGTGCTCGAGGCCCATGAAGATCTGGCTTCCGAAACCCAGATTGTTTTCGCCGGCCTATCTGCGATTCTTCTTGGGATGTTCTTTGTTCCGAGAGCATTCCGCCGACAGGAAAGCAGGTTGTTTTCGACTTTCTTACCATTGGCGTTTCTAGCTCTCTATGGAGTTGGATTCATATTTCTTGTGAATACAGCCCATGCGGGAGGACGGCTTGTTCATGAGTTCGGAGTCCACGCCATCATGCCTGTGACAACTGACCATTCGACAGTGCCACGAGAAACTTCTATGGTGAGCGAAAATGCAGAAGCCCACTGAATCTCCTGATGTTCGTACAAGAGATGGCAGCATATGAAGGCTTCTGTTAGTGACTGAGCTAGCCTCAAGACCCTCGTTCTGCCGTTCAGTCTCGAAATGCGAACCGAGGAGTGCACAAATGCAAACTGAGCTTCGACTACACCGATTCGTCATCGGCTTCCTCGTCGCACTGTTGGTTTTGTTCGTCTTGATCGTCCTGGTGCTGCATTCTACTCTTGCCCATCAACGTTTCGAAGTTATTGTATCGCTTGTCCTTGTCATCACAGCGGCAGCAGTATTCGTCATGATTGGAACGGTAGAGGGGGTGGTCGCGTTTCAATTTGGACTGAAGCACAGGCGAGAATTACTCAGCTACCTCCTGCTCGGCATGGTTTCGCTTGCCTCAGGTCTATACTTGGCCATCTCCGATAAGGCATCTATACAGACAATCGCGCTGGTGGCGGCTCCCCACGCATTTCTCTTCGGAATTGGAGAATTGCGCCTTGCGGCTCACCTACAGCGCCATCCCGCGATCAAGAGGGCATTTCTCATCAATGGGTTTTGTGAAGTTGCACTTGGGATTGCACTCCTGGAAGCAAATAACTCGTCGAGTCAACGTGCAGCCGTGATCCTCGGCTACGTTGCGGCTCTATCAATCCTCCAACTCGTTCCTTTTCTCTTCTACAAACGACAGCGTTCTTCTCTATAGCAAAATCAAAATGGCTTGTTAGCTGGGATCATTGTTCTCAACGGGTTCTCAAGAGGGAAAGGCGCTTCAGAGACTTGAAATCTGCCAGCGTGCGCGGACCGGGTTCCCGACCATTCTGAATTAAAAGCGTCCTGCGCGAAGATTGCGATTGGTTTTCTGCGCGAACGGTGCTCGGGCGACTGTCCGAGCAGGGCCGCGCTGAGGCGCGCTTTGTATACCCGGATGCACCCGCTGCAGCTAATCAATCCAAGCCGGCGAAAGCGATTCATCAAGAGTGAGACGCGAGAGCGCGTGGTTCCAATCATTTCCGCTAGGGTTTCCTGTGAGATTAGGGGAATGAAGTAACCTCGTCCTCCCGTTCTGTCGAACCTGGCCATCAGGAGAAGAATCCGTGCCAAACGTCTTTCACTGGAATTGATTTGCCGATCTATGAGATCAGCTTGGGTCTTCACGATCCGCGCTAGTAAAAAGTTCACGAAAGTTTCAGCGAATCCGGGCTCTCTGCGTATCTTGGCAATCATCTCTCCTCTGCAAATCTTGAGGATCGTGCAGTAATCTATCGCTGTGGCCGTTGCGGGACGGATCGCATGCGCTTCCAATAGGGCCTCCTCACCAACGAAATCGCCGGCGGAAAAGAAGGTGATCGTAGCTTCCTTTCCTTCGCATGAAACGGCGGTGAGCTTGGTTCGTCCACTCAGAATGTAGAAGACTGCGTCTGCTTGGTCTCCTTGGACAAAAAGGACCTGCTTTGGCTTAGCTTCGATCATGTGTCGGCCATGGCATGTTTGCGAAGGAAATTCGAGAGGAGTGGATACGAGGCTGCTTTGGTCGTCCATCGATATTCTCCTGAAGGTCTGATGCCTTCGATCGCGTGCTACATCGGTTTTGCCAAGAACTTGTGAGCACAGACCCTCGGCAAAACGTGCCGCAGCGGCATTCCGCACATTGGCACGCAAAACATGTCCAGGGTGCCATCGCCTCTAAAAACTAGTCCCAGCAACTTACTATGCCGGGTATCGTTGCATTTGGACGGCCAATCGATTGTCAGGCGATCGGGCATTCTGCGCGTTGCCGATCCACGGAGGTAGAGGAGGCGTCAAAATCTTCTGACCCGTCGTTTAAGTGTCTGTACGCCGTCGCAATGGTAAGAACGTTAGGAGTCTGCAGGCACTTTGCATCGGCCCAGATAGTGTTCAAATTCCGAGATGAAATGTTCATTTCAAGATAGGAGAAGCAAAAGCCGCGAAGGTCGTCTTTTCGGGCGGCGGATGTGGCTGCCTACGTGCTACTACGAAAGCGATTTGCAGTTGGTTGCTCATTTCGAGTGTGATGGCAGATGTGAACTCATGAGGTAAGTGATGAAGGAAAATGCAATCTCGCGATGGAGCAATCCAGACGTAATCCTCGTCGCAACAAATCTCTTGGAAGGACAGACGTTTTTGCTCCACGCGATCTACCAGGCTCGACTCAGCAGAGCGATAATTCTTCTAGTCCATGTAATTGCTCCCTCCAGCATCAGATTCGACGCTCCTGGTGGGATATCGACCGTCGCTTTGGATCATGCGATGCACGCCGCGCAATTGAAATTAGACGAATTCGCTCGATGACTCCTTTTCATCGATCGTCGAAGCCATTCGTCAGGGACGGCGTATCTTCGACAACCTGCAGAAGGCTATGTCATTCGTATTTGCTGTTCATATACCCATTTCCGGTCTCGCTCTAATACCAATCCTGGCGGACTGGCCCTTGGTTTTGATGCCCGTTCACATCGTCTTTCTGGAATTGATCATCGACCCGGCCTGCTCAATCGCGTTTGAAGCGGAGCCCGAAGAGCTCGGTTCGATGCAGCGCGCTCCGCGTGAAGCAGGTGAACCCTTGCTTTCTCGTCGCCGAATCGTAATGAGTACGCTCCAGGGTTTGAGTGTGTTGTTGGTTGTCTTGCTGGTATTCGCAACCGCGCGGTACCGCCTGGAAAGTGAGCCGACCGCACGTACGCTGGCATTCGCGATCCTTGTGATCGGCAATCTTATGCTCATTCTTACGAACCGTTCGTGGACACGCCCCATCGTCGCAACCTTACGAACCCCTAATCGCGCACTTTGGTGGGTTGTAATTGGAGCGGCTGCGCTGCTCGTTCTCGTCATCTACTTGCCCTTCCTGCAGATACTCTTCCGCTTCTCGGCGCTTCATCTCCCGGATATCGCAGTATGCCTTGCAGGAGGCATTGCGAGCCTCCTCTGGTTCGAAGGATGGAAATTATTGAGAAATAGATTGAGCGCGGCGAAGTCTGTCTAGGCTAGTTTCAACAGAGCCTAAGACGGGCCGTGCCATTTCGCGAGGGAGGCCGATGGAAAGAAAGCAGGCCACGACGACGTTCTTCTTACTGGCTTTGTCCGCCATTGCGCTCTACTTCTGTTACATCCTCGCCAGGCCATTTCTCAGCCCCGTCTTTTTGGCAGTAATGATCGCGATCGTCTTTCATCCTGTCCACGCTCGCATTCAGGCGCATATCCATGGCCGGAATACGGCGGCTCTCATCTCCACAATCCTGGTACTACTTGCGCTTATTGTTCCCGCGATTGGATTGGGAGTGGTGGTGAGTCAGGAGATCGGAGGACTATATCAGATTCTCAACGAGAGGACTGCTGCACAGGGCGGTTGGAATCCATGGGTGATGCATGCGATGGATCGTCTCGCGAACTGGGCCGGGAGGTACGTCGATCTGTCCTCATTTGATGTGCGCGGCACACTACTGCGATGGCTGGAGCAGATAAGCCGGTCCCTGCTTTCTTGGGGTGCTTGGGCCGCCAGCAACATCATCTCTTTCGTGGCAGACGCTGTTATTACATTTTTCACCCTGTTCTTTCTCTTCCGGGAAGGTGGATCAATCAGGAAGCACGCGGAAACATTCCTTCCGCTCAACTCCGCTCAGGTCGAACGGCTGTTCTCAGGCCTCAGCAACTCGATCATTGCCAACGTATACGGTTGTGTGGCGGTGGGTCTGGCTCAAGGAACTCTCACGAGCCTAGCTTTCTGGGTTCTCGGTCTGCCTTCTCCGGTTCTTTGGGGACTGGTCACCGCGTTGTTTTCGCTCATCCCAATCGTCGGCTCGGCAGCAGTATGGGGCCCTGCCGTGATTATCTTGATCATTGGAGGACATTGGTGGAAAGCGTTGTTCTTGTTGGTTTGGGGAACTGTGGTCGTCGCGCAGATAGATACCTTGGTCCGGCCTTTCGTGATCGGCGGACGGGTCAAGCTGCACACGCTGCTGATCTTTTTTGCTCTGCTGGGGGGAGTGGAGGCATTCGGCGTAATGGGGCTCTTTATTGGCCCCGTCGTGCTCTCGGTTACTCTCGTAGTGCTTGAGATGTTGCGGGAGACGAAATTGGAGAGCTGAACGTGTGGACTCGCGGCTGAGGCTGCAGTCACATTGCCGGTGACCATGCGCACTGACCATTTGCGACGGATGATGTCTGATGATCGCGCGCCTTGCCTCTCCGAAGAGCGGTACCCGCTAGTAGTTCCTGATTCTCGCGACGCAACACCCCCTGAGGGATAGGCAGAACTCCAAACGGGCCGCGGAGTGGGAAGTTACAAACGCCTATCGTGCGTTCGGTCGATCCCCTTCCCACCTCCGTTGCGCCCTGCCTCAAAGGAGGGCACCGATGAAAAATCAACTCGCAGGGAACAAAACTCTCAGGGCGTCCTTTCTTGTTTCCATGCTCGCGCTAGGTACGGCGACGGCAACTGGCCAAGCGTTTTCTCCAGTCAACAACTCTCACGATCCATTTGAAGTCATCGGAGGATGCGTTTCAAATTATTCGGGATACGTCAACAAGACTTGGACCTTTCACGAGGTCGGTGGGACTTTAGGGAATGTAACCGCGATCGACGTAATCGATTGTCGAATTTTCGACAGTGGTCCCACGTCTGTCGTTCCCTGTCCGCCGAAAAGCCCCTACGCTTACTGCATAACGAATCACAATGATGGTCTGGGCAATCGGATCACATTGGGAGTAATGAAGCTCACGAGGGCAAACGATCCATTGCTCTCGTATGGTGGTTGCGCTCCCGGCGCTGGATTTCGACAGAAGCGGAGCTTGCTTTTTGAGGCTGGCCGCCCATTTCGAAATGTCGACAACATCGTGATCATCGACTGCCATGCCTCTGATGGGATTGCCGGAACTCACCAGGTATCTTGTCCAGTCGGACGGAATCCCTACGCATACTGTCTTCAGAACCACGACGACGGCGTTGGAAACTCCGTGCTCGTGGGGGTGGTCAACTCGTACTCGGCGGGCGATCCGTATGGCGTGTATGGGCACTGCACGACCAACTCGGGTTACCGCAGCAAGGCATCGCTGGTGACTGAGGCGGGAAGGAGTCTGAATGAGGTGGTAGCGATTCATATGCTGTTCTGTGGCAACGGCTCCTTCAACCCGCAACAACGACCTCAGGTTAAGGCCTGCAGCATTGACGCCGCGTTTCCGGGAACCTATAGCTACTGCCTTGAGACAGGCAACGACGGCAAAGGCAACAGCGTCTCGATTGGAGTCATTACCAATGCTCCGTGAGGGCGAAGTGGGATGCCGCTGCAATCTGCCGATTCTCACAATGGGCAGGTTCGCAAGATACGCAGGGTAGCGTGTCTACTTCAGATGAACATCGTCCGCCTTCTGAGAAGCGGGTCCGGCTGACGCTCGCCCCGCTTTCTCGTTGCGTCACTCGTTCTTTGTCGGTTTCTTGTGGATTAGCGCCGAGACTCTCCTTTGACGCATCTTCTCCGATTGCGCCAGAATACGCGGTGCTTCGCCAACAATAGAGCGAGCCTTTTTCAAGGAACAGAAACCAAAGTGTTGTGTTCGCAGAATCTTTAGAATGGTATTGAGAGGAATCGAAGTTTTGGCGCGACCAAAGCTGCAGCATTATGTAACACGGGCTTATCTCCAGGGCTTTCTTGCAGAGGATGAGAATTTCTTCACTCCTACGGCCGGGGACATGGGCATTTCCGCAAGCAACCGACCAGCTGGCCGCCCAGCGAAATTAACCCTAGGTAGAGATCCGCCGTCGGAGCTAGTCGATTGATCCGGCATCAGGCCTGTCGGGAGACGCCTTATCCTCAAACATCGCGGTATTGCAGCCAGTGTTCGAAAAGGGGTGCCGTGTCGCGCAAATGGGAGTCCTGCGGTCGCTAAAGTGATCGAGAATTCTATCCGGATCCGAAACCATGCGCCGCCACCCGGGGTTTCCTTCATAGGAGATCGAGCCTAAGGAATCAGATCAAAGACAGTTCCTTCGCAACTCAGCTGATATGATCTAACTATTCTAGACTCATGAAGATGTGAGCAACATCACACCCGCGACACGTTTTCGCCTGTCCGCCTCGCAGATGTCCATCATCTGGCCAGGGCTGGATCGAACGGTAAAGTCCTTTTTTGCTCGCCGGAGCAAAGGGTCAACCCAGCACGCGTACCCGTTCAGAATCTGTACGCCATCGTTCCCCGTGGCAAATTTGAGCTGACACTTATGGATGAAGTTATTGGTCTATGGAAGCGGCTCAAACCCAAAGCCATGACCGGGGGCCGAGTACAGATGAACGCAATTGAATTGCGCGCTTCGATCTTTTCCGTCAGAGTCAATTTGGATTACGTTCGCTCTCGTCGGCATTTCTATCGCCGTCTGAAATCTAAGGACAAAGCAGTATTTAGACTTGACGACGAATCGTTCGATCAATTGATTAAAAGATCTCACCGTGTGATCCACACTCTGGAGCGCCACACGAAGCGGGCGAACCGCACTTCGGTCAAGCAAGTGTCTCGTGACGCCTACGGGTTGCTCATGGATGCGTGGAGGTTGCATCTACGCTGGATGCGGCTGCACATTGCCTATTTCAAGCCACCACGTGGGATTAGAGGCCGTAAGGTTCAACAGCAAAAGATGCTAGTGGAAATGATGCAGATGGCTGAAGACGCAATTCAAAATGAGGGCTATGAAAAGCCTGAATCCAAGGATCTTTGGAAAATAGTGCGCCTCTACGCGAGATCGGCACGGCGAAGCAGAGAAGGCATTTATAACATCCACTACATGATCAGGAATAAGCTTCTTGCTGGACCGAGGGTCTATCTTGTCGATTTCATTCTCAAACGTCTGAAACTGAAAGAGCTGTCTAAAACATGACAATGAGCTCGAAGCCTGCCAAGCAAACTCGCAGAAACAAGAACCGACATTTTAGATCTAAATTGAACCCAAAGGTAATGGGATTGATCGCGACCCTACGGAATGGCTGGGCGGATCTGGGCCGTGTGGAGCGAGGTCAGCGGATCAACAAATTGGTTTCCGTCGGCTGTTCAAAGCGCGGTCTTGCGAGAGATCTTGGTATCCCCGAAAGCAGCGTACGCAGAGATGCAAAGATCGCGAAGTTGCCAGAGTCTGATCGCATAGCGATCGATTCCGGACAGTCAGCGAAGGAAATACTGAACGCGAAGAATAGGACCACGCTTGAAAAGGAAAGGCGTCGGCGGATAGATCTGGACGCGAGAACGGGCGCACTCAGCGACGAAATCGCATCCGTTATTCTCGAGTTTTGTCGGACCGGCTATCAACTTAGAAAGCAGCGCATAATAATTAAACCGTCATTTCAGACCTTCCTCGACAATGTCGGATCGTATCTGCGCAAGTTCGAACAAACAGATCGCAGGACACATAAAGCCGCACGGAAACTCAAATCGAGCGAATTATTTCGTAAGACGCGTCCTCGAGCAGGGAAGGATGCGCCTTACATGATGCACCAGGCAGAATGGCTTGCCGAGGCACTCTGGCTTATCGCGCCCGAAAGTCCAATCATGGCGAGCGCACTGATTAAAGCAAGGAGACGCGCGAACGAACTCTTGCCGAGAAGAACAATTCGCGAAAGTTTCGAGGACGCCGCAGTGAACTCTGCGATGCGAATGTTTGAGCTCACTCAGCGTTCCCCGAGGAAAGAGTATCCAGGCGGAGCACGGGCTTTCGTTCAGCGGCAAGGCCCACCCTCACCTTCGAAGAATTCAGACTGATTGAAAAACGATGAATTCAAGCCGTGACGGAGCCCAGCTCTGCTGTAGCTGAACTCCAATCCCGCTGGCACGAACTCTGCGATCTCGACCGGGCGCGGGCAGTTCAATCCATACTCGAGACTGGCGTGAGCCTTCGTAAACTAGCGACACATCTGAATTGCTCTGCATCTCTACTCTCATATCTGTTGAAAGCTGCCAAGGCTCTGGTCGAGGATCGTGAGCTTGCTCGCTTCGGTGAGATTAGTACGCGAGAGCTCGTGCGTAGGACCGGTTCCTCAAGAGGGCGTTCCACCTCAAAGGCGCGCGAGGCTATTGCTTATGACCGCGAATGCGCAGCTATTCAAGCCAGCCATGCGATCACAAAATGGCTTGACGAGCAAAAACTAACCTACGCTGAGCGAGCGAAGGTTCTTAGCCAGGCGCAGTTGCTCAACGTCGATGCTGACGAAATAGTGCTCGGTTCGTTGGAAGGTTTTCTTCCTGATGTTCCGCTCGATGAAGTCATTCGCATCTTTCGGCCTAGTGGACTGGAGTGGGACAGAGCAAATTCTGTTGGATGGCATAGCGAATGGCTTGCGCGCTGGAGCCTCCACGGGATTCTGGATGACGTCATCCGCGTCCGGGCCTTTGAAATCGCATCCAGTGCATTGCTCCTAGTCGTTCCGTCGTTCGTCCTCAAGAAGCGCCAGCGGAGGCGTGACAAAAGGCTCTAAATAGGTTTTGATTCACGGAATAGAAGTGATGGGCAGATGAAGCATGGATCTATCGCCTCCGGGATAGGCCAGTGAATCTCGTTCCTGCGATTGTTTTCGCAAGCGCCAGAGATATCATCAAAGCCGATCGGAATCCACAGGAGATCTTGTGGCAGTTTTGGTGGCACTTCGTCCGGGACTTTTGTGCATCTTCATGCAGCTCGGTGCAATCGACATGATGGCTCAAACACCTATAAATAAAGGCGACTTGCAAGTAAGTGCAGCTTGGTGCAGTTCGGTGCAGAAATGCCAATTTGGGACTTAAAATCCGCAGGCCGCAAGGCCGTGGGGGTTCAAGTCCCCCTCCGGGCACCAGAGAATCAATAGCTTACGATCCTAATCTCAAGTAATTAGTGAGAACAGTAGGTGATCGGCTGAGCGAAGAAGCCCAAGCGAAGTCTCGTCATCCGGCCAATGTCAGTTTGAGCACAGCAGCGTAATCAACGACTGGCTTGTAAGACTTCGGAAGCTCAACTGTTAAAGCGTCGGTTTGCTGCTTCCAACTCACCGTCTGATCTGTTCCTAGAAGTTCGAGCTTCACAACTTTCCCTGGTTTTGTTGCAGCTGAGAGTCCCAGAGACTGCACGGCAAATGATTTCGTCGGCCAGCCCAGCACAAGCGTATAGATCAACGTGCCCGTTTTATTGCGCGTGAATCGAATATCCTTCTCTCCCAGCTTGCTCACGCTCCCACCCTGAAAGGATCCAGCCTTGATGCTGTTGGGGCCTTCACCGTAGACCTTCCATGGTCGAGTCTCATAGATTGCCTGACCATTTATCTGCATCCATGCTGTGATGCCATCGAGCACTGCTATCTCCTTGTCGTCAATGGTTCCGTCGGGCCGGCCGGGAACATTCAGGATGAATGTTCCGTTCTTGCTCACGGTGTCAATCAGCCAATGGATAACATCGCGTGGTGGCAGATAGCCGCCGTATGTGCCTGGCTTTTCGTGGAGAGCGCGAAGATAATGCCACGCGCCAATGCAGGTTTCCGATTGCCAGGGCTGTTTCATGATCTCGGCAGTGAGCCCTCGTTCATAATCAGCGACAACAGCTTTGGCGAGCCGGTCCGGAACATCCTTGACATTGAGAACAGCTTCCAACTTACCGCCGTTTGTCTTCAGGCTCTTGTTATAGAAGTACGCGCCGATATTCATCCCAGCCCAGCCTAACGGCAACAGCGAATCGTCAAAGTAAAGCAGGTCGGGATTGTGCTGGTCTATGAGATCGCGAGTCCTGTCGTAGAAGTTCTTGACATAGGATGTGTCGGGCAATGCACTGGCCGGGTGTTTCACGCCATAGAGTCGCTGAGGATCGAGTCCCTGCCACCACTGACCTTTGCCTTCCCCCTGGGTAAGATGGCCATCATATGGAACTCCAGCGTCTTGACCGGTCTTGTCGGAGCCATGTGACGGCTGGAACCACCACCAGTTGCGCGCCTGATGCACTGTCACGCCAAATCGCAGACCCTGCTTTCGCGCGGCCGCTGCCCATGTGCCGATGACATCGCGATGCGGGCCGATGGCTGCGGCATTCCATGGCTGATGCTTCGAGTCCCATGCGTCGAAGCTGTCGTGGTGATTCGCCAGAGCAACAAATATCTTCGCACCCGCATTTTTGTAGCGGGTAATCAACTCGTCCGGATCCCAGTTCAGCAAAGTCCATTGCGCACAGAGGTCCTTATACCCAAACCGCGACGGGGGACCGAAGTGTTCAAGTTGGTATTTATATTGGCGCTGGTCCTCGATATA
>Ga0157375_10005067_pt1 | contig 11431 bp, 8 predicted proteins | sample M35metaG_FD_115311 | JGI IMG/M metagenome (GOLD analysis project Ga0157375, IMG submission 115311) | Miscanthus rhizosphere microbial communities from Kellogg Biological Station, Michigan, USA - M3-5 metaG | ecosystem: Host-associated > Plants > Roots > Rhizosphere > Soil | place: USA: Michigan...
CGAACGAGAAGCTGATCACCGTACTCGGTCGCGAAGCGACCATGACCCAAGCGTTCAAAGCCGCCAACGACGTGCTGCTCGGCGCGGTGCAGGGCATCGCCGACCTGATCGTGCGCCCGGGCCTGATCAACGTGGATTTCGCCGACGTCCGTACCGTGATGAGCGAGATGGGCATGGCGATGATGGGCTCGGGCACCGCCCGCGGCGAGGAGCGCGCGATGTCGGCAGCCGAGATGGCGATCAGCAATCCGCTGCTCGACGATGTCAACCTGTCGGGTGCGAACGGCATTCTGGTAAACATCACCGCCGGACCGGATTTCACCATGCGCGAGTTCGACGAGGTTGGCCGGACCATCGAGGAGTTCGCCTCGGAAGACGCGACCGTCGTGATCGGCACCGTGCTCGACCCGGACATGCAGGACGAAGTGCGGGTGACGGTGGTTGCTACCGGTTTGAATCGCCAGGCGGCGCGGCAGCCGGTGGTGCGCGGCAATGACCATCGCGGGCTGGACCGCGAAATCGTGCGTCCGCAAGTCAAGCTGGTTCGCAACGGCAGCAACGGCCAGGTGGAATTCTCCGACACGGCTTACACGACCTCGCCGGCGCCGGGCTTCGGCGGGTTGCGTGGCCACGGCAGTACCCATGGCGGCCGCCCAGATCCTGCAACCAGCGCATTGGACGGCAGCGGCGATGCCTATCTCGATATTCCAGCGTTTCTCCGGAGGCAGGCCGATTGATTCGATTCCGTTGACCGCGAAATTGAACTATTTGCACCGCAAGCCGTCTGCTATCCGATCAGCGGATGCGTGGACCGATGCGTAACTGACCGCAGGAAGTCGCGGCAGGTGGTCGATAGCCTGGCCTCGCTGTCGCGTGGCGACTCATGGTCCGTCCGGACGCCTTCTCCGTTGGGCGTCCGGACTTTCTTCACGGCGCAACAACGACAGGGAGTCGAGAATCAGGATTCTGCAACAGTAGTTGTCATAACAGGGCGATCTCCTCGAATTGTCTCGTTGATGAGACAATGATGTGTCTGAATTGTTTGAATTTGGTAAAGCGCGTGTTATTCTCGGCCTCGCCTTGTCGCGCTCCTCCATGGAGAACGCACAACTATGATCAAGCAACGCACGCTCAAGAATGTCATTCGCGCTACCGGCGTTGGCATTCATTCCGGTGAGAAGGTCTTCCTGACCTTGCGTCCAGCAGCACCCGACAGCGGCATCATCTTTCGCCGCGTCGACTTCGCCCAACCCGTCGAGATCCTTGCGCGCGCCGAACATGTCGGGGACACCAGCCTGTCCACGACGCTGACCCGCGGCGATGTGCGAATCATGACCGTCGAGCACCTGCTGTCCGCGCTCGCGGGACTCGGCATCGACAACGCCTATGTGGACCTTTCGGCGCCCGAAGTGCCGATCATGGATGGTTCCGCGGGCCCGTATGTCTTCCTGATTCAGTCCGCCGGGATCGAGGAACAGAACGCGCCCAAGCGCTTCATCCGCATCAAGAAGCCCATCCGCGTGGAAGATGGCGACAAGTGGGCGCGTTTCGAACCGTTCGATGGCTTCAAGGTCGGTTTCACGATCGACTTCAACCATCCGATGTTCACGCGCTCGACCTCGTCGGCCGAGGTGGATTTCTCGACGACGTCGTTCGTCAAGGAAGTCAGCCGCGCGCGCACCTTCGGTTTCATGAAGGACATCGAGATGCTGCGCGACCGCAAGCTTGTCCTGGGCGGCAGCATGGACAACGCAATCGTGCTCGAAGATTACCGCATCCTCAACGAGGACGGACTTCGCTACGAAGACGAGTTCGTCAAGCACAAGATCCTCGACGCGATCGGCGACCTGTACTTGCTCGGGCACAGCCTGATCGGGGCGTTTTACGGCCACAAGTCAGGTCACCAGCTCAACAACCAGCTGTTGCGCACGCTCCTCGCCGACCGGACCGCGTGGGAAGAGGTGACGTTCCACGATCCCGCGCTGGCGCCGATTTCCTACGCGCATCCGGCCCAAGCCGTCTGATCCTCGCCACGTCGTTTAACGAATTCGTGACATAAGTCGCGGATTTGCCTTGCTATTTTACGTGGCCGGTTTTTCCTGTAGTATCCGTTTCCCGGTCGCCTGACCGGGGCCGGCCATGGGTGGCCGGACGCAATCGCCGATCGGTCGTTGCACAGCGGTCATGCCATGGAGGCCAGCCGCAGGAGTTGGGCTCGCAGTTCGGGGTCAGCCACGGATTCGGCGGTTGCTCGCAAAGCATCGCGGGTGACTTGCGAAAGCGGTTTCGGCGCTTCGAGGTCCGGTACGGACGGAAGCGGCGGCACCACTTTCACGGTGAGCGCGCCAGCCTGAAGGCCAGCCGCGGCCGCGGCGTCCAGCAGGGCGTCTGCATGTTGCCGCAGTTTGCTGCCCCAGACCGGAGCGTCCACCAGGAAGATCAGTTTGCCGGCGCCCACGTTGCCAAGATGGCAATGCGGCAGCAACGAGTCCGGCAAGCATCGACGCAGTCGCTCGTCCAGTGCCGCCAGCCATTGTGCGCGCTCGATGAGTCGGCCGAGCCCAGCCTCACCCGCCGCCTCGAGCGCCGGGCGCGGCGCGGAACCGGCCTTGGCTGTGCCCTGCGAACGAAAATCAGACGGTTTAGGCATGAATGTCATCATCGTATCGAAATTCCTGAAATCCCCTAAGCTTTTTTGCCTGCACAAGGATCGCAAACTGGCGGTCGGTGCAGTTGGTGCGCTGGTCATGGTGGTCATGCTGGGCTTCGCGGCCGGGTTCTTCACCCGCGGCGGCGTGGCGATGGCCGAAGTCCGCAGCTTGCGCGGCCAACTGGCCCGCGAGCACGACCAGCTCGCCGAATCCACGGCCGCATCGCAACGCGAAGTCAACGCGCTCGCCGCCAAACTCGGCGAACTTCAGGCCCAATCCAATCGCCTCAATGCGCTCGGCGAACGCCTGGTCCGCATGGGCAAGATCGACGACGGCGAGTTCAACTTCTCCGCGCAACCCGGTACCGGTGGCGGCGACGAGCCGACCACCACCATCAGTGCCGCCGAGCTGTCGCAGCAGATGGCCGGCCTGCGCAAGTCCTTCAACCGTTCGGGGGATCAATTGCAGGTCCTCGAGTCGTTGCTGCTGAACCAGGACCTCGATCGCAGCCAGACGCCATCGTCCACGCCGCTATCCAGCACTTATGTTTCCGCACCGTTCGGCAACCGCATCGATCCGATCAATGGCGGCCACGAGTTCCACAAGGGCATCGACCTCAATGGCGAAACCGGCGACCCGATCCACGCCGCCGCCGACGGGATCGTGATGCGCGCGGACTTCGACTCCGGGGGTTACGGCAACGTGGTGGACATCGACCACGGCAATGGCTACGCCACGCGCTACGGGCATTGCTCGAAGCTGCTGGTCAAGGTCGGCGACCTCGTGCATGCGGGGGATGTGATCGCGAAGGTCGGATCGACCGGCCATTCGACCGGCTCGCACCTGCATTTCGAAGTCTGGATCAACGGCGCGCCGGTGAATCCGCAGCCTTACCTGAGCAAGATCGGTCACTGAACACGGTGGTCTTCGAGAGCGGCGGTCGCTGAAGCCCGCCGATCCGCACGCGGCCGGTTGATTCGCATCCGGCCAGCCCCACGTTAGAATGCACGACCGGGCCGCCCGCGAGCGGCCCGACGCATTTTCATGGCCGTCGCGCGCGCGATGGCGCGAAGCCCAGCCTCAATCGAATCCAGCCAACTCGGGTCCCCATGCTCAACAGCCTTCTCACCCGTATGTTCGGCAGCCGCAACGAGCGCCTGCTGAAGCAGCTGCAAAAGAACGTCGTCAAGATCAATGCCCTTGAACAGCAGATGCAGAAGCTCTCCGACGACGAGCTCAAGGGCAAGACCGACGCATTCCGGAAGCGCGTCGCCGACGGGGAAACCCTCGATCAACTCCTGCCCGAAGCGTTCGCGGTGGTGCGCGAAGCCTCGGTACGCGTGCTCGGACTGCGCCATTACGACGTCCAGCTGATCGGCGGCATGGTGCTGCACCTCGGCAAGATCGCCGAAATGCGCACCGGCGAAGGCAAGACCCTGGTCGGCACCCTGCCGGTCTACCTCAATGCCCTGTCCGGAAAAGGCGTGCACGTGGTCACGGTCAACGACTACCTCGCCAAGCGCGACGCCGCCTGGATGGGCCGCCTCTACAGCTGGCTTGGCATGAGCGTCGGCGTGGTCTACCCGAACATGCCGCACGGCGACAAGAAGGCCGCCTACGCCGCCGACATCACCTACGGCACCAACAATGAATATGGTTTCGACTACCTGCGCGACAACATGGCGCTGGACAAGGACAGCAAGTTCCAGCGCGGGCTGAACTTCGCGATCGTCGACGAAGTGGACTCGATCCTGATCGACGAGGCGCGCACGCCGCTGATCATTTCCGGTCCCGCCGACGAGTCGCCGGAGTTGTACGTCAAGGTCAATCGCATCGTCCCGAAACTCACCCGCCAGGAAACCGAGGACGGCGAGGGCGATTACTGGGTCGACGAGAAGCAGAAGGCGGTGCACCTTTCCGAGGCCGGCATGTCGCATGCCGAGGAACTGCTGCGCGCGGCCGACATCATCAAGGAAGGCGACAGCCTTTACGACGCATCGAACCTGACGGTCGTCCACCACCTCAACGCGGCATTGCGCGCGCAGGCGATCTACCAGCGCGACGTCGATTACATCGTGCGCGACGGCGAGGTCATCATCGTCGACGAATTCACCGGCCGCACCCTGGCCGGGCGGCGTTGGTCCGACGGCCTGCACCAGGCCGTCGAGGCCAAGGAAGGCGTGCCTGTCCAGCGCGAGAACCAGACGCTGGCGTCGATCACCTTCCAGAACTACTTCCGCATGTACGGCAAGCTCGCCGGCATGACCGGCACCGCCGACACCGAGGCGTACGAATTCCAGGACATCTACGGACTCGAAGTCGTGGTGATCCCGACCCATCGTCCGATGGTGCGCAAGGACCATCCCGACTTGATGTTCTACGGTCCCAAGGCCAAGTACAACGCGGTCGTCGAGGACATCAAGGATTGCTATGCGCGCGGCCAGCCGGTTCTGGTCGGCACGACGTCGATCGAGACTTCCGAGATGCTCTCGCAGCGACTGCGCGCCGAACACGTGCCGCACGAGGTCCTCAATGCCAAGCAGCATGAGCGCGAGGCGCACATCGTCGCGCAGGCCGGGCAGCCGAAGGCGGTGACGATCGCAACCAACATGGCCGGCCGCGGCACCGACATCGTGCTCGGCGGCAACCTCGAGGTCGAGCTGCAGGCGCTCGGCGAAACCGCCACCGAGGCAGACCGCGCGCGCCTGCGCGAGGATTGGCAGAAACGCCATGAAGCGGTCAAGCAGGCCGGTGGGCTGCACATCGTCGGCACCGAGCGCCACGAATCGCGGCGCATCGACAACCAGTTGCGCGGCCGTTCCGGCCGCCAGGGCGACCCGGGCTCCAGCCGCTTCTTCCTGTCGTTCGAAGACAACCTGATGCGGATCTTCGCGTCCGACTTCATCCAGCGCGCGATGAAGATGATGCGCATGAAGGAAGACGACGTCATCGAATCGGCGATGGTGAGCAAGCAGATCGAGAAGGCGCAGCGCAAGGTCGAGGCGCACAACTTCGACATCCGCAAGAACCTGCTCGACTTCGACGACGTCAACAACGACCAGCGCAAGGTGATCTACAAGCAGCGCGACGAGCTGCTCGAAGCCGAGACCATGAAGGAGACCGTGGAGGCGATCCGCGACGACGTCTTCGCCGAGCTCGTCCACCAGTACGTGCCGGAGAATTCGGTGGACGAGCAGTGGGACCTGGCCGGCCTGGAGCGCGTCCTCAACGACGAGTTCGGCATCCAGGCCGACCTGCAGGGCTATGCCCACAGCGCCAGCGAGATCGATTCGGGGGCGGTCGCCCGCCATGCGCAGGAACTGGCCGCGAAGCATTTCGCCGACAAGGAACGCGATGTCGGCCCGGAGATGATGCGCGCGCTGGAAAAGCACGTGATGCTCAACGTGCTCGACCAGAACTGGAAGGAACACCTCGCGCGCATGGATTACCTGCGGCAGGGCATCCACTTGCGCGGCTATGCGCAGAAGCAGCCCAAGCAGGAGTTCAAGCGCGAATCGTTCGAGTTGTTCTCGGAAATGCTCGAGAAGTTCAAGCGCGAAGTCACCACGATCCTCGCGCGCGTGCGCGTTCGCGACGATGACGAAGTCGCGCGCATGGAAGCCGAGGAGCGCAACCAGGCCGAAGCCCAGGCGAGGCACATGCAGTTCCAGCATCCCGAGCACCCCGCATTGGCGCCGGTCGGCTACGGCGCCGACGAGGAAACCGCGAACATGCTGGCCGAGCAGGCCACGGTTGTGGTTCCGCAGCCCGTCTTGCGCGAAGGCCCGAAGATTGGGCGCAACGATCCTTGCCCCTGCGGTTCCGGGAAGAAGTACAAGCAATGCCATGGACAACTGGTGTAAGCGCGGCGGATCGAATCGACGGCATCCCGTCGCGCCTCGCATTGCGCTGACGGAACCGTGCATCGCGCCGCGCACGCGATCCGGATGAAGGTAACAATGCCGGTGCACGTGGTCGCGGGAGTGATCCAGGATGCGCGCGGGCGCATCCTGCTCGCGCGGCGCACCGAAGGTCGCGATCTCGCTGGGCTCTGGGAGTTTCCCGGCGGCAAGGTCGATCCGGGAGAAACGCCCGAGGAGGCGCTCGCGCGCGAACTGCACGAAGAGCTCGGCATCCGCATCGAGGCCAGCGCGCCGTTGATCGCGGTGCCGCAGGCTTACCGCAACAAGCGCATCGTGCTCGACGTGCGCAGGATCGTTGCGTGGACCGGCAATGCCGTCGGACGCGAACAGCAGGCACTCGCCTGGGCGCCGCCCACCAAGCTCGCGAGTTATCCGATGCCGCCCGCGGATCGTCCGGTCGTCGCGGCGCTGCGCCAGCCCGATGCCTACCTGATCACCCCCGAACCCGATGCGTCGCGGCAGGAGCTGTTCCTGGACAACCTGGATCGCGCGTTGAAGGCGGGCGTGCGGCGGGTGCAACTGCGCAGCCTCGCGTCCGACCCGGGCGCGCTCCGGCCTTTGGCGGAAGCCGTGCTGAAGCGCTGCCGCGCCGCCGGGGCCGAGCTGCTGGTCAATGCGAACATCGAGCTTGCGCGTGCGCTCGGCGTCGGCGTGCACCTGCGCGCCGCGCAGTGCATGGCCCTTCGGGAACGCCCGCTGCCAGCGAAATACACCGTCGCGGCCTCCTGCCATGATGGCGCCGAATTGCGCCATGCGGAGGACATCGGCGTGGACTTCGTGGTGCTGGGCCCGGTTGCAGCGACGCCAAGCCATCCCGAACGCCCGCCGCTGGGATGGGACGGCTTCGCGCGCCTGCGCGAGGGGATCGCATTGCCGATCTACGCGCTTGGCGGGATGAGCGCCGCCGATCTCGCGCGAGCGCGCGGGCACGGCGCGCAGGGAATCGCCGCGATACGCGGGTTATGGCAGAGCTGATCGCTATCGGCGGGGTTTGTGTGCGCGTGCGCCAGGCCATCTATGCCGGAGCGGCGGCAAGCGACAGGTAAAGCGAGTGCAAGCTCGCGACCTGGCTCGCCAGCGCGGCAAGGTCGCCGCTGTTGTCGATCACATCGTCGGCGATCGCGAGCCGTTGTTCGCGCGTCGCTTGCGCGGCAAGGATGCGCGCGGCCTGCTCGCTTGAACCGCCGTCGCGCCGGAGCAGGCGTTGCAGTTGCACTTCGCGCGGCACATCGACGACGAGGACGCGCGCGAGCCATGGGTAGGTCGCCCTGCCGCCGCCTTCGGTGAGCAAGGGAATCGTGGCCATCGCGTAGGGGCCGTTCGCGGCGATGCACGCGTCATGCAACGCGGCGCGAATGCGCGGATGCAAGATCGCTTCCAGGTCATGCCGCGCGCGCTGGTCGTCGAACACGATCCGTCGCAGCGCGCCGCGATCGAGGCTTCCGTCCGCATGCAGAACGCCATTGCCGAACCGCGCGACGATGGCATCGAGCGACGGCTGTCCGCGTTCGACCAGCGTGCGCGCGAACGCATCCGCGTCCGCGACTGCAATGCCGAGTTGCTCGAAGCGACGGCCGACCTCGGACTTCCCCGAGGCGATGCCGCCAGTGATCGCGATGACGAATGGATGTCTATCCATTGCTTGCATTCGATCGGTCGGCGGGAAGAAGCCTGCGGTCGCGCGGGGATGGTTTGTCCGGGGAACTGCCGGCCATTAGCGGTACACCACGCCGCAGGTCTTGGTGAACCTTGCGCGATCGATGTCGAGCTGCGCCGGGCGGTTGACGATGCGCGGCCGATAGCGCCATCGCGTGCTGAACAGGCTCCAGGACGGGTCGTGCCCGGGAAACTCCACACCCGCCATGTCGATCAGCGATTCGAACGTATCGGCACTCATCGTGCGCTTGCGCGCGTTGGCGCGCAGCGCGGCCACGCGCGCCGGGAACTCGGATGCGAACGCATCCGAGTACCAGGACAATGCGGAGATCTCGTATTCGAAATGGGTGCCATGGCCGTGCCCCTCCATGTTGCAGGTCTGTGTCTTCAGGCTTTCGCCGTGGTCGGACTCGTACCATAGCGCCGTCACCGCATTGCTTTCGCGCAGGATGGCGATGATCGATGCGAGCACGTGGTCGGAATACACGATCGTGTTGTCGTAGCCATTGCGGATGCGCTCGACCATCGGGACGTTGCTCGCGGTATCCGATTCGGTCGGCTGGAAGCGCTTGTATGCGGCGGTATAGCGGTAATCGTAGCTCTGGTGGCTGCCCATCATGTGCAACACGATGAAGAGATCGTGGTTCGAATCGCCCAACGCATCGCGCAGCGGCTGCAGCAGGACCTCGTCGTAACTGCCAGGCACGCTCCACGAGGCATGGTTGAGGAACTCGGCGTGCTGCGCCTCGAATGCATAGGTCGACACCGGCGAATCGTATTTCCCGATAGCCTGCTGGTCGGAAAACCAGTAGGTCTCGTAGCCGGCTTCCTGCATCGCACGCAGGACCGAAGCCTCCTTCCACCATGTGAACTTGATGTCGGTGACCGGCTTGCGCGTGAGGATGTCCGGGATCGCGGTGATCGACTCCGGCCATGAACTGTCCATGTTGGTGATCGGCACGATGTTCGGGACGCGCGATAGTTCGGGGTTGGTCGCGCGGTCGTAGCCGAACAGCTGCCAGTTGGCGCGGCGGCTGGCTTCGCCAATGACGAGCACGTACACCTGGCGCCGGGGGATGCTGGCGACGCGATGCGCATGGAAATGGAAGGATTCCAGGCGCGCGACGTTTTCGCGCATCGCATTCCATTCGTTGCGATAGTCGACGATGCGCTGGACCAGGCCGAATGGGTAGCCGTACTGGATCGCCGAGCCGAGCTTCACGATTTCCTGCGTACCAGCATGCAGCCGCTTCGGGAAGTCGCCCTTGGCGGAGATGCCGGCCACGATCCCGGTACCCACGAGTGCCGTGATTGCCACCGTCAGCACCCATGCGCGGACGCCGCGCCGCCATTGCAATGGCGTGCGGCGGCTCCACCATGCCGCGAGCAACGCCAGCAGCAGTGCGGCGACGACGCACATCACGGCGGGCACCAGGGTGACGCCGAGATACTCGCGCATCTCGCGTGGATTGGTCGCGACCAGCGTCGCAATGATCTCCGCAAAGGTCGGGCGGTGGTAGGTGATGATGTAGAACGCTTCCAGCGGCGCGAGCAGCGCGAATGGCGCCAGCAAGAGGCAGGCGATCCACTGACGCTTGCCGAACAGCGCGAACAACGTGAACAACAACACGGTCGGGATGAGCAGCGCATCGCGCCACAGGTTCGTGCCGGTACCCAGGCCCAGCCAGAGCAGGTTGGGCAGCATCAACAACAGGACCAGTGTTGCGATCGCGCCCACGGCGAGGCCGCGCGTGCGTGGCGAGGAGCTTGCGTTCATCGCAATCCGGAGACGCGCAGGTACAACGCGATCAGTTGCGATCCCCACAGAAGCTGGATCCAGCCCGCAACCGCGAGGTAGGGACCGAACGGGATCGGCGTCGCGCGATCGCGTCCGCGCAGCAACAGCCAGGCGCTGCCGATCAGTGCGCCGAGCACGGCCGAGATGAGCACGATCGGCAGCACGCCCTTGATCCCGCACCATGCGCCGAGTGCGGCGAGCAGCTTGAAGTCCCCACGTCCCATGCCTTCCTTTCCGGTCAGCAATTTGAAAGCCCAGTACACCGACCACAGGCTCAGGTAACCGACCGCCGCGCCGATCAACGCCGCCACCGGATCGACGAACAAGGTCATCGTGCTCAGCAGCAAACCGAGCCACAGCAACGGATAGGTGAGCTGGTCGGGCAAGAGTTGGGTATGCAGGTCGATCCCGGCGAGGGCGATCAGGATGGCCGTGAACGCGAGCGCGGCCACCGCTTGCCAACCCGGATCGAAATGCCAGACGCAGGCCGCGAAGGCGACGCCGGTCAGCAACTCCACCGCCGGATACTGCCAGGAGATCGGCGCGCGGCAGAACCGGCAGCGACCGCGCAGGGCGAGGAAGCTGATCAGCGGGATATTGTCGAAGGCGCCCAGCCGATGCTCGCATTTCGGGCAAAACGAGGGTTTCACGACGATGCCCGGCGGCGGCGCGGCGTCCGGCTCCGCCATTTCGAGCAGTTCGCGGCTGTCGCGCCGCCACTGCCATTCGAGCCGCGCAGGCATGCGCAGGATGACGACGTTGAGGAAGCTGCCGATCAACAGCCCGAACACGAAGGCGCAGCCGACCGCGACAGTCGGCTGTTGCAGCATTTCGATCAGCACGTCGGGAATCAGACCGTGGCGGCGAGTTTGAAGATGGGCAGGTACATGCCGATCACCATGCTGCCGACCATCGTGCCGATCACGACCATGATCAACGGCTCGAGCAGGCTCGCCAGCGAATCGACCGCGTTATTGACCTCTTCCTCGTAGAACTCGGCGACCTTGAACAGCATTGCGTCGAGCGCGCCCGACTCTTCGCCAATCGCGACCATCTGCACGACCATGTGCGGGAACAGGTTGACCTGCTTCATCGCGAGGTTGAGTTGGTAACCGACCGCGACGTCATCGCGGATTTTCTTGACCGCATCCGAATACACCACGCTGCCGCATGCGCCGGCCACCGTATCCAGGGCTTCGACCAGCGGCACGCCGGCCTTGAAGGTCAACGCGAGGGTGCGCGCGAAGCGCGAAATGGCCGATTCGTGCAGGATCTTGCCGATGATCGGGAGCTTCAGCGCCATTCGGTCGACGAAATGAGCGACCTTCTGCGAACGCTTGATGGCGAAGATGATCGCCGTGATCGTGCCGGCGACGATCCCCAATACCACCCACCAGTACGAC
>Ga0157375_10005068_pt1 | contig 11431 bp, 7 predicted proteins | sample M35metaG_FD_115311 | JGI IMG/M metagenome (GOLD analysis project Ga0157375, IMG submission 115311) | Miscanthus rhizosphere microbial communities from Kellogg Biological Station, Michigan, USA - M3-5 metaG | ecosystem: Host-associated > Plants > Roots > Rhizosphere > Soil | place: USA: Michigan...
GGCGCTCCCCCGTCTACCCACGCAACAATCGTTTTGATGTCCTGCTCCTTCAAGCGGGGATCGTTCTGAAAGTCCCCAAAGTGCGGATCGGCGAACCATGGCGGCATCTTCTTGCTGACGACTGCCTCCTTGATTGCCTTCGCCCAGGGTCGGGTGCTGTCGTAAGTCAGAAACGACATAGGAGCGACTTCACCCGGCCGATGACACGTCTGGCAATTTTTCTGCAGAATTGGAAGCACTTCCTTGTTGAAGGTGGCTCCTGAATTACCAGTAGTTGCAGTACGCGGAGAGGGAACCTGGGCTCCCAACGCCGTGAGTGCTGTCAGGAAAAGCAAGCTTGCAAAACGAGTCATAGTGGACTCCTGGAATGAAGATTTGATCGCCTTAGACCTATGGTCTCCCATGAGGTGAGCATCACCCAAGAAAAACATGCCTGATGCTCAGGGGGTGCTTTACGGTGTTCATCGTGCAATTAGAAGAGGACTGAGAACGCCGAAGCCACCGTCCAACCTTTTTGCCCGCCCACATAATATCCGAACAGGCTGCTGACGGGCGAGCGATCCACATTGATGACCTGGACGTTCAGCCTGTAATTGCGCGAATCGAAGGGGTAATAGTTTGTACCGCCAAGGTATTCGTGACTGTTCTTGAAGCCGGCATTCTTGTCGCCGTATACCCACGAAGTCGCGCCGTACAATTCGAGTTTTTTCTTGATTGGAAAGAATGCGCCCTGAACATAAAAGCCTCTGTCGAGAATTTCTCCGACCGGCAACTGCCCGTCCGCCTGGAAATCATTGAGCGATCGCCTGAAGAACTCACCCTGCAGAAAAATGCCGAGGTACTTCATGCCCGCATCGGCAGAAAAGGACCGCACATCTGCCTTTTGTACGGTGACGTTTGGCGCCACCGTCCCGGTTTGGAAGAGCAGTGTGCTATCGGCGAGACGCACCGTGCTGTTGTCTGGACTCGGATTGTTGTTCTGGTTGAATCGATCCTCGCGGCTTTGCGCGCTGGTGAAACCGAAACGCGTCGCCACTTTCTCATGATAATCCCAATCGCCGTACGAGCCGTTGCGGCCGAACTCCTTCGTCGTGGGCATCCACCACATGGTCGCGCCGGTCGCCAGATCGCGGGTGAGTTGCTTTGCGGTGAGGCCCAGCTGGCTGAGATTATTGCCCACCGTCGCCTGATACCATAAGCCGGGTGCAATCTCGCCATTGACCCAGGCAGTGTTCGTAAAACCGCTCTTGAAGTATTCGTCGGCCATCACCCGATCGTTGCCCAGCCAGAACGGGTGCGAGCCCGACAATGAACGCGAACCACCAATCGAGCTGGTGCCGCCGTAAGCATTGAACGTCTTGTGGAACTGGTAGCCGATGAAACCGTAAATCGTCGTCTGGTTGGTCGACATCACAGCCCAGGCCGTGATCTGATACCTGAGCTTGGGTGAGCCGAGGTAACCTCGGAAGTTGATCATCGCCCGATGAAACTGGAAGTCATTTCGCGGGTCGACAGTGTTCACATTTCCCAGATGATCGGTGAAAGTCTGGTCCGCCGGCATTTGATTCATGTATCGCACCAGCGCATAACCACCAATCCACAAGGCAGCATGGGGAGTCTCGGCGACCAGGAATCCCTGGCCGCTGGCATCCAGTACTCCGTAGGATGATCGCTCCGATTCGGCGGTCGCCTGTGGGGATCCCCCCACACCAACAGACTGTTGAGGAGTGACCGAAGCGGGAGCGGGTGCCTGTGGAAGCTGCTGCTCGATGGTCTTGAGCCGTTCTTCAACCTTTTGAAGTTCCAACATCAGCGCCCGCTCTCGCTCCGTGGGTGGAGCCTGGCCGTTTGCATTCGGAACCGGGGAAGCGTTTGGGGTCTGAGCGATGCTGACGCAGGGGATCGCCAGAAAGGCCACAAGCAGGACCGCAATCAAATCAGATTTCATATTGTGTTTTTAGGGGAACCATCAATCCGCTTCAGAATTTCCAACCCAGGCCGGTGGTAATACCAAAGTCGTTCTTCGGGGCGTTGATCGGGGGCTTGCTGTCAAAATTTTCATAGACCCGCAGGTTCCAGTACAGATCTTTAATGAACTCCCAGCTGACGTTCGTTTCCGAGGAGAGACGGATGCGTCCCCACGTCGATAGGCTGGGAAATGCGCGAAAGCCGCTGGTTACGCTGTAGGTCTTGAATCGAAAATTGGAAAAATCCATAGTCAGCAAGGCCTCAGTAGTGGTTCCAGACGGTGTCAACGTCGATTCGGTCGTATATTTCTCGTGGCTGGCGACAAGGCCGAAGGCCGTAACAAACGCGGTTCTGTCCGTCCGTGCCAGAGTTACTCCGACTCCACCGCCGAGGGTTGTGCGGAGATCCAACTCCTGCTGGCTGCTACTGAGCAGAGTTGTCAATCCAGTCACGAACAATTTCTGTGTCAGAATTCTGCTGTAGTCCGCTGAGAAAGACTCGCGAGTCGTGTTGGTGGTTTCAGATTGGCCACTGAAGCTGGAACTGAGGCTGCTGGATACTTGATTCCTCTCTCCGCGATAGGCAACGTTCGCTCCCAGTGAAGACTGAACCTCATTGTTGCCACTGACAAAGCTGAAGCCATAGTCGATCGAACCATTGAGTTGCGCCCAAAGGCTGGCTTTCTGCTGCTGAATGACAACGACTTCCACCCTGGGGACTTTTATAACCATTCCTGTATCTGTAATCGCAAAATCGGAAGGGTCTTCGCTCTCCGGCACTTTCCGGATGGTGCCGGAATAGGTGTCTCCTGTGGTCAACACGACATTGAAATGCTCAACGGATTCGATGCGATCCACCCGAGTCCAGTCAATCTCGATGGAAGACAGTGCATATGCCGGCTTGAAATAGAATACGCCCCGCTGGAGCTCCTTGATCTCGCCCGTCAGGTGATCGCCATTCTTCAGCCAGACCTGATCGGTCTTGTCGGCTGCCAACAATGGCGTAGTCATCAGTAACGAAAGGAGAATAGTCGCGAATAAAACGCGATGATGTCCAACACGGACTGATCGGCATTTCGACACCAGGCTCATGGATTCACCTTCAAAGAGCCCATGACGGTGAGTTCTACTTCTTTACTACCGGCGGATATTTCTTCAGCAGTTTCTCGGCGCCCTTGGCCATATTCTTCTGCCGCTTCTCCGGCTTGGCGCCAGTATCCAGTGTCTTCGTGGCCACGCCGCGCCAAACCAGCTTCTTCGAAGAGGCGTCGTATATATCCAGTGCGAGCGTTCCGACAGTGATCGTATTAACAGTGGTCGTCGTAGTCCCGGAACCTCCGTACCAGGAGCCGCCCCAGCCGGGGCCCATTCCATATCCGGAACTGAACGTTGTGAGTTCCTTCTCATTCTTCACGGCCAGTTGATAAACAATGGCCAGATCGGTTGTGCCCTGCTCCATTACTTTGAGGCCCTTCTTCGCGAGCTCCGCGTCCAGCGCCGCGACCAGCTGGGTAACGGTCAGCGGGTCGATATCCGCTGAATTGGGATGTTTTTCCCAGTGGTATGTCTTGTATTTGGTGAAATCGACTGTCTTGTCAAAATTGTAGCTGACGTCCTGGGCGAATGCGGACGCTGCAACGAAAAATAACGCGATAAACAGCGGACAGCGAATCAAACAAATGGATTTCATCTTTTTTCTCCTGCGGCTGGATTATTCCGAGGTTCATTAAAGCGCAAACAGCTAATTTGAGGCAATCGCTGGAAATAGATACCTGTAAACGTTGGTAGTATGTTCTTCAACGTAGATTAGACGATCAATAAACGTTGAGACCTTCGGCCCGAAACACGGCGCAGACACGTTCAATCAGGTCGCCGGAGGGAGGCGCGACATTCCGAAGCGTGTAGTTGATTCCGAGTTCCTTCCATTTGAATTGGCCCATTTGATGGAAAGGCAATACATCGACCCGTACAACATTTCCGAGTCCGGCGGCAAATTTTGCAGTCAGAGCAATATCGTCCGTGTTATCGGTCAGGCCCGGCGCCAGAACGAAGCGCAACCAGACGGGCTGCTTGCGTTCGCTGAGTCTGCGTGCGAACGCGAGAGTGGGTCCAATCTCCATGCCGGTCAGTTGCAGATGCCGCTGCGGGTCCCAGGTTTTTATGTCCAGCAAAACGAGGTCAATGTCTGTCAGTTCTTTGTCTGAAAGCCGGCTGCCCAACGCGCCGTTCGTATCCAACGCGGTATGAATACCCATGCCGTGTGCCGCCGCAAAGAGCCTCGCGGCAAACCGGTCCTGCAACAGTGGTTCGCCGCCGCTTAGCGTAAAGCCGCCGGACATAATTTTCAGACCATGGCGATATTTCCGTAGTTCTTCGGTAGCGGCCGCCAGCGTTACAGGCATGCCATTGGACATCTTCCATGTATCCGGGTTGTGGCAGTACAAACATCGCCACTGACAGCCCGCTGTCCATCCGACCACACGCACGCCGGGGCCATCCACGGTGGAGCCGGTCGTAAACGAATGAAGAAATCCCATATCTCCGCTGTCGAGCGCCTGCTTTACGGCCGATTCGGGCACGTTACGGCTCATGTCGACGCGGAGTTCAAATGGACTCCTGGCTTCGAGTGAAGCCGACTGCACGGGTTCGTGTTCACTCATATCGTCTGTCTCTTTGGATGAAGGTGAGAACAAATTGGGGACAGAGAGGAATTAGCAAAAAACAGTTCAGCATTAACAACGATTTACCGTCGCTAATTCCTCTCTGTCCCCAATTTGTTCTCACCTTCATAGCGCGCGACTGCAGGGAAAATTGCAATTCCCCTCATGCTCCGAAGAATGTGCGATTGATGACATCCAGCTGCTGGTCTCGAGTCAGCCGCACGAAGTGGACCGCATACCCCGAAACACGGATCGTCAGATGCGGATACTTTTCGGGATGATCCATGGCGTCCACCAGGGTTTCCCGGTTCAAGACATTGACATTCATGTGATACCCGGTCGCGGCAAAGAACGCGTCGAGCATGCTGCGCAGATTGACAACCCGTTCTGAGTCGATTTTCCCAAGACCCCGGGGAATCAGTGTCGCGGTCAGCGAAATTCCGTCCGCGGCATCACGGTACGGTATCTTGGCAACCGACGCGGCCGAAGCATGAATGCCGTGTTCATCGCGGCCATGCATTGGATTCGCCCCTGGTGCAAACGGCTCGCCGAGACGTCTTCCATCCGGCGTGTTCCCCGTGTTCTTGCCGTAGACGACGTTCGACGTGATGGTCAGAACCGATTGCGTGTGGGTGGCATTGCGATACGTCGGCCACTTTCTCAGCTTGTTCATGAATGTACTGACGAGCCACGATGCAAGCTGGTCCACCCGGTTGTCGTTGTTGCCGAATTTGGGAAAATCCCCTTCGATTTGATAGTCGGTCACAAGCCCTGACTCGTTGCGCTCCACCCGAACCTTGGCGTAGCGGATAGCGGAAAGGCTATCGGTCACCACCGACAGCCCCGCGATGCCGAAAGCCATCGTCCTGCTGGCCGGATAGTCATGCAATGCCATTTCAAGGCGTTCGTACGCGTACTTGTCGTGCATGTAATGAATCACATTCATGGCGTTGACGTAGACGCCGGACAGCCACTCCATCATTCCTTCAAACTTTCCAATTACATCGTCGAAATCGAGATAGTCCCCCTGCACCGCGTCATTCTTCGCACCGATCTGTTCGCCCGTAATTTCGTCTCTGCCGCCGTTAATGGCATACAGCAGACACTTGGCCAGATTCGCGCGCGCGCCGAAAAACTGCATTTGCTTGCCGACCAGCATGGGCGAGACGCAGCATGCGATGGCGCCGTCGTCTCCCAGGCTGCGGCGCATGATTTCATCGCTTTCAAATTGAATGGAACTCGTATCGATCGCAACCTTGGCCGCAAAGCTGCGAAAACCGTCCGGCAGCCGCTGTGAATACCAGATCGTCAGATTCGGTTCCGGGGCCGCACCCAGGTTGTAGAGCGTCTGCAGGAATCGGAAACTGGTTCTTGTTACCAGCGATCGGCCATCGTCTCCCATGCCGGCTATCGATTCGGTAATCCAGGTGGGATCGCCCGCGAAAAGGCCGTCGTACTCCGGCGTGCGCAGAAATCGAACGATGCGCAGCTTGATCACAAAGTCGTCGATTATTTCCTGGGCCTGCTCTTCAGTAAGCACTCCCGCGTTGAGATCGCGCTGAAAGTAGATATCCAGGAAGGTGGATGTCCGGCCCAAAGACATCGCCGCCCCGTTCTGTTCCTTCACTGCGGCCAGATAGGCGAAGTAGAGCCACTGCACCGCCTCGCGGGCATTTCTCGCTGGCCGTGAAATATCGAATCCGTAGCTTGCGGCCATCTCCTTGAGTTCCTGAAGTGACCGGATTTGTTCGCTGAGTTCTTCGCGATCGCGAATGACGTCGCTTGTGGACATGGCGGAGTCGAGGGTCCTTTTTTCTTCCTGCTTGTGTTCGATCAGCCGATCAACGCCATACAATGCGACACGCCGGTAATCGCCGATGATTCGGCCGCGCCCATACGAATCGGGGAGTCCGGTCAGAATGTGAGATTTTCGGCACTGTCGAATATCAGGCGTGTACGCGTCGAAGACGCCGTCGTTATGCGTCTTTCGATACTTCGTGAAGGTTTCGACCACGTGAGGATCCGGTTCATAGCCATATGTCTTCAAAGACGTCAGCACCATGCGAAATCCGCCGTTAGGCATGATGGCGCGCTTGAGAGGCGCGTCGGTCTGCAACCCGACGATGATTTCATTTTCGCGATCGATATATCCCGGACCGTGAGCAGTAATCGACGAAGGAATCGGTGAAATATCGAGTACGCCTTTTCGCCGTTCCAGTAGAAACAGTCCATTCAATCGGTCCCAGATTGTCTTTGTCCGTTCGGTCGCGGGGGCCAGAAACGATTCGTCGCCCGCATACTCTTCGTAGTTGGTTTGAATAAAGTCGCGTATGTTGATATCTCGCTGCCAGAGACCCTCGTGAAATCCTTCCCATTCGGCTACGAATTTCCAGCCGGACGTTTCCTGAGGTGCAATTGTTGCCATCGTCACTCTCCTTGCTTTTTCCCCTATCGAGCGGCCATCACCAAGCCAGGCAACGCCCTGGGATGTCGCGCGATTGTCAGCTCGTCATTGGTGAGAACGAGCCGATCGATGCCGCCAGGAACCGCTGTCAAGACGCTGATCTTTTGGAGTTCTCGAGGTTCAGAAGCGTGGACCGGCAGTGCTCGGACATTTTTCGCGCGTGCATCAGGGTCTACAACTTTGCAATGAAGCGAAGGCAATCAGAACTGTAATAGGTGGCAGGTGGGTTGAGGATGCTTTACCGGTTACTCCGGCGAGGGAGCCACCGTTGCAGGTGTGGCAGACACGTTAAATGAAATGGCGATCCGCTCCCGCGGTCCCGAATGTGGGTGGACCCAGTGCGTCAGCCAACTCGGGAAGAAGATCAGCAATCCTGCCTGCGGTGCGATTCGGACCGGATGTCCAAACGGATCGCCCGGAGTGTGGACTCCTCCCGCCGCAGTCCGCGGGTCGAGAAGTTCGAGATAGCTACTGAACGGTATCGTCCGGTCGGGATCGCCGGCATCGATGTAATACACCCCGGACCATGCAGATTCGGGGTGGATGTGTGGAGCATTATAGTTGCCCGTCCGGCAGACACTCGCCCAACCGACGGCGTTCAGGGTTCCGCGATAGTGCTCCGGGTGAAGACTGGCTTCGACAATTTGCCGCGTGCAATCCAGAATCCAGCCGCCGATTTCTTTCACCTCCGGCACCGCCCAGTGAAACAGGTCATTGCGGGAACGCCAACCGCCGATGTTGCTTTTGCCCTGACTTGGATAGGACTGGGCCGCCTCAAGAATGACTTTGGCGAGAATGGGATTCACGGTCCCCGCACGAGGGTTTGAGAACATCCAAATCGGTGTCGAGAAAACGGGCTGCATGCCCTCTACCGGGCGTACCTCGCGATTTTCCTGTGGCCGCCAGTCAAATTCCATTTGCGGGATCGATAGTATCAAACGATGGGGCGAAAATAGCTGGCTCAGCGCAGCGATCGCCTCACCCGGCCAGGGGTGATCGGCACTTCTTCCGGGCAACCAAACCCAGTATAGTTCAGTCTATTGCATACGAAATGAATCCCACGAATGTGATCCGTCAGGCCGAACAGATCGCTCTCATACTGCTGGCGGTTCTATTTCTCCTGCCTCACACCGCTTCCGCACAGATGAAGGAAGTGCGGCGTGTTCTGATTTTCAACGACCTCGGCACTCTGTCTTCTCCCGGCATTGCCCTTATGGATCAGGCGATCCACGCTCGTTTACAAGAGTCTCCCTACCAGATTGAGCTCTATAACGAAAGTCTGGAGACCACGTTGTTTTCAGACGAGGCCTCGCAACGCCAAATACAGGACGGGTACCTTCGCAGGTATGAGAAGCGGCAACCGGACGTGATCCTTACCGTCGGCCCGGCCTCTCTCAAGTTTATGATCGACTCCCACGAAAAATACTTCCCCGGGGTGCCCGTTATTTATTGCGGGGGCACCGAAGAGATGTTGGGTGAATCGAAGCTGGATTCGCAAATCACCGGCGCCTGGGGAATGGCGCTCCCGGAAAACACCCTCGACCTGGCGCTGCGTCTGCAACCCGGCACCCGCCATGTGGTCGTGGTCGGTGGCGTGGGAAAGTTCGACAGGGATCTCTTGAGTATCGTCCGAAAGAGCTTTCGCAAGTACGAATCGACTCTGGAGATTACTTACCTTACGGACCTTGCCATGCCCGCTCTCCTCGATCGGCTACGTCATCTGCCGGCGAATACTATCGTTTTTCATACTTCCATCATGCAAGACGCCGCGGGAGGTCGCTTCATCGATGCGACTCAATCCGTCCCCCTCGTTGCCGCTGCGGCAAATGCGCCGGTCTATGTGGTGGACGATGTCGACGTCGGTAACGGCGCAGTGGGAGGCGATGTATTGAGCTGGGCCGCTCAGGGCCGCGAAGCAGCGGGAATGGCGCTGCGCGTTCTCAACGGGGAAAAGCCGCAGGACATTCCTGCGAAAATAACGCCTAACGTCAATCTTTTCGATTGGCGCGCCATCCAACGTTGGGGACTGAGCGAGAGCAGGCTTCCACCCGACAGCACGGTGAGCTACAGACAATCGTCGGTCTGGGATTCGCAAAAACGGTACATCATCGGCGGACTTTCTCTAATCGTTCTCGAAGCGTTGTTGATTTTCGCCATGCTGTGGTTTCGAGCAAAACAGAAAAGGACGGAAGCCGAGCTTGTCCTCACCAAAGACCGGCTGCTTCTGGCATTGGAGGGCGGAGGTTCGGCCGGATGGGAATGGGACCTCAAGACCGGACGCGGCCGTTGGTTTGGAGATTTGCCCACGATTTTCGGCATTCCATCGGACAACTTCGAAGGACGAGAGGAAGACTTTCGTCAGCGCCTGCACCCGGAGGATCGGGACCTTGCTGTGAAGTCCTCAGCGGAAGCCATGCAGCGCCATGAACCCTACGCAGGAGAATTTCGCGTTGTTCGAGCCGACGGCGCGGTGCGCTGGCTGACATCCAGAGGAAAGTTTTATTACGATGCCGCCGGTGACGCTGTGCGAATGCTCGGAATGGCAACCGACATCACCGAACGCGTGGAGACTGACGCAGCGCTGAAAAAATCGGAAGAAAAGTTCTCCAAGGCCTTTCGGCAAAGTCCGATGCTTCTGTCGATAACAACGGTGCAGGACGGCCGCTATGTCGAAGTGAACGACACGTTCCTGGAGCTCACCGGCTGCAAACGCGAAGAGATTATCGGACGGACTCCCTTCGACATCGGGCTATTGCCCGATGCCTCGGTACGGGCTGCGATTGTGGAACGTCTCGCAGCGGGAGACGTCGTCCGGAATTATGAGTTTGCGATTCCCACCAGGCTGGGTGAAGTCCGAACGGGACTAGGCTCGGCGGAATTGATTGAAATCAACGGCACCCCCTGTATCCTGGCCGGGGCAACAGACATCACGGATCTGAAGCGCGCGGAAGCCACTCTGCGCGAGAGTGAGGAGCGCTTCCGCCTCGTTGCCAACACGGCTCCAGTCATGATCTGGATGTCGGGCGTGGACAAGCTCTGCAACTATTTCAACCGAACCTGGCTGGAGTTTACGGGCCGGCCGCTGGAAGCGGAATTGGGAAGTGGGTGGGCCGAAGGTATTCATCCTGAGGACCAGGACCAGATCATGGATACCTACGCGAAATACTTTGATCTGCGCGAACCCTTCCAGGTCGAATACCGGATGCGCCGAAACGACGGAGAATATCGCTGGATCCTCGATTCCGGTCTGCCGAGATTCGAAGCCGATGGCAGATTTGCCGGCTATATAGGCTCGGCCATCGACGTGACCGAACACAAAAGGGCTGAAGAGGCCCTTTCCATGGTAAGCCGCAAATTGATCGAAGCCCATGAAGAGGAACGCACACGGATTGCCCGGGAGCTCCACGACGACATCGGTCAACAACTCGTTTCGCTGATCTTGAACCTGGGATGGTTGAAGAGTAGCCCTAATTCCTCATTGGAAGAGGTCCGAGAGGGTATCGGACAGGCAATGAAGCAGGCATCGAAACTTGGCAGCGATATGCAGGGCCTGTCGCACCGGCTGCACACTTCAAAGCTGGATTATCTCGGGCTGGCTGGAGCGGCGGCTGGTTTATGCAGGGAGCTCGCGGATCAGCACAAAGCGCAGATTGAAATTCATTCCGAGAACATCCCACAAGACCTGGCTCAGAATATTTCGCTTACTATTTTCCGTGTACTGCAGGAAGCGCTACAGAACGCGCTCAAGCATAGCGGCTCACAACGTTTCCAGGTATCGCTGCAGGGGCATTCGAATTCGCTGCTGCTATCTGTGCGAGACGAGGGAGTCGGCTTCAAAACCTCCGAGGCTCTACGAGGGCGCGGACTCGGCCTCACCAGCATGAAGGAACGGATAAAGCTCGTTGCGGGCGAGCTGCGGATCGATTCACAACCCGGAAAGGGCACGACGATCCACGTTAGAGTGCCGCTGGTTTCTGCAACGATGTCTGCCATTGCCGCAAAAAGAAGTTGAAACCGATCCTGTTATAGGCGCGGTCTGCGACCGCGCCTATAACAACCTGCGGTGCGATCGCATCATCCATCAGTCCCCGCAGCCCGTGTTATAGTCGCGCCCCTATGGGAACCAGAGTGAAAAGGTCCATCGCAAGATCGCTCAGCGTCCGCTCGAAGTTGATAATCGCTTTCGTTTCTCTCACGATACTCTGCGTCGCCGTGATGTCCTGGATCGGTTATGTCTCCGCTCGCGAGAGTCTTCGAACCGCGGCAGAACGCCAGCTCATGGGCCTGCAGCGATCGAAGTCCGCGATGGTCAAATCCGCGCTCGACGCGGCGCGCAACGA
>Ga0157375_10005070_pt1 | contig 11430 bp, 8 predicted proteins | sample M35metaG_FD_115311 | JGI IMG/M metagenome (GOLD analysis project Ga0157375, IMG submission 115311) | Miscanthus rhizosphere microbial communities from Kellogg Biological Station, Michigan, USA - M3-5 metaG | ecosystem: Host-associated > Plants > Roots > Rhizosphere > Soil | place: USA: Michigan...
AGATTGATTTTTTATCCAGCTTCGTGATCTCAATCTTTCCATCAACAAGGTTAATGGTTTGTGCCTGGATGCCTGAAATATATTGATAATGCTGATCGCTGATATATTCAATATGAATATCTGCTTCTTTTTTCCCATTATCATTAAATATCTTGATGCGCTTGTGTACTTCTTCGGTAATAGTGCTTAAATCGCCGCCATAATATACATTCCCTTTATTAAAAAGGACTTCTGCATTGGCATCCTTTTCAAAGTCACAAGCTTTCATTTCCAGATCAGCCTGGTCAACTTTTCCAAAGGGTTGCACTTCGGGGGTGGTGGTTTGTGCATTTGCTGCAGCGCAAAATGCACTAAGCAGCATCAGGGTAAAAATTTTGTTCATGTAATAAGGTTGCGTTTTTAAGATTTATAGTTTTGTTTGATACGTTTTACGTTGTTTATTAAAGAGTTGTTGACTAGTCTTTTTTTAATACAATCTGTTCGTTCAGCATTTGGTACATTTTTTTATAGAACTCATACAATAACTGATATTCAGTTACGGCATAATATGATCTCTTGAAATCAACCACGTAATGTACTATTACAAAGCCATTCTCTCCAGCGACCATTCTCTTAAATGAAATACTGGAGTCTGGCATTAAAACAGTCAAACTTTTTGGTATAGCGTCAATTTTGAATCCTGCAGGGATTTTATACCGTCCGTTGATGTTATATCTGCGAAGAAATTTAAAATCAATGTGTGAATACCTCTCCTCGTCCAGAAACGGATTTGAGTTTAGACCGGTGAAAAGGTTCGGAGCAAAATAAATATAGTTTTCGTCCGATCCATTCAGGTCTGAATCAAACTCTATGGTCTGCGTAAGTGGCAGCGAGTCCACCTCCATGTTCTCCAGTTTAAAAGAGGTAATTTTCAGATTGTTATCCTTCTCTTGTAAAAAAACCTTATATCCTGCTTCACCGTCAGCCTTATAGCGTTTTATTACAGACATTTTATTATAGCTGCTATTATTGATCTGGGCCGTCCCTGTCATTTTTGCATCTGGTGTGATCTCAGCATTTATGAAAATCGCGTTTTGTTTTGGCGACGGATTAGTAAGATCTAATAGCATGGCAACTTTTCTTTCCTGGTAGATGACGACACCATTAGAGTTTAAAAGATAAAAAGGTAATTCATTGTACAGACAGTCTTTTTGCGAAGCGTCTAAAACATATTGGGTTTTGTCATCAATAACGTAAGCCACAAGGCTATTCAACTGGCGTGTAGACGCATAATATGGGTCTAATTTATCATGGGTGTTTATCACCATCACTTGCGCATTTATGCCTGCTTTTTTGAGGTAATGATAGAGGATCATATTGATCTCGGCGGAGTTTCCTGTCTTCTTATTCCATGCCCTCCTTACACCATCTTCCGTGTAAAATCGGGTAAGATTATTCCATTTTATTGTGTTTTTTACAGTATTGAATAAGTAGGCGATTTTTTCATCGCGGCCAGGCAATTTATTTGCTTCAGCAATGATACTTTCTTGATGGCTTAAGTTGATCGTTGTGTCCAGTTGCGCACCAAAATCGTCATATTTAAGCAGACCAAGTGCTTCCTCCGACCAATAACCCCCAAACCTGCCTGTCACCTGGAATAACAACTCCTGTACATTATCTTGTATTGATGCCATGTAAGGCTCATCCCTTAGCGAATGAACATTACTAAGGGCCCATATATGCGTGTAGCCAGACCTTTTATTTTTTCCATTTTTAAAAACTGAAGTGTCTTTTGCAAAATTTTGCCTTATCCTCTTTACAAGCTTAAAGATATAGTTATCGTTCAGACTACATTGAAACTCGCTGTACCTCGTGGGAATAACATCCTGAAATAGCCAATTTGGGAAATTACCGGCGTAAGGGCTGGACCATCTATACTTAAACTCCACAATTGACCCGGGTTTTACATTTGGGAAAGTGAATACTATTGCGTTAGTTTTACGGTCAATATTTTGTTTGTATATAAGGGCCTTATCTACCGGAATGTATTTTATGGCGTTATCTTCAAAATTGATCGTTTGAGCCTCCACATCAGTTACTAATTCATCATGATTAACTCCAAGGAATTCAATCTTTACCTGGGCCTGATCGCTTCCCTTTTCATTAAATATTTTTATTCTTTTGTGCCTCTCCATCACAACCGTGGAGAATTTATAATACGCTTTGGCCTCATCGAACAGCACCATAGTATTCGCACCCTTTTCGAAATCGCACGAGGTTAATTTGAGATCGGCGGTATCAACTTTACCAAAAGGCTGAGTTTGTGCCGTAACAGCAATTGAGCACAATAACAAGAGGAGAGTAAATAGTTTATTCAAATCATAATAGGGTTTGGTGGCTCTAATATAATTATAATAATTATTTCACAACGAAAAATTTTAAGTTTAAACTCTTTCTGAATTGTACCTTTTTGTATACAAAAAAGCCCCAAAAATGATATTTGGGGCTTATCTTTTTCTTTAGCTATTTAGCTTAAAAGAACTTGAATCCTACACTTAATGCCCACAGGTGTTGCCGCTGGCCAAAATCATCACTTATTTTGGTCAAGCCGCCTTCATACCGTAGGTCGGCTGTAATGGGGCCAAGATCGACACCTCCGCCGGCCTGGAAGCCAATGGTGCTGTTTTTGTAGTGACCGAAGTCCTGGTATGCAGCACTAAATTGGCTGGTGGTACTTTGGTCTTTACTTAGAACATAAGTATAAATAGGGCCAGCCATAAGCCTAAAATTGAGGTTTTTTGAACCAAATGAATGACCTAATAACAAGGGTACATTTAAATTTGTAAACTTGATATCGGCGCTTGCATCGGCATTGTTGGTAACGGTTATTTTACCGCCACTACTGCTCAAATAAACTTCAGGTTGTAGATAAAACGCATTGCCAATCCTGGCAAATACACCGGCCTGATAGCCTGTTTTGTTGGATTGGCTAAAATTATCTGTATTGATTTTGGAGAAATTTACCCCGCCTTTTACCCCGAGGCTAAATTGTGCCTTTGCGCTGATACAAACTGCTATCAGAAACGCGACACTTAAAAGATACTTTTTCATAAATAATAGATTAGTTTATAAATAGGTTAGACGTTGTTAACACCTATAGTTTAACAATTAACGAGCCAAATATTACAAAGGGCATCAACAGATTTTTTCCTATTTTTGCTGAAACATATTTTTTGAAATGGCAGAGATCAGTATCAGCAACAAAGACTGGGCGCGTGTAAAGATCAAATTACAACGTAAATACAATCACCTCACCGACGAAGAATTGCAGTATAATGAAGGCCAGGAAGATAACCTGATCAGCAGGATAATGGAATTGGTAAACCGCGACCGCAAATATGTGGTTTTCACCCTGAAAAAGGCCCTGGTTAATATCGATAATAACCGGCTGTAAACTCACGTTTAATGTACTGAACCAGAATTTTTGATTTGATGTAAAACTTTGGTTAACCGCATCATTTTTTAATATCAAAGTCGTAATTTTATATTCTGGTAATGAGAATTTTAGATTGCATATCTAAATGCCTCTCTTTTATTTAATCAACGGGTACTGTGATGAAAAGAAATTATAAGAAGTGGAGCTTTCTGGCTGGTATAACAGTACTTGCTATATTAATCTTTGGCTTTCAGGACGATCTATTCCAGATCGCTAAAAACCTGGATGTTTTCTCGTCTGTTTACAAAGAGGTTAATATCAATTATGTAGATGATATTAACTCGGCTAAAATGATCAAAACAGGTGTCGACGCGATGCTGGACGGTCTTGACCCTTATACTGAATTTGTTCCCGAATCAGAAATTGAAGATTATAAACTGCATTATGTAAGTACGCAATATGGTGGCATTGGCGCTGGTATTTTTGCCCGTGAAGGGAAAGTATATGTTTCGGATGTGTTCGAGAGCTTCCCAGCTCAAAAGGCAGATATCAGGGCAGGCGACCGGCTGGTTAAAATAAATAACGTTGACCTGACCGGTAAAACCAACGACCAGGTGAGCCAGCTTTTAAAGGGCTCAAAAGGTGCAGCCATTAAATTATTAATCAGGCGCGGCGATGCCGAAGCAACTGAGAAAAATCTGGTCCGCGATGAAATAAAGCAACCCAATGTAACCTATTATGGTATGGTTGATGGCAATATGGGTTATATCAAACTCGATAAGTTTCTTGAAAATTCGGCGGAAGAGGTAAGCACAGCACTCACCAACTTAAAGAAGAATAACCCAAACGGGATTATCCTCGATTTGAGATCAAATGGCGGCGGCATTTTGCAGGAAGCAGTAAAAATTGTTAACCTGTTTGTCCCAAAAGGAGTTGAAGTGGTATCGCAAAAAGGAAAAATAAAAGACAAAAATTTTACTTACAGTACTCAAAACACACCATCGGAACCCAACCTTCCTTTGGTAGTGCTGGTAAACAGCCGTTCAGCCTCGGCATCTGAAATTGTGGCCGGTTCCCTGCAAGACCTCGACCGCGCCGTAATTATAGGACAGCGCAGTTACGGAAAAGGCCTGGTTCAGCAAACATTCAATTTGCCTTACAATAGTCTGGTAAAGATCACCATTGCCAAATACTATATCCCTTCCGGCCGCTGTGTACAGGCGCTTGATTATACCCATCGTAAAGATGATGGCAGCGTTGTGAAGGTTGCCGACTCATTGATGCATGAGTTCAAGACCAAAGGAGGCCGCTCGGTTTATGATGGGGGCGGTGTATACCCAGACATTGCTGTAAAGCAGGAACATTTTGCAAATATCACGCAAACACTGGTTTCCAAACTTTTGATATTCGATTATGCTACATTATTCCGTAATAAGCATAACGGTATCGGCGACGTGAGGACATTCCACCTGAGCGATGGCGAATACAATGATTTTGTAAAATTTTTGGCTGATAAAAATTACAGCTATACCACGGGCACCGAAAAGTTGGTAAATACCCTGAAAAACGAGGCTACCAAGGAGAAACTGCTTACTAACATCCAAGCCGAGTATGATGCACTGAAAACAAAATTACTGGCCAGCAAAAAGAATGACCTTCAGCAAAATAAAGAAGAGATAAAACAGGTGCTTGAAAATGAAATCGCATCACGTTACTTCTACGAAAAAGGCCGTTACGAAACCAATTTTAAGTATGATAAGGAATTGGCCCAGGCAGTAAAAACAATGCAGGACAGAAGCCAGATTGCATCTATTTTAAAAGGCGACGGCGATTACAAAGTGATTGGGAAACCGCAGCTGGCTATGATATCCAAAAAAGTGGAAGACAAGGAAAATAATAGCGACGAATAGTTTATTAAAAAATATTTAATAATATAATGCCCTCTTACTGAGGGCATTTATTTTTTATACATCATTTATAGCAAGATCAGTTATAAAATATTTAAACTTTTTACGTTTAAAGCTGTCATACATACCAAACAATAATATATTACAATGAAAAAGTTCGTTTTTACGGCAGCCCTTTTAATAAGCTGCTTATCATTTAAGTTAGCCGATGCCCAGGTACATTTAAGCGTAGGAGTAAATATCGGAGCTCAGCCTGAATGGGGGCCTGTTGGCTATGAGCATGTTGATTATTATTATATGCCGGATATAGGTGTTTATTATGATGTGCCTACCCACGAATATATATATTTAAGCGACGGTGGCTGGGTACACAGGACATATCTACCGGTAAGATACCGTAATTATGATGTTTATCATGGATACAAAGTGGTAATTAACCGCCCAAACCCATGGCGCTATGATGGTGATTACAGAGTAAGGTATGCTGGTTATCGTGGCCGCAGAGACCAGGTATTTATCCGAGATAGCCATGAAGAAAAATATCGTAACCACTGGCACGACAACGGCCGTCATGAAGGCTGGGACCGCGGTCGCGGGCATGGAGAAGGTCACGGACATGGCGAAGGCCACGGTGGAGGTCATGGCCATGGACATGGACACGACGACTAATAATCAACCCATTAAAAACGAAACAGGCTTCTCTTATAGGGAAGTCTGTTTTGTTTTCATCTAATTCGCTTTAACAATCTTATAAATAGCCTCACCCCAAAATTGACCTAAGATCACAGCTCCTTTGCTATTGGGATGCAGGTAGAATATACCTTCATGACCTTGTTCAGCGACCAGGTCAGTTGAATAGTGTTTACTGAAATAATCGAATGCATTGGTATCCGTCGTAAAAACATGAACGGGACTGGCGCGATTGTATTCGTCCACCAATTTATCTATCTGCGGAAAATAGCTTTGTAACCGGGATAGGCCCTCCTGTAAATACATCGACCCATTGTAAGTATTCGGACTGTACCATATCGGTTTTTGAATCACAAACTTGCTATCCGGAAAGTGCTGCAATAAATGATCAATAATAGTTTTCAAATTATCATGATATTTTTCTGGTGATACCGGTGATCCATTAGGACCTGTGATTGCACTGTCGTTTGTACCCAGCATAATAAAAAATATCAGTGTGGCATTTTTACTGTTCAATGCCGATGCTGCTTTATCCGCCCTTGGGAATACCGTATTGGTAGAAGGCAGGAAGTCGACTGTAGTAAAACCACTTACGCCCTGGTTTGAAAATTCGACTTTGCCAATTCCCTTTTGCTTGCGCAGCCATGCAGTAGCGGTAGCAGGAGGCGCTCCCGTTCCGGCATCGCCTAATTGTGCGCCCTGCGTAATGCTATCGCCTATGTAAATAATGTTGAGGTTTTTCTTTTGGGCAAAACAGGGTACACTGCTTATAAAAAGCATCCAGACAAAAACCCATTTCCGTATTCCTCCCGACACCTGACTTCTGATTATTACTTCCAATCCATTCCCATATTCTGGAACATAAAGGCCCATTTATCGGCCTGGCCGCTGATGATCTGTGCGGTTGACTGTCCTGCACCATGTCCGGCTTTGGTTTCTATACGGATCAGTACCGGGGCTTTCCCCTGCTGATATTCCTGTAACCTCGAACCGAATTTAAAGGAATGCGCCGGTACTACACGGTCGTCATGATCAGCAGTGGTAACCATGGTAGCCGGATAATCTGCAGATTTAAGCGCATGATATGGAGAATACTTATAAAGGTAATCGAACATCTCTTTGCTGTCCTGGGCAGTACCATAATCATAACTCCAGCCGGCACCGGCTGTAAACTGATTATAACGCAGCATATCCATCACCCCAACAGCAGGAAAAGCCACTTTACACAAATCGGGCCGCTGGGTCATTACCGCACCTACCAATAAACCACCATTCGAGCCGCCTGCAATCGCCAGGTAATCCTTCGAGGTATATTTATTAGCGATCAGGTACTCAGCGGCAGCTATAAAGTCGTTAAATACATTTTGCTTTTTCATTTTGATGCCCGCTTTATGCCAGGTTTCGCCATACTCGCCGCCGCCCCGCAGGTTAGGCACAGCATAAATACCGCCATGTTCCAGTAAAACAATATTTGAGGTGCTGAAAGCCGGTGTAAGGTTCACGCCAAAACCACCATAGGCGTATAGCAATAAAGGGTTTTTGCCATTCATCACCGTGCCCTTTTTATAAGTGATGATCATTGGTATTTTAGTATCATCTTTCGATTTGTAGAATACCTGCTTCGATTCGTATTGAGTCGGGTCAAACTTCACATTTGCCTTTTTATAAACCGTCGACTGCCCTGTGGCGATTTCATATTTGAAAATAGTGGGCGGATAAACATAGTTGGTAAAGGTATAATAGGTTTCCTTCTCTTCTTTTTTTGTTCCAAAACCACCTGCAGAACCAATGCCCGGTAGTTCAATATTACGCTCGAGTTTGCCCTCCATATTGTATTGCCGCACAAATGAAGTGGCATCTTTCAGGTACTCAGCAAATATTTTTCCTCCGCCGGTTGAGACCGTCAATACGTTTTTGGTTGCTGGTATCAGGTCTTTCCAATTGATGGGTTTTGGATTCGCAGCGTCCACTGTCACCACTTTGAAATTAGGTGTATATAAATTAGTAAGGATATACAATTTACTGCCCACATTGTCTATCACGCTATGCTGGTTATCAAAATTGCTGACCACATTTACGATTTCACCGTCTGATTTACTAAGGTCCTGAATGTATAGTTCGTTACCTGTAGTTGTTGTTGCTGCGGTAATCACCAGGAACCGCTCATCTTCGGTCAGGTACGCACCTATATAACGCCTCGGGGTTTGCTCGCCACCGAAGATTAGCTTATCCTGGCTTTGCGGCGTTCCTAAAGCATGATAATACAATTTATGATATTGCGTCATGCCGGATAATTGGCTACCCACTTTTGGCTTATCATAAGTACTGTAATAAAAACCTTCGTTGCCCTTCCAGGCTATTCCGGTAAATTTAAGATCGCGCAATGTATCACCAATGATAGATTTATCGGTAGTTTTTATCACTATCACCTTGCGCCAGTCCGACCCTCCTTCTGATATCTGGTAGGCGGCCATACTGCCGTCTTTAGTGAAATCTATGCCTTGCATGGAAGTAGTTCCATCCGTTGAAAAAGTATTCGGATCAAGGAATATTTCGGGCGCGCCATCACCTATTTGTCGCCACAAAACAGCCTGGCTTTGCAAACCTTCGTTCTTATAAAAATAGATGTATTTGCCTTCTTTAAAGGGCGCGCTGTATTTTTCGTAATTCCATAAAACCTCCAGGCGCTTGCGGATCTCATCGCGGTAAGGAATTTGTCCGAGGTAATCCTGGGTAACTTTATTTTCTTCTTTCACCCAGGCTTTGGTATCGGCAGCCTGGTCGTTTTCGAGCCAGCGATAAGGATCAGGAACGGCAGTGCCGAAGTAGGTATCAACAGTATCAACTTTTTTTGTCTGGGGATAGGGAAGCATTTTGATATTCATATTCTGAGCAAAGGTATAGCTGCCGGTGAAGACCGACAGTACAAATAATGTAAGTTTCTTCATTGTAAATGCAGTTTATGAGAATTAAAGATAGTATTAGGAGGTGAAAGGTAAAAGGATAAAGGCGAAAGACTATTATAACCATTTGACATAGAAATAAAAAATCGTATCATTTCGAGCTTGCGGAGTGAGAAAGGTAAAAGGACAAAGGGGAAAAGGGCATTACAACAGTTTAATAGAGAACTAATGCATGGTGTCTCTATGCGGACAATGTTTTTCATTCTTCCAATAACGCCTTCAATGTATCCAAAGTATCCGCCTCTTCTTTAGGTTTATCAAGCCGCCAGCGGAGGATGCGCGGAAAACGAAGAGCGACACCGGATTTATGGCGGGTAGAGCGGTTGATACCTTCAAAACCTATTTCAAAAACCAGCTCAGGTTTTACGGTACGTACCGGGCCAAATTTTTCGATGGTATTCCGCTTGACGAAATTGTCTACCTTGCTAATTTCCTGATCAGTTAAGCCTGAATAAGCTTTGGCAAAAGGGACCAGTTTATCGCCATCCCAAACGGCAAAGGTGTAGTCAGTATAGAGGTCAGCCCTACGACCGTGGCCTTTTTGGGCGTAGATCATTACAGCATCCACAGATAACGGATCTATCTTCCATTTCCACCAGTCGCCACGCCTGCGCCCCACTTGGTAAGTAGCGTTCTTTCGTTTCAGCATAATCCCTTCGGCTATCATCGCTCTTGATTCATCACGTTTAGCAGCCAGTTCATCCCAGCTGTTAAAACTGATCAACGGCGACAGGCGGAAAAATCCTGGGAAAGCTGTCTCCGAATGCAATTCTTCTAACAACTTGCGGCGTTCGCTTTGTGTCTTTGTGCGGATGTCTTCGCCCTTGTATTCCAGGCAATCATAGGCAATCACCGCGACGGGACTCTCCTGTAATATCTTTTTACTCAGGTTTTTCCGGCCGATGCGGGTTTGCAATACATTAAACGGTAAGGGCGCCCCTTCACGGAAACTTAGTATCTCACCATCCAATACTGTCCCATCGGACAATGCATTTAAGAACGGGTGCAGTTCAGGGAATTTTTCAGTAGCCAAATCCTCACCCCGGCTCCATATAAATATTTTGCCGTCGCGTTTGATCATTTGTGCGCGGATGCCATCCCATTTCCATTCGGCCTGCCATTCTTCGGCATTGCCTAATGTATTTTGTAACTCTTCAACTGAACGTTGTTGTTCAGAAGTCTCCTGAATAGGATAAGCTAAAAAGAATGGGTAAGGCCGTGAAACATCATCATCGCTTCCTTTTTCTTCAACCAACTGTTTATAGTGATAGGTCTCGGGCGTCCAGCTGCCCATAATACGGTGCGTTAAGGTAGCCGCATCCAAACCGCTAACATCGGCCAAAGCTTTAATTACCAGGTTTTGAGAAACACCTACGCGAAAGCCCCCGGTCATGATCTTATTAAAAACAAAGCGTTCCTGCGGGTCGAGCATGGCCCATGATTCCATTAGCCAAAGCTTTTTTTCTTCTTCGTTTTTTTTGACCAATGCGTTGATCTCCGCTATCCATTCAGTTAGCGTTTTATTACTGCCCGAACTGTTCTGCGGCATCAGCAGCGACATGGTTTCAGCCAGGTCGCCTACTACCTGGTAACTTTCCTCAAAAAGCCATGCTGGAATACCGGATGCTTCTATAGCCCAGTTCCGCATCAGGGTTGAGTTGATCTGTCGTTTAGGTCGGCGACCGGTAAATAGAGCCAGCATATGCATCTTATCCGAATCGGGTACGCCGATGAAATAGTCTTTCAATATTCGTACCTTTTCGTTGGTCTTATTAGTCTCATCCAGTGATAAAAATAATTGGGCAAAGGCTCTCATGATGCACCTCCCAATTCATTTCCTTCAGCAGACAGTACGCGGTTATCGGTTTCGTTCAGCAGGTCATTGTCTCGGGTATTTTCCTCTTCTTCATTGCCGTATAAAGTATATACTTCATGAGCATTAAACCCGATCTCGTTCAGGTATCTTGAAAAAGTCGCGGTATATCCATGAGTAAGATAAACGCATTCGCAGCCGGTGGCATCTATAGCACTAATCAAACCATTCCAGTCGGCATGATCTGATAAAACAAAACCACGGTCGGCAGCCCGGCGTCGCTTGGCACCTCGTATCGCCATCCATCCTGAACAATAGCCAAAATCATAAGGCGCAAACCTGCGCATCCATGCAGAGCCTACAGCAGATGGCGGCGCCAGCACCACACCCTTTCTGATGTCATCCTTTGGCGTATCGTAAACGATCCGTTCAGTTGGATTTAGCCGAACGCCATTATTCCGCAATGCCTGGTTTACATTTTCAATAGCGCCGTGCGTATACACTTTGCCATTAAACAGATCGAGGTGCTGCAATATGCGCTGTGCCTTGCCCAGCGAATAACCTACAATAACTGTAGCTAGTCCGTTATCCAGGTTATTACGCCACCATTTATTCATCTCCTCGAATACCTTTACCTGTGGC
>Ga0157375_10005076_pt1 | contig 11422 bp, 11 predicted proteins | sample M35metaG_FD_115311 | JGI IMG/M metagenome (GOLD analysis project Ga0157375, IMG submission 115311) | Miscanthus rhizosphere microbial communities from Kellogg Biological Station, Michigan, USA - M3-5 metaG | ecosystem: Host-associated > Plants > Roots > Rhizosphere > Soil | place: USA: Michigan...
ATGCTTGCCACCATCCCTCTTGTTTTGCAGCACATCAAGACTGGCAAACTGAGAGCGCTCGCAACGAGCGGGGCGGAGCGCAGCAATTTTCTGCCGGACGCGCCCACGCTAGCCAGCGCGGGGGTGCCGGGATACTCGACGGTGCAATGGCACGGTATTCTGGCGCCCGCCGGAACGCCCCAGCGCACCACCGATTTTCTGCACGCCGAGCTGAAGCAAATACTCGCGTCGGAGGAGGGCTGGAAGAAACTCGTCGTTGCCGGTGCCGAGATCGATTATTTGCCGCCCAAAGAGTTTGGCCTTTTCATACGCCGGGACCTGGATCAGTGGTCACAACTCGTCGCCAAAGCTGGGATCAAGACTCAAGAGTAGCGATAACCGGCGCCGATCCGGATTAATCCATCGAAAGGTTTCCACATGTCGCACAAGAAAATAAGCCACATCTATACCGGTGACGATGGCCGCTCGCACTTCGAAGACCTGATCGTGCCTATGAACGAACTGATCGCCGGCGAGCGCATCTCGCTGAGATCTGCGCTCGTCCCGACAACGGGCGTGTCGTTTCGCGAGAACCCGCTCGGCCGCTCCGAGGAATTTCACTGTCCGAAGCAGCGGCAATTCGTGATTACGCTGTTCGGCGCGGTGGAGATCAGCTGCGCCGGCGGCAAACGCGTTTTTGGTCCCGGCGACGTGCTGTTCGCCGAAGACTTGACCGGCGAGGGCCATGCCAACCGTGAATTGCTGGGCCCGCGCCAGAGCCTGATACTCCCCGTGCCTGCCGATTTCGACATCCGGCGCTGGGCAAAAGCGCCGTAATCGTTGTGCAGTGTTGGTGTCAGATTCTGTATTGCGGAGCCGCGGGGTCGGGTTCGCGTACTTGCCTGTACATTTATGCAATTAACCACGCCTGACACCCAGACCTATCTCGTGGGTCAACAAGGAGTGTTTTCATAACCATGACTACGGACAATAAACCACTGGCGGCGCACGTCGCCGATTTCGTCACTCGAACGCACTGGCAGGACATTCCCGCCGACACCGCGCGCGTCGTCAAGAAACATATGCTCGATACGATCGCGACCGGACTTGCGGGCGCGCCAGCCGAAGGCAGCGAGATCGTGCGACGTTATATCGACTCGCTCGGCTGTGGCGGCGGACAAGCAACGGTATTTGGTACGACGCAGCGCGCATTGCCGCGTTTCGCCGCGCTTGCCAATGCCACCGCGATGCACGCCGACGATTACGACGATACTTATCATCCGTCGCGCTTTCATCCGACTGCGCCAGTGCTCGCGGGGGCGGTGGCCGAAGGCGAGTCCATCGGCGCAGCGGGCAAAGACGTTTTGACTGCAGTAGCGATCGGCACGGAAGTATCGCTGAAACTGAGTCATACCATCGGTAAAGAACACTATGCGCGCGGCTTCCATATGACGAGCACGTGCGGCGTATTTGGCGCTACGGCAGGCGTTTGCAGCATGCGCAGATTGTCGATGGACGCGACGCTGCGCGCGATCGGTATCGCGGGCAGCGAATCTTCCGGCGTGCGCGAGAATTTCGGCACTATGGTCAAGCCACTCCACTCGGGGCGCGCGGCGGAGAATGCAGTGCTTGCGGCGGCGCTGGCCGGGATGGGGTTCACGTCGTCGCCGACGATACTCGAAGGCAACCGCGGATATTTCATGACGGGCGCAGGAACGTTTAACGCGGACGAGTTGATCGGCAAGCTCGGCAAGCCGTGGAATTACGTTGCCAAGGGAGTTGCGATCAAGCCATACCCCTGCGGTAATCTGCAGCAGCCGGCGATGGATAAGCTGCGCGAACTCGTAATCGAGTACGACATCAAGCCGGAGCAGGTCGAGCGGGTTGCCGTGAAAAGCCACCGGCTGATGCCCCTGAACCTCACTTATCACCGGCCGACGACGGGACTCGAAGGCAAGTTCAGCATGGAATTCAGTCTCGCGTCGATTCTGGTCCTGCGGCGCGCGGGCCTTGCCGAATACACCGATCAAGTCGTGATGCGTCCCGACATCCAGGCTGCCATTCGCAAAATGGACTACACGGTATTCAGCGACGAGGAAGCCGCGGGGAACGGCTGGCATCTCTGGACGACGTTTCTCGATGTGACGCTCAAGGATGGAAAGACACACTCGGTGCGCGCCGATGCGGCGAAGGGCAGTGCGTCGATGCCCATGAGCGAAGAAGAAGTCGCCGAAAAATTCCGTGACTGCGCGGCGTTCGCAGGGATGCGGGCAGCCGATGTAGAAAAGGCGATCGACCTGATTCTCAATCTGGAAAAAGTCGCCGATATCCGTACGCTGACCGCGCTGCTCGCTTTCGGCAAGGCCGCATAGGGCAATCGTGTTTGCCGCTTGGAAAATCGGCGTGTCATGCTCGCTCGTTCTCATTGCGGCAGTCACGCAATGCGGCGCTCAAACCTATCCGGCGCGTCCCATCCGCGCGATCGTGCCGTACGCGGCCGGCGGTGGCGTTGACGCGGTGGCGCGCCTGATTGCGCCGCGTCTCGGCGAGCGGCTCGGCCAGCAAGTCGTCATCGACAACCGGCCCGGCGCTACCGGCAATATCGGCGCCGAACTGGCGTCGCGTGCTGCACCCGACGGTTACACCGTGCTGATTGCGGGCGCATCGATCGCAATCAACGTGAGCCTATATCGCAAGCTCGCGTACGACCTCGTGAAGGATTTTGCAGCGGTTACTTCGATTGCCGTGTCGCCCAACATCGTGCTCGTGCATCCTTTGCTGCCGGCACGCTCGATCGCGGAACTCATCGCACTCGCGCGTGCGCGTCCGGGGCAACTCAACTACGCATCCGGCGGCAGCGGCAGTACGCTGCATCTGACCGCCGAATTATTCAAGAGCATGACTGGTGTCGCCATCACGCACGTGCCGTACAAAGGTACCGGACCGGCGCTAATTGCAGTGATCAGCGGTGAAACCGAGGTCGTCATGCCGCCGCTCGCCGGCACTCTCGCGTACGTCGAAAGCGGCCGCCTGCGTGCGCTCGCGGTCACTAGTGCTTCACGCGTGAAAATGCTGCCCCAACTACCGACAGTCGCGGAGGCGGGCGTGCCCGGTTTCGAGTCGGGGCAGTGGTACGGAGTCTTCGTTCCCGCCGCGACGTCGCCTGATATCGTCATCCGGTTGCAGACTGATATCGCGCGGGTCGTGCGCCTGCCAGACGTGGTCGAGCAAATCACGCAACAGGGCTCGATCGCTACCGGCGAAACGCCGGAACAATTCGCCGCCCATGTGCGCCAGGAAATTGCAAAGTGGGCGAAGGTCGTGAAGGTGTCGGGCGCGCATCCCGAATAGAACGCACAGCGATAGCAATATGTACCATATGGCAAGCGCTGTTTTGGTCCCGGTGACGTGCTGTTCGCCGAAGACTTGACCGGGGAAGGCCATGCCAACCGTGAATTGCCGGGTCCGCGCGAGGGTCTGATTCTCCCCGTGCCCGACGACTTCGACATCCGGCGCTGGGCAAAAACCGGGCCTGAGCCTCCGACGCTCCTATTACTTGATTCCCATTTCTTTGATGATCTTCGAAAATTTCTCAGTGTCAGTTTTGACGATCCGCTCGAATTCCTGCTGAGTGCCGCCAAGCACGTCAAAACCCTGATCCCAGAGGCGTTGATGTGTATCGCCTGAATTCAAGGCCTTGTTTACGTCAGTATTTATTTTACGAATGATTGCTGGCTGAGTGCCGGCAGCAACAATGAGGCCGAACCAATTTCGGAATTCATAACCTGGAACTGTCTCGGCGATCGTGGGAATGTCCGGCGCAATCGCCGAACGCTTCGAGTTCGTAATTCCCAGGATTTTGATCTTGCCTGCACGCTGTTGCGGCAAAAGATTCGGCAGCCCCGTCATCACCAGTGGGATTTGCGCGGCCATGACTTCGAGCATGGCGATGTTGCCGCCTTTGTAACTGATCGGCACTATGTCGATGCCTGCAGCGGTCTTGAATATCTCGCCGGCGAGATGGCCGCCGCTGCCGATGCCAGCCATGCCGTAGGAGAACTCTCCCGGTTTTGCTTTGGCCATGTCGATCAGGTCCTTGATCGAGTTGGCGCGAAACGAAGGGTAAGTGCCGAGTGCCATCGGTTGCGATGCGACCATCACCACGGGCGTCAAATCACGCGCAGTGTCGTACGGCAGTTTCTTTTGCAACGCCGGGTTGGCGGCGAGGGCGTTGGGAGACAGAAAAAGCGTGTAACCGTCGGGGTTGGACTTGGCGACCATCTCCGTCGCGATGATGGTGCCGCCGCCCGCACGATTGTCGACAACGACCTGCTGGCCCCAAAGTTCGCTTAGGCGCAGCGAAATGACCCGGGCAACCAGATCGAAGGTGCCGCCCGCGGCGAACGGAACGAGGACCCGCACAGGCTTGGCGGGATAAGGCTGCGCAATCGCACTGCTGCAAGCGAGCAACAACAATGCCACGCAAGTCGCGTGGCGGCGTAGCGTATGTACTGGCAAAGGCCCCTCCTGGTGCAACCGCGGCGAATCTGGTCTGATTGCGGTAAAAATGAATTCATATATATAATACATAGCAATTGTGATAAAACAAGTTTTTTAATCGACGGCTGTTCAGTATCGTAACGGCTGAGGACGAATGTGCGATGAAGCTAAACCAAATAATGCTGCACCAGCTCAAGCTGCCGCTTAAAAAGCCCTACCGCGTTTCTTTTCGCACTTACACTGAGCTCGAGCCGATCCTGGTTGAAATTCACGGTGACAACGGCGCTGTCGGCTGGGGTGAGGCGTATATCCCGGCGGGTTCGACTGCTGAAACGACGGATAGCGGCTGGCAATTCTGCCGCGAGCACGGCGAGGCATTGCTTGGAAAGACTGCGTCCGAAGCGAGGGTCGTTCTGGATAGTGCGGTAGCCCATGCGCCGTTCGCCGCAACGGCCATGCTCACCGCCCTGGCCATGCTGGAACGTCATCCCGTCTTGAACGTCGCGGAAGAAGCGCGTGTGCCATTGCTGGTTCCGGTGTCCGGCAAAACGATTCCCGAAATTAACGACGAAGTCGAGCGCCTGCTTGCGGAAGGTTACAGGACGCTGAAGGTCAAAGTCGGCTGGGGTGTTGACGAAGATCTCGCGCGGGTAAGCGCGGTGCAGAAAGCGGCGCGCGGGCGCGCGTCGATCACCATGGATGCCAATCGCGGTTACGACCAGGCGCAGGGTTGCCGCTTTGCTTCGTCGCTCAATCCCGAAAGCATTGCATTGTTCGAGCAGCCGTGCGGAGCCGACGCGTGGGACGCAAACGCCGCGGTCGCGAAGGTGTCAACGGTGCCTTTGATGCTGGACGAGTCGATCAAGAGTATTGACGATATCGACCGGGCGGCCATGGTTCCCGGGGTGAAATTCGTTAAGCTCAAGTTGAAGCGGATAGGCGGAATCGATCGCGCAGTCGCTGCAATGGAACGAGCCCGGCAAGTCGGGCTGGACATCTGTCTGGGCGATGGTGTTGCAACCGAACTGCTGTGCTGGGTAGAGGCTTGCACAGGACGCACGTTCCTGCGGCGAGCGGGCGACATGAATGGTTTTCTGAAACCCGTAACGCGTTTATTCAAAGAGCCGCTGGCGTTCGACGCAGGCTCCATCGTGCTCAAGCCCGGCTTCTGGCCCGAGCTCGATCTGCAAGCCGTCAAAGCACATGAACTGCGCCGGGAACAGTTTTCGCCGGTCGCGGTGAGCTGACCCCGCTTTCAGATTCCGCCTTCATCGAGTTCGTAATGAAAATCTGCCGCACTGTGGACTCGCCTGCGAAATTCGACCGGAACGTCGTTGTACGTGTAGGCAATTCGATCGATGCGCAGGGCAGGGTCGGCGGCTGGAATCCCGAGGATTTTGGCGGCACGTCCGCCCGCCCTCACGGCGTGTACTTGTTCGTTTATGCGGATTACGTTTACGTCGCACGCGTTCTGGTAGACGGCGTAAAGGTTTTCCTCGCTCTTTTCGATCGCCCGTGCGGTGAGCCCGCTGAAAAGGCGCGTCGGAATCATGATGTCCATCAGCGCAACCGCGCGGCCTTCGAGCTTGAGCAGGCATTCAATGCGATAGAGAGTTGCCCTGTCGCCCGGGCGCAACTGCAAATACTTCGCACTCGCGTCGTCAGCAGCAACCTTCGTGAACGAAACGAGCCGCCGTTCGGGCGTGATCTTGGTGCCATCGTTGCGAAATACGTGCGTAAATTGATAGCGTCGCCGCTGCCGATCATGGCGCGCCACGTAAGTTCCGCTGCCTTGCTTGCGCACCAGTATGCTGGTTTCAACCAGGTCCCTGATTCCCGCGCGCACGGTAAGCACGGCCACCCCGAATCGTTCCGCGAGTTGAGACTCCGTGGGCAGGCGGTCGCCCGGCTTCCATTCGCCTTGCGCAAGACAATTGAGAATCTGCCGTTCGACTTGCTTGTAAAGCGGTTCCGCGGCCTGCATCTCGAGCCTGGTGTTCAACGCATTTCGCGGCATATGAATTTAATCTGATAAATTCCGAGCGATAAGTATAAGCAAACTTCCGTAGCGCGTCATACGAATCATCTGAAGTGGAGAGAGACATTATGCAAACAGCACAAACATCAACCGTGAAGCCCAATCAGGCAAGTCACTCTGAAGTCATACCCAGCGGAAAGGCATGCGGCGCCGAAATCAGAGGCATCGACCTCAACAACCTGGACGCGCAGTCGTTTTCCGTCATCCAGAAAGCGATCGACGAGCACCTCGTCTTGTTGTTTCGCGGACAGCGGCTTGATAACGAGCATCTGATCAAGTTGGGCAAACATTTTGGCGAGTTCGAACCGCCCGGCATGAGCATCATCGGCAAGCCGTACATCGATGCGTATCCTGACATTCTCGTGATTTCGAACATCGTGGAGAACGGCCAGCCTCAAGGCAATCTGGGTGCCGGCGAGGCAAGCTGGCACACCGACATGTCCTATCGCGACACGCCGATTTCGTATGCGATTCTGAATGCGGTCGAATTGCCGCCCTCCGGCGGCGACACCTATTTTTCCAATCAATATCTCGCTTATGAAACGCTGCCCGGCAACCTCAAGCAGGAACTGGCCGGAAAATTCATAAACCACGACGAGACATACAACAGCGCGGGGCAGATCCGCAAAGGATTCAAAGTCGTGACGGACGTTCGCGAAGCACCAGGCGCCCGTCATCCGATCTTTCGCGTGCATCCGCGAACGGGCAAAAAGACGCTGTATCTTGGCCGCCGGTTCAATGCTTACGTTATCGGGCTGCCGGTGGAAGAAAGCGAGCGGCTGCTGAATCAACTGTGGGCGCATGCGTCACAACCTCAGTTTGTCTGGAGCCAGGAATGGCAGATGGGCGATGTTCTGGTTTGGGACAATCGTTGTCTCGTACACCGGAGGGACGCATTTGATCCGACGACCCGGCGCAAGCTTCATCGCGTTCAGATCAGAGGTGAAAGACCGGTTTAGCTGACCGGGCCGTTCTTCAGTGAGCGATTTAGCGCTTTACGTTCATCCGGGTTCGACCAATAGCTATAAGTGCACCTTGCTGTTGTCCTTGCTGGACGTGCCCTACGAATGCGTGATGCTGCCGTTTGGCAATGCGCGCGAACGGCCGCAGTGGTTTCTGGAAATGAATCCCCGCGGCCTGGTGCCTTTTCTGAAGGTCAGGGATGAGTGCTATTGGGATTCCACCTCGATCCTGACATTCATCGGACGGAGCTTCGGCGCGGGATCCTGGCTGCCGTTAGATGCACCGGCGCTTGCGCGCGTAATGCAATGGCTGGCGTTGGCGCAAAGCGAAATTCTTCACGGCCTGGTTCGTGTCCGCCACATTCAGCGGGGCAGCCGCAAAGGCGATATTGCCGAGGCAAAGGTGCTGGGGGAGAGCGCTCTGGCGATGATAGAGCGGGAACTTGCGTCGAGTGAATGGTTAGCAGGTCCGCTCCCGACGATCGCCGATATTGCCTGCTATCCGCACGTATCGCGCGCATCGGAAAGCGAATACAAAATTGAAACATATCCCGCAGTGCGAGAATGGCTAAGACGGATCGAAGCGTTGCCGCGCTGGGTGCCCAGGCTGCAACGGATGGACGATCCTGCGACGGCGAAACTTCACGCAGGCAGACCGTGGCCGTAAATCAACCCGCCTGATTCGTGACGACTTTCTGATCCGGTATAGTCAAAAGAATGATGGATACGGATGTACTGATCATCGGCGCAGGGCCGACGGGCTTGATCCTGGCGCTTTGGCTCACGAAGCTTGGGGTCAAGGTCCGTATCATCGACCAGACTGCGCAATCGGGCACGACCTCGCGCGCCCTTGCAGTGCAGGCGCGCACGCTCGAGCTCTACCGCCAACTGGATCTCGCCGATGCCGTCCTCGCGCGCGGCCATAAGGTTCCCGCGATAAACCTGTGGGTAACCGGTGAACCGAAAGCGCGCCTGTCCTTCGAGACCGTAGGATCGGACCTAACGCCGTATTCTTTCCTCGAGATCTTCCCCCAGGACGAGCACGAGCGTCTCTTGATCGATCGTCTTGAAGCGGCCGGTGTCGCGGTCGAACGCCGATGCGAACTGATCGGATTCAAGGATGAAGGCGATCGCATAGTCGCGCGCCTGCGGGATCCCGAGGGGCGCGAAAAAATCTGCACGGCGCATTACGTCGCCGGATGCGACGGCGCCCGATCTGACGTGCGCGAAACTATCGGCACGGGATTCCCCGGCGGAACCTATCGCCAGCTCTTCTACGTTGCCGATGTTGAGGCGGCCGGCCCTGCCATAAACGGGGAACTGCACGCCGACCTCGACGAGGCCGATTTTCTGGCCGTGTTTCCGCTGGCCGGAACGGGGCGGGCGCGACTGATCGGAACGGTGCGAGACGACCGGGCAGATCATGCCGATACGCTGAAATTCGCGGACGTCAGCGACCGTGCAATCAATCACCTCAAATTAAAAATCGCCAAGGTGAACTGGTTCTCGACCTATCACGTGCATCATCGGGTGTCGGATCATTTCCGTAAGGGACGCGCCTTCCTGCTGGGAGACGCGGCGCACATCCACAGCCCCGCCGGCGGTCAGGGGATGAACACCGGGATCGGCGACGCCGTCAATCTGGCCTGGAAGCTCGCGGCAGTGCTGGCGAGCCGCGCACCCGACACCCTTCTCGACAGCTATGAAGCCGAGCGGATAGGTTTCGCCCGGCGCCTGGTTTCAACCACCGACCGCGCGTTCAGCTTCGTGACAGCCGACGGCCGCATCGCCGACCTCGTGCGCACGCGTGTCGCGCCCGTGGTCATTCCCGGTGTTATGCACTTTGAGGCGGTTCGCGAATTCATCTTCCGCACTGTTTCGCAAATCACCCTCAACTATCGCGGCGGGCCGCTTAGTGTCGGCACCGCCGGTCACGTCCACGGTGGCGAACGGCTGCCGTGGGTGGCTGTCGACGGAAAAGACAATTTCACCTCTCTCGCGGAGATGAGTTGGCAGGTTCATGTCTATGGAGCGCCGCGCGCTGACCTCCTGGCCTGGTGCGATGAACGCGGCATTTCGCTGCACTCATTCGCCTGGCGGCCTGAGCACGCGGCGGCCGGTCTGGCGCAAGACGCCCTCTACCTGCTCAGACCCGATACCTATGTCGCACTGGCGGACAGTACCGGTGCGCCTTCAGCGCTTGATCGCTATTTCGCCGATCTAAATATCCAGATTCGCGCGCCATCACGATAGGGCCTCGGCCCTCGGCTAATCGCGGTCGTTTTCACGGGGTGCACCCTTTCACGGTTGCCAATGCTTCGAGCGCGGAGACGCGCCGGTTAAAATTCCCATGTCATACAAGAATTTAGCTTCCGTGAATCGGCTTTGACATAATCTAGATCAACTCTGCCTTCGAGATACCACTCTCGGGCTATTGCGCTTTTAATGACATGAGCATACAGTTAAACGATAGACGTGCGTTGACGCACTAATAGCTTTCTTCTCCGGTGCGTCCTGTTTTCGGTCGTCGAAAGGGGAGGGCATGATCATGTTCCAGCATATTTCCCACGCTATGGCGGCGGTCGGTCTTGCTCTTGGCGTATTCATGCTTTCAACGCCGACGTTTGCGAATCATTCGGAAAACATGTTCGATAAACACACCCCAGTGACCCTCTTGGGGACTGTCAAATCGTTTCTATGGGCAAATCCTCATAGCTTGATCGTTCTGCAAGTTGACCAGAATGATGCAGGGCATGCGATATACGCTGGACTGTGGCAGATCGAAACGGCCAGCCTAAAGCGTCTGGCAAGCCAAGGTTGGACGAAACAGACCCTAAAGGCCGGCGACAAGATATCAATTGAGGTCAATACGGCGCTGACTAAAACCCGCAATGCGTTTGCACGGAAGCTTAAATTGGTGAACGGCAACACAATCGCGGTTCCGGAGCAATAATCCGGACGGCCCCGCTCCGGCCGCAGTTGCAACTCTCCCCACGTCCCAATCGTTCCCTCGCCGCGCGACTAGTGGACGATAGTTCACATTCATTTGTTTGGCGTCCAGCCACTTTCTCCGTTTCCTAGCAGCGCTGGAAGCAAGGCACGGCACTGAGCTAATCCGCCTTGATGCCGGCGGCCTTGACAACCTTCGCCCAGCGCGCGATTTCGTCCTGCACATAAGCGCTGAACTGTTCCGGCGTGCTGGAAACCGCCGTCATGCCCAAGTTGGCGTAATGCGATTTGATTTCCTGCAGCGCGAGCGCGCGCACGGTTTCGCCGTGCAGCCGTGCAACGATTTCCCGCGGCGTACCCGCAGGAGCGAAGAGACCCCACCACGGCTCGAATTCAAAACCGGGAAGCGTTTCGTTGACTGCCGGAATGTCCGGCATTGCGGGATCGCGCCGGGCGGCGCTGATGGAGATAAGGCGCAGGCGGCCCCCGCGTATCAACGGCAACACCGTAGAGGCGCTCGCAAAAATTAGATCCAGCCGTCCCGCCACGAGATCGATCGCGGACTGTGGGCTGCCCTTGTATGCGACGTGCGTCATCGGCACGCCCGCCATCACCTTGAACATCTCGCCCGCCAGATACGGCGTAGTGCCTACGCCGGCGGAGCCGAAGTTGAGCGGCACCGGCTGCGATTTTGCCAGCGCGATGACGTCCTTTACCGTTCTCACTGGCACCGACGGATGCATCACCAGCAGCAGATAACTGGTCGCCACCTGCGACACCGGCGCGAAGTCTTTTTGCGCGTTATACGGCAGCTTGGCATACAAGGCCGCATTGACCGCGTTCGTGCCTATGGTGCCGAGCAATAGTGTGTAACCGTCAGGCGGCGCTTTTGCCACCAGCTCCGCTCCGACATTGCCCGCCGCGCCGGCGCGGTTGTCGACAATGACGGGTTGCCCCCAGGTTTCAGCCATCTTTTGCGCGATGGGCCGCGCCA
>Ga0157375_10005077_pt1 | contig 11419 bp, 6 predicted proteins | sample M35metaG_FD_115311 | JGI IMG/M metagenome (GOLD analysis project Ga0157375, IMG submission 115311) | Miscanthus rhizosphere microbial communities from Kellogg Biological Station, Michigan, USA - M3-5 metaG | ecosystem: Host-associated > Plants > Roots > Rhizosphere > Soil | place: USA: Michigan...
ACGCAAAGCTTGCCCTGGTGGACATCGCGGATGGCGGTGATGATCCTTTTTGTGGACTCCCGCTTCATCACATAGCCGCGGGCGCCGGCGCGGATGGCGCGCTCGGCATAGATATCCTCTTCATGCATGGACAGGACCACGATCCCGACAGTGGGCCAGCGAGACTTGATGGTCTTCACCAATTCCAGGCCCGAAGCCTCTTTCAGCGACAGGTCCACCACGGCGATGTCGGGGGTGACGGTTTTGAAAACCTTGACCGCGTCCGCGATATTGTCGGCCTCGCCGCACACGCTCATGTCCGGCTGCTGCTCGATCAGGCTGGTCAGCCATTCGCGCACCATGGGATGGTCGTCAACCAAAAGCACCTTGAGCTTGCGGGTCATGACGGCATCTCCATCGGCGGGGCGCCGAGCTGCGGAATAAGACAACTCAATTCGACGCCTGTCGGACGATGCGCCTGAACCGCAAAACGGCCGCCGATCATTTTGGCGCGATCCGCCATGATCCTCAGCCCCATGCCGCCCGCTTTCGGCGAAGCCTTGGTCATGCCGTCCCCATTGTCGCTGACACTGAGGCGGACGCCGACTTCGGTCTCCTCCAGCGCCACGGTGATGCAGCCTGCATGACCGTGCTTGATGGCATTGCTCACCGCCTCCTGGGCGATGCGATAAAGATGGGTGGCGGTGGCGGGGGAATGGATCAGCACGGGGCTGTTGCATTCGAAACGGCACTCCACCCCGAACAATTGCGTGGTGGTGGCGGCGAATTCCTCCAGGGCCTGCATCAATCCGTCGGACTGCATTTCCACCGGATGCAGGCCCTTGGCCATGTTGCGCGCCAGGCTGATGCCCTCCTCCACCATATCGACAATGCGGTTGGCATCCCGGGTTTCGCCCAAACCCTTGCTGGTGAGCTTTTCCGCCAGCACATGACCCGCCAGCGCGGTGGCGGTCAGATGCTGGCAAAGACCGTCATGCAGATCCTGGCCGATCCGGCGCTGCTCGCGCTCGCTGATCTCCAGCATCTCATGTTCCAGTCTTTCGCGCTCCGCGGTTTCGCGCGCCAAGGCGCGGGCGCGTTCCTGCACCCTTATTTCCAATCCGGTCTGCAAGCGCCTGAGCCGGCTAAGGACGTAAACCAGGAAGGCGTAGAACAGAAATCTCAGCGAGCCGTTGATTGCCGGGACATGAACGCCCGTGACCTGCGACTGAATACCGGCGAAAAAATCACCGGCGATCCAGATGACCACGGAAAAAACCGAAAGGCCCGTCGCCGCCCAGCCGCCGACAAACAGCGCCATCACCGAAATGGGAAGGGCATAAACCACCGACAGGGTGATCTGGGTGCCGGAGAGATAGTCGACATAGCCGATGACACAAGTGACCAACAGACAGGACAGTCCGATGGTCCGGGGAGAATGAGATGCCAGCCAGCGTTCCACGCCGGTGGGCAAACCGTTCCAGGCTTGTGCGTCGGGCGCTTCTTCCCGTGTTGATGGCATGCCTTAAACCGGCCTTTTTATTGCGACATTTTGCGACAAAATGGTAACTATGAAAACCCTCTATCCGGATCATAATTAAAGCAAGGATAACAATAGCTTAAGGACGTGTTCGGAGCCGGTGAAACCGCCGCACGCTGCGGAATCACTCTAAACAGGGGATGCCGCCCAAGGGCAGACCAAGGGGCAATCCAAGGTGCAGCACAGGCCATCGGGACGATAGTCCAATCTGGCCTGGCCGGCGAAATCCGACGCCAGCACACGCTCAATGATGCGCGTGCCAAAGCCGCGCCGTGACGGCGCCGCCACCGGCGGCCCGTCCTTCTCCCGCCAGGCGAATTCCAGCCTGTCCGCGCCGTCCTTGTGCAGGATCCGCCAGCTCACCGAAACCTGTCCGCCGGCAACCGACAGCGCCCCATATTTGATGGCGTTGGTCGCCAGTTCATGCAACGCCAAGGTCAATGCCAGGCCCCGCCTGGGCGTCAACAGACAGGACGGTCCTTCCACCGCGATCTGTGCGCGGCCCAGATGGCTCGCGTGATGCGGCGACAGCGCCATCTTCACCACTTCGCGCATATCCATGTCGTGCCATTGATGGTTGGTGAGCAGCTCATGCGCCCGCGCAAGCACTTGCAGCCGTCCGTCCAGATTGGCGCGCGCCTGTTCCAAACTGACATTGCCGCGCAAGGTCTGGGCGCCGATCGCCCCCACCGTCGCCAGCAGATTCTTGATGCGATGATCCAACTCCCTGAGCAAAAGTTCGCGGGTCTGTTCCAATTCCTTGCGCGCGGTGATGTCCATCACCACCCCGCGCGAGCGCACCGCTTTGCCCGCTTGATCGCGGATATATTCGCCGCGCCCGTTGATCCACTTGGCATTGCCGTCCGGCATCTTGAGCCTGATATCAAGCTCATAGGCATGCAGCCCGGTATCGGCGACACGCCTGTTCGCCTCCTGGACATAATCTTCGCCCTCTGGCGGAAAATAACGGCCGCGCAAATCCCGGATCGTCAGCTGGTGATCGTCGGGGAAGCCGTAAAGCCGGTTCAGCCGCGGCGAGTGTTTGAACGTCAAATTCTGGGGATCGAAATCAAACGGCGCGACGCCCGTGACATCCATCACTGCCTCAAGCTCCTGCTCGCGCTCCTTCAGCCGCGCCACCGCCTCTCCCAAGCCCTGCTCGACATTCTTGCGCGCGGTAATGTCGGTGAGCACGCCCATGATCTCTTGCGGCGCATCGTTCGCCCCCCGCAAAATTTCCGCGTTCAAGGCGAACCAGTGCAAGCTCTCATCAGGACGGCGCACCTGGAATTCCAGCTCGAAAAAACGGTCTCTTGCCGCGATCGCCCGGCGCGCCAGATGACGCAGTCTTTCCCATTCCCGCGGCGGCAACAGGCTTTCCACCTGCGCGACCGTCAGCGCCAGGCGGGGCGGAAAACCCAAAAGCTGATTGAGCTCCTGCGTGGCCACGATTTCTTCCCGGGCCAGGTTATATTCCCACACCGCCATGCCGCCGGCATTCATCGCCAGCTCCAGGCGGCGCGCGGTGGCGTGCTGGCGTTCCAAACCCTTCAGCATCAAGTGCATCAGCGCGATGATCAGTCCGGTGGTGCAGGCGTAAAAGCCGATGGCGACCGCAAGGTCGCCGCCCTTGAAATGCACCGGGCTGGAACTGTCCGCCAGTTGCAGGATGGAGAGCACCGCGCCCAAGAACGCCGCCAGGCTTGCCGGCGCCGGACCGCAGAGAAAGGCGGCAAGCACCACCGCCGGATAGAAAGGAAGAATAGGAAAAGCCGCCAGCGTGGACCCCGCCAACAGCCGCGCCGCCACCGCCAGACAGACCAGCAGGAATGCGACCGGATAGCCCAACACCGGATTGGTCCGCAGGGCGCGGCTTTGCTGCGCGACGGTCCACAGATTGAAGGTCTGCACGCTCCCCCCCAGAGCCAACTAAAGAGCGGATCAGCCGCCAGCGCAACCGCGCTGATAAAATGTCAATTGTTAAACCGCTTGCAGACTAGGCTGTTCGGGCCTTATGCAAATCGCCGGGCATGGGGCTGGGGAGTTTCCATGACCTCCAATTGGGATGGGGAACTTCATGGAAACGGTCTTCAAGCAGGCGATCCGCCTGATGTCCGCCGCCGCGCTTCTGGCCTTGGCCGCTTGTTCCGGCGGTGGAGGCGGCGGAGCCGCCCCGGCCACCGCGGCCAGCAACACCGCCTCCAGCAGCAGCAACAGCAACAGTTCCAGCAGCAATTCCAGCAACAGTTCTTCCAGCAGCAATTCCACGGCCACACCGCCTGCTTGCAGCACCGCCGTCTGCATCACAGCGCCGGCGGCGGCGAGCGCGGGCGGCGCCACGCCTCTTTTTGAAAGCGGCGCCGGCACGCCGAATTTCTCCACCAACGCACCGCCGCTCAACACCGTCTTCCCGCTGACCATCGCGGCGCTTCAGACCACACAGACCAGCGTCAAGGATGCAGGCATCACCAGCGGCACGGTGACCTTCCAGGGCGTGACCTCGTCCGGCGGCACCAATTATCCCATCTTCGAGTTGAAGGTTCCCAGCATCGGCTTGGACGCGCCGAATCTGAGCGGCAGCGGGACGCCGGCAACGCTTTCCGATGGCAGCACCGCCAATGCGGTAAGCGGCGTGCTAAACTATGCCTCAATGGGCGTGTGGGCCTATTTCCCGAAAAGCACGCCGGGCACCAACTATATCGGCGAGGCGCTGACCGGCTATCAGACACAGACAGGACATGTGCCGGCTTCGGGCAGCGCCACCTATATCGGCAGCAACGGATCGGCACAGGGCGCCCCTCAGGCCGGCGGTGTCGCGGGACAGATCTATGCGCCCAACGCCGCAGGAACCGCCGTGACCGGCGGCGGTATCGGAGGAAGTGCCTCGGTCAGCGTGAACTTCGCCAGCGGCGCGGTCAGCGGGCAATTGACCAATATGTTTTCATCCTCGTCGGCGCTGGGCACAAATCCCTGGAACACGGTCAATCTCAGTGGCAGCTTGTCGGGATCGAGCGTCAGCGGCACCACTTCGACCACCGCCGCGCCGGCCAATGCGGGCATATTGGGCATGAGCGCCGCCGCTACCGGAAAATTCAACGGCGCGCTTTACGGACCCAATGTCAACGAATTCGGCGCGATCTGGTCGCTCTATGAGCCCACCAGCGATGGCGGCAAGGCTGTCTTGGGTGTGATCGGCGCGACGCATCAGTAACGAAGCATTGGCAAGGGCTTAACCAGCCTGAAGAACAGGCTTGCCGCCCTCCTTGCCAAGGGGTGCGAACTGCCCCCTAATCCGGCCCATGAGCGGGGTTTCGGACGAACGGGCGGTCTGGCTGGGGCGGTTTGTGCTGCCGCATGAGCCGGCGCTGCGCGCCTGGCTTTCCCGGCGCAGCCTGGGGGGGCTGGAAATCGACGATGTGATCCAGGAAACCTATACCCGCCTGTTCCAGGCCGAGAGCGTTGCCCATATCCATGACGCCAAGAATTATGCCTTCCAGGTGGCGGGCTCGGTGGTGATCGATCATTTGCGGCGCATGAAAGTGGTGTCGCTCTCCTCGGTTCCCGATCTGGAATATCTGGAAGTGGTCAGCGACGAGCCCTCGCCCGAACGCCAGGTGATCGACCGCGATGAATTGCAGCGCCTGGCCGAGACGATCGCGCGCCTGCCGGGCAAGATCCGCGATGTTTTCACCCTGCGCCGGGTGCATGGGCTGTCGCAACGGGAGGTGGCCGCCAGGCTGGGCCTGTCCGAGAGCACGGTCGAGAAGCACATGGCCAAGGGGTTTTTAATCATGCTGGAACAATATGGACATGGCGGAAAGGTGCCGTCTCGTCCGTCTAGTCCAGCAACACAGGAAGGAATGCGCCGGGATGCCCGGAAAGACCGCACAACAGATTGATGCCGAAGCGGCCGATTGGGCCGCCCGCATCGATCGCGGCGAGCTGACGCCGGAACAGGACGCCCTGTTCCAGGCCTGGCTGGCCGAGGATGTGCGCTCTCTGGGCGCTTACGGCCGCATGCGGGCGCTGGCCTTGACCAGCGAGCGGGCCCGCGCGCTTGGCCCCGACTTTGATCCCGCCGCCTTCACCCCTGCTCCCGTTTCCGTTCCGGCCTGGCCGCGCCGCCGCCTGCTGCAATGGGGTGGCGCGATCGCCGCCACCGCGCTTTTCGGGATTGGCGGAAGCTGGCAGTTGTTGCGCCAGCGCGGCCGCTTCTCCACCGGCAAGGGCGAGACCAAAGTGGTGGCGCTGAAGGATGGTTCGGTGGTCACCCTCAACACCGCTTCCGAAATCCAGGTGAGCTACAGCGACACCATGCGCAGCGTCGAACTGGTGCAAGGCGAAGCCTTGTTCGATGTCGCCAAGAATAAAAGCCGTCCCTTTGTCGTCACCGCCGGCGACACCAATGTGCGCGCCGTGGGCACCAGCTTCACCGTCCGCCGTCTGGAAACCGCGCCGGTCCAAGTCTTGGTGCAGGAAGGCGTGGTGGAAGTCTCCAAACCGGCAACCGGCGCCGCCCCTGTGCGCGTCGCGGCCAACAGCATGGCCGAGGCGCCGGAAGCCGCCCCCATCGCGGCCAAGCCTGTGCCGGTGGCGCAAGTCCATCGCCAGATGGCTTGGCAGAAAGGCCAGATCGCCTTCGAGGGTGAGACCCTGATGCAGGCGGCAGCGGAATTCGCCCGATATAGCGATACCAGGATCGTGATTCAGGACGCCGGCCTGGCCAAGGAAGAAATCGCCGGCCTGTTCAAGGCCACCGATCCCGTGGGTTTTGCGCAAACCATTGCCATCAGCCTGAACGCCCATGCCCAGGTCGGAGAAGGAGAAGTGCGGCTGACGCGGTGAGACCCGACGGCGAAGCCGGCAAATCGATCCAGTGGATCGATTTGAGGGTCGAACGCCGCGAGCTTGGGCGAGCGGCCGTCCGAGGCGTCATGGGAAACACATGACCTTGCGCAGTAGCGGTGGGACCGCTACGCGTTGGGCAAGAGCCTTCAGGAAATAAGAAGGCGGTGAAATGTTCAGGGGGATCATGGCTTTTCGTCGCAACACATGCCTTGCCTGTGGCATTGCGATTGCGACTACCGCCACCGCCAGCGCGCAGCCGCGCAGCATCAACATCCCCTCCGAAGAAGCCGCCAAGTCGATCCCCGAATTCGCGCGCCAGGAAAATATCCAGATCGTGGCGCCGGTCAGCAAGCTGCACGGCATCAAGACGCCGGCAGTGTCGGGCAATCTGGAATTGGAAGACGCGCTGAAGGCGCTGCTGGTTGGCACCGGCCTGGAAGTGGCCAGCAATGACGGCGCCACCATTGTGCTGCGCCAGGCATCCGTCCAACCCCCGCCGCTAGAGCAATCCCAGATGGCAGACGCCGGACCGCCGCCTTCGGAATCCATTATCGTCACCGGGTCGCGTGTGATTTCCGACGCCGGCACGTCGCCGACGCCGCTGACCATGGTCTCGGCCAAGCAATTGCGCGACACCACGCCGGGCAATCTTGCCGACGGCTTGAACAAGCTGCCGATTTTTCAAGGTTCGCAGATCATCGGCCGCCCCGGCGACGGCAGCCAGAATTTCTCCAGCAACACGCTGAACCTGCGCAATTTCGGGATGCAACGCACCCTGGTGCTGCTGGATGGCCACCGCGCTGCCTCTTCCAACGGCGACGGTTCGGTGGATATCGACACCCTGCCGCAGATGCTGGTTTCGCGCATCGACATCGTCACCGGCGGCGCATCCGCCGTTTATGGCTCCGACGCGGTAACCGGGGTGGTGAACTTTGTTCTCGACAAGAAGTTCAATGGCTTCAAGGCCGACGTCAATTCCGGCCTGTCCACCTATGGCGACGCCATGAGTTACAATATCGACGCGGCAGGCGGCACCGATCTGTTCGGAGGGCGCGGTCATTTCGAAGCCGCGCTGGAATATCGTCACCGCGATCCCGTCAACCAATCCGCCCGCCCCTACGGCCCACCCGCCAATTATGGCGCGATGGCGGGTACCGGCACCGCCGCCAATCCTTTCAACACCATCCTCAATGGCCGGCGGCCCAATTCCAGTTTCGGCGGTGTGGTCCAGGGCTGCGTGCCGGCCTGTCCGCTGGCGGCCGGCACACAGTTTGCCGCCAATGGCGTGCTCTCGCCCTTCAATCCCGGCGTGTCCGGCGCCACCGATGCCAAGGGCAATCCGACAGCGGGCACCAGCAATCTGAACTCGGGCGGCGATGGCGCTTACAGCCCCTATGGCCAGATGTTCGACGGCTATCACCAGGGCACGATCTTCGGCCGCTTCAGTTATGACCTGGCGGACAATGTCAGCTTCCATCTCCAGGGCCAAGCTTCGGAAGCCTATAGTTATGGCTGGTACTTCCCGCAGAAGATTCAGCCGGGCGCCGGCCAGGCCGACCTGTTCTACAAGAACAACACCTTCCTATCGCCTGCCGTGCGGGCGCAGCTGGGCAATGACGGCACCAATCCGCTGCAGAACGCCACCGCAAGTCCGGCGGTGCAACCGTCCAACACCTTCCAGCTGGGTGAATTCATCACCAGCCTGGGCCAGACCGGAACCAACGCCACCGGCAGCGTCAACCGCGTTCTGAGTGTGCAGGCCGGCTTGGACGGCTCTATTCTGAACGGCCGCTTCAACTGGGATCTGTTCTACACCCATGCGGAAAACCGGTTGGCGGTCGACCTGATCAACAATCAGAATCTGCAGCGCATGTATGCGGCGCAGGATGCGGTGCTGACACCCGGCGGTACGGTCGCCTGCTATGCCGCGACCCAAGCCGCGACGGCAGCCCAATATGCCGATTGCGTGCCAATCAATCCCTTCGGCCCCACCGCCGTAACCGCCAGCGCGTTCAAATACGTCTTCCAGACCACCGATTTCCACCTGACCAACAGTTTGGATGACATGGGCGGCAGCATCGCGGGCAAGGTGCTGGAGGGTTGGGCCGGTCCGATCACCGCCGCCCTTTCGGCGGAAATGCGCTTCAACGCTTATGACATCACCACCAATGTACCCAGCAGCACGTTTGTGGACTGCACGGGCCTGCGTCTGTGCAACGCCTTGCTGCCAAGTTATTCGCAGACGGTGCTGCAGCCGGTCCATGCCAGCCAGAATGTATGGGAAATGGCGCTGGAAGCCGAAGTGCCGGTGATCCGGAATATCCCCTTGGTTCAGGCCTTCGATCTCAATCTGGCGGGCCGCTATACTGACTATTCGGTCTCCGGTCCGGTGCAAACCTGGAAGATCGGCTTCAACTGGAACGTCACGGGCAGCTTCCGCTTCCGCGGCACCACGTCGATCGACATCCGCGCGCCCACGCTGGACGACCTGTTCCGCCCGGGAACGATCCTGGAAAATGTCTTCACCGACCTGCATGTCGATTTGCCGTCACCGCCCAATCCGCCCGGCAGCCACTTTGCCGGCACCACCGCCTTCAGCTCCCAAGGCAATCCCAAGCTGGTGCCGGAAGTGTCGCGCACCTATACGATGGGCGCGGTATGGGCCCCGGACTCCATCTCCGGCCTGACCATGTCGCTGGATTATTACCGCATGCGTTTGGCCAACGCGATCGGGCAGATCGCGCCATCGACCACCATCCAAAGCATCTGCGAAGCGTCGGGCGGCACATCGATCTATTGCGCGAACTATCAGCGTCCGCTTGCCTTCAGCGATCGCTCCATCGCCAATTTCGCCACCAAGCTGATCACCTTCAATCTCAACACCGCCTCCACCGAAACCGAAGGCTGGGACTTCGAAACCAATTACGCCTGGGCGATGGCGGAATTGGTGGAGGGGTGGACCGGTTCGTGGAATGCGAGGCTGCTGGCGACCTATCAGCCGGTGATCAACAAATCGGTGCTGTTCCCCGGCGCGCCCTGGACGCGCCTGCCCGATCCCAGCACCCGCATCACCACCTTCCTCAACTACAGCCTGAGTGATTGGAGCATCGGCCTGCAGGACAGCTGGGTATCGGGCTTCAGCCAGGTGGCGGGCCCCATCACGCCCACCATCAACAACTGGGTCAATCCGCATGTCGGCGCCTGGAACCAGTTGGACGTGAACATCGCGCGCAACTTCAAGCTCGGTGACACCAACATGGCGGGCTATGTCGTGGTGCAAAACCTGTTCAACGCCCAACCCGCTTATGTGCCCAACGGCACTATCGGCCAGTGGTATCCGACCTATACTTCCGGCTACAGCGTCCAAAGCGCCATGGGCCGGTACTTTACGATTGGGCTGCGCGCGGAAATGTAGACCGCCGCGAATGTGCGGTGCGTCCTATCGGCAACACCCCCCGCCAAACCTTAATACCAATACCCAAAACGCATCGCCGCATATGGCGGATTTGTGATCCCCCGCCCGTCTAGGCCGCGAAAAGCCCTCATCACAAGGGCTCGTGACATTTTTCAGGGGGATATCATGGCTTTGAAGATCAAGCATTGGCTCGTTTGCGGCGCTGCATTCGCCGTTTTGCCCACCGCGGTTTACGCCCAGGCCACCGGCGGCACCGGCGTGGAAGCGGTCACCGTCACCGGTTCGCGCGTCATCTCCGACGCCGCCAATTCGCCCACGCCCTTGACCGTGGTCTCGACCGACGACCTCAAGGCCTCCTCCCCCGGCAATCTTCCCGACGGCTTGAACAAGCTGCCGGTCTTCCAGGGTTCGCAGATCGTCGGCCGCCCCGGCGACGGCAGCCACAACTTCTCCAGCAGCACCCTGAACCTGCGCAATTTCGGCGCCCAGCGCACCCTGGTGCTGATGGACGGCCACCGCGTCACCCCGTCGAATGACGACGGCACGGTGGACGTTGACACCATTCCGCAGATGTTGGTTTCCAGCGTGGATATCGTCACCGGCGGCGCCTCCGCCGTTTATGGCTCCGACGCGGTGACCGGCGTGGTCAACTTCGTCCTGAACAAGAAATTCACCGGCTTCAAGGCCGACATCAACAGCGGCATTTCTACCTATGCCGACGCCATGAGCTACAATCTCGGCGCGGCGGCCGGCACCGACCTGTTCGGCGGCCGCGGTCATTTCGAGGCTGCGGTGGAATGGCGGCATCGCGATCCCGTCAATCAGTCCGCCCGTCCTTATGGTCCGACGCTCCTTATGGCGCCGGATGGCGAAGCCGGCACCGGCCAGGCGGCCAATCCCTTTAACCGGATCGCCAATGCGCGGCGCCCCAATTCCACCTTCGGCGGACTTGTCCAGGCCTGCCAGCCGGCCTGCCCGCTTGCCAATCAGATGCAGTTTTCGCCCGGCGGCACCTTGGTGCCCTTCTTCCCCGGCGTCACCGGCGCAACGGATGCCAACGGCAACAAGACCATCGGCACCAGCAATTTCAACTCGGGCGGCGACGGCGCCTACAATCCCTACGGCCAGGTGTTCAACGGCTATCACCAGGGCAGCGTGTTCGGCCGCTTCAGCTATGATGTGACCGACAATATCAATTTCTATGTCCAGGGCACGGCCTCGGAAGCCTATAGCTTCGGCTGGTACTTTCCCCAGAAGATTCAGCCGGGCACGACCACAAACGCAAACCAGGCCGCCGTCTTCTACAAGAACAACCCGTTCCTGTCGCCCGCGGTTCAGACCCAGTTGGGCAACAACGGCACCAATCCGACCCAGCTTGGTACGGCGCAGGCCGGCAACACCTTCCAGATTGGCGAATTCCTGATCGGCAACGGCCAGACCGAGATCAATGCCACCGGCAGCGTCAACCGTGTGCTCAGCATGCGGACCGGTCTTGACGGCAGCTTCATGAACGGCCGCTTCAACTGGAACCTGTTCTACAGCCATGGCGAGAACCGCCTGACGGTGGACCTGGTCAACAACCAGAACCTCCAGAACATGTATGCGGCTGAGGACGCGGTGCTGACACCGGCGGGCAC
>Ga0157375_10005080_pt1 | contig 11416 bp, 8 predicted proteins | sample M35metaG_FD_115311 | JGI IMG/M metagenome (GOLD analysis project Ga0157375, IMG submission 115311) | Miscanthus rhizosphere microbial communities from Kellogg Biological Station, Michigan, USA - M3-5 metaG | ecosystem: Host-associated > Plants > Roots > Rhizosphere > Soil | place: USA: Michigan...
CGTTCGCCTGCCCGCGGGCTTCGTGCCGGCGCCCGACAAGCAGTACCTGATCGGCATCGCCCAGCTGCCGGCGGGCGCCTCGCTCGACCGCACCGAGGCGGTGATCCGGCGGATGAGCGAGATCGCGCTCGGCGTGCCCGGCATCGTCGACTCGGTCGCCTTCCCGGGGCTCTCGATCGCCGGCTTTTCGGCCGCGCCGAACGAGGGAATCATCTTCTTCGGCCTGAAGCCGTTCGAGGAGCGCAAGACCGCCGACCTGTCGAAGTTCGCGATCCTCGGCAAGGTCAACGGCGCGATCCAGCAGATCCAGGGAGCGCGCATGTTCGTCGTGCCGCCGCCCGCCGTCGACGGCCTCGGCAATGCCGGCGGCTTCAAGGTCCAGGTGCAGGACCGCGAAGGCCTCGGCGAGCAGGCGCTCTACGGCGCGGTCTGGGGCGCGCTCGGCCAGGTCTACGGCAACCCGAAGTCGAGCATCGGCACGCCGTATTCCACCTACGACATCAACGTGCCTCAGCTCTACGCCAACGTCGATCGCGTCCGCGCCAAGCAGATGGGCGTCAACCTCGGCGACATCTACGACACGATGCAGGTCAACCTCGGCTCGCTCTATGTCAACGACTTCAGCAAGTTCGGCAAGACCTACCAGGTCGTCGTCCAGGCGGACGCGCCGTACCGCGCCAACGCCGAGGCGATCACGGCGCTGAAGACGCGCAACAGCGCCGGCGAGATGGTGCCGCTCGGTGCGCTGATGAAGGTCGAGCCGACGTTCGGGCCGACGCGCGTGACGCGCTACAACGGCTACCCGTCCGCCGACATCAACGGCGCCCCGAGGCCCGGCTTCTCGTCCGGCCAGGCCGAGGCCGAGATCGAGTCGCTGCTCAAGCGCACCCTGACGCGCGGCCTCTCCTACGAGTGGACCGAGCTCACGTATCAGGACCGGCTGACGCGGGACGTCACCTTGCCGGGGACCCACATCCACGTGCCCGTGCTCGCGGCCGTGATGATGATCGCGGTGCTGCTCGTAATCCTGGTGTTGTCCGCGCAATACGAGAGCTTCAGCCTGCCGATGGTGATCGTGCTCATCGTGCCGATGTGCGTTCTGGCAGCGCTGTTCGGCGTCTGGCTTTCGCACTTTCGGCCGTTCGCGCAGCCGGGCGACCTCAACATCTTCACGCAGGTGGCGCTCGTCGTGCTCGTCGGACTGGCGTGCAAGAACGCCATCCTGATCGTCGAGTTCGCCAAGGAGCTCGAGGAGCGTGGGCAAACCCTGCTCGAGGCCGTGATCCACGCCTGCCGCATGCGGCTGCGTCCGATCCTGATGACGTCGATCGCGTTCTGCGCCGGCGTGCTGCCGCTCATCTTCGGCAGTGGCGCGGGCAGCGAGATGCGCCGGGCGATGGGCATCGCCGTGTTCTCCGGGATGCTGGGCGTGACGGTGTTCGGCATTTTCCTGACGCCGGTGTTCTACGTCCTGCTGCGTGGCCGGCGCGCGAAGCGACTGGCGGCAACGTCGGCGCCCGAGCCCGCCGCGTCGAGCCTGACCATCGCTGCGGATGGCAGCGGCGTACTTCGGCCGCTCGTGCCGGGACCGGGGAGAGACGGCAATGCGTAGAAGCGTTTCATCGGCACCGATCGTGGTGTTCAGCGCCGTCGTCCTGGCCGCCTGCGCAGTCGGCCCGGACTACCGTGCACCGTCCGTGACGCTCGACCCGGCATTCCTGAACGCAGGCGCCTCGTCGGTGAATGGGGCAGCACCGGGCGCCGAGATCGCGACCTTCTGGCGCGGGTTCGCAGACCCGACGCTGTCGCAACTGGTCGAGCGTGCGCTCACCGCCAACGGCGACGTCCGGATCGCCCAAGGGAGGCTGCGCGAATCGCGGGCACTCCTCGAGGGCGCCCGCGCCGAGCTGCTGCCCGAAGTCGATGCGACCGCGGGAGCCAGCCGCTCGCTGACGCCACAGTTCCAGCTCCCGGGCGCTTCACGCAGCCAGCGCACCACGACGGTGTACGACGCCGGTTTCACTGCCAACTGGGAGCTCGACTTCTTCGGCCGCAATCACCGCGCCAGCGAGTCCGCGGCTGCGCAAGTCGACGCTTCGGCCGCAGGCGTCGCAGCGATCGGCACGTCGATCGCAGCAGAAGTCGCTCGCAACTACCTCGAATTGCGTGGCCTGCAGCAGCGCAAGCAGGTCGTCGACGAGTCGATCGCCAACCAGCGCCAGACCTTGCGGCTGACGGAGGCGCGGCTCGACTCCGGGCGCGGGACGAAACTAGACGTGTCCCGCTCGCGCAGCCAGCTGGCCAGCACCGAGGCGACGCTTCCCGCCATCCAGGCGGCGAGCGACCGCACGGCGTACCGGCTGGCAACGCTCACCGCGCAGTCGCCGCGCCTCGTCAACGAACAGCTCGCCGCAGGGCCGCAGGCGCTGCCTTCACTGCCGGTGACCGACCTGGGCGCATTGCCGATCGGAACGCCGAAGCAACTGCTGCGCCGGCGCCCGGACCTGGTCCAGGCCGAGCGGCAGCTCGCCGCCGCGACGGCCGACATCGGGGTCGCCACTGCGGACCTCTTTCCGCGCGTGAGCCTCACCGGCCTGATCGGCCTGGCCGGCCTGCAGCTCGGATCGCTCGGCAACGGCAGCTCGCAGCAGTACGCGTTGGGCGCCGGCCTGACCTGGCCGGTGCTCGACTTCGGTCGCGTGCGCTCGCGCATCTCCGCCAGCGAGGCCCGGGCCGACCAGGCGCTCGCCAGCTATGAGCAAAGCGTCGCGGTGGCATTAGAGGAAACCGAAGGCACCCTCACCCAGTTCACGCGAAACGCGCAGCAGAGCGAGCGACTCGCCGCAGCGGCCGGTGATGCGGAAGATGCTTTTCGCCTCGCGTCGCTCCGGTTCAATGCCGGTTCGGTCGACTTCCTTGTGGTGCTCGATGCGCAGCGCCAGGCACTCCTCACCCGCGATGCCCTCGTGCAAGCGCAAGTCGCCCAGGCGACCGGGCTCGTCGCCGTCTACCGTGCCCTCGGCGGCGGATGGCCGCAGGAACAGGCGGCGACGGTCGGTGAAACGGGCTTGGCGGCGCCGAGCCGCGTCAGCTCGGCCCGTTGATCCGACTCCGCTCGATACTCGGCGCCGTGACGACCATCCTTTCGATCGCCGATGTCTCCAAGACGTACGCTTCCGGCTTCCGGGCGCTAGACCACGTCGACCTCAGCATCCAGGCGGGCGAGATCTTCGCGCTGCTTGGCCCGAACGGCGCGGGCAAGACGACGCTAATTGGAATCGTCTGCGGCATCGTCAAGCTGAGCGAGGGCCGCGTCACCGTCGCCGGGCGCGACATCGTCGGCGATTACCGCGCGGTCCGGGCGATGATCGGCCTCGTGCCCCAGGAGCTCACCACCGACGCGTTCGAGACGGTGTGGGCCACCGTGTCGTTCAGCCGCGGCCTGTTCGGCAAGCCGCGGAACCCCGCGCACATCGAGAAGACGCTTAGGGACCTCTCGCTCTGGGACAAGAAGGACAACAAGATCATGACGCTGTCCGGCGGCATGAAGCGGCGCGTCATGATCGCCAAGGCCCTCGCCCACGAACCGCGCCTGCTTTTCCTCGACGAACCGACGGCCGGCGTCGACGTCGCCTTGCGACAAGAGATGTGGGAGCTGGTTCGCGGCCTGCGCGAATCCGGTGTAACGATCGTCCTCACGACCCACTACATCGCCGAGGCCGAGGACATGGCCGACCGCATCGGAGTCATCCGCCACGGCAAAATCATTTTGGTCGAGGACAAGGCGACGCTCATGCGCAAGCTCGGCACGAAGCGGCTGACCCTGCGCGTGGAGCAACCCCTCGCGGAGCTTCCCGCCTCTCTCGCGGCAACCGGCCTCGAGCTTGCAGCCGGGGGACGCGAGCTCACCTACGCGTACGACCCGGGAGGAGCGCGGCAGGAGGTGCCGGCCCTGCTCGACGGCCTGCGCGATGCCGGCATCCGGATCAAGGACGTCGAGACGACGCAAAGCTCGCTCGAGGACATCTTTGTCAACCTGGTGCGGGAGTGAGATGAACGTCCACGCGGTCGCCGCGATCTATCGCTTCGAGATGGCGCGCACCTGGCGCACGCTCACCCAGAGCATCGTCTCGCCGGTGCTCTCGACGGCGCTCTACTTCGTTGTGTTCGGGTCGGCGATCGGTTCGCGCATCGAGCGGATCGGCGATGTCACGTATGGCGCGTTCATCGTGCCGGGCCTGATCATGCTGTCGGTGCTGACGCAGAGCATCGCCAACGCCTCCTTCGGCATCTACTTCCCCAAGTTCACTGGCACGATCTACGAACTGCTCTCGGCGCCCGTCTCCTACATCGAGGTCGTGCTGAGCTATGTGGGAGCCGCGGCGACGAAGTCTGTGCTGGTCGGGCTCATCATCCTGGCCACGGCGAACGTTTTCGTGCCGCTCCACATCGCTCACCCCGTCTGGATGCTGGGGTTCCTGGTGCTCACGGCCGTCACCTTCAGCCTGTTCGGCTTCATCATCGGGATCTGGGCCGACGGCTTCGAAAAGCTGCAGCTTATTCCGATGCTGATCGTGATGCCGCTGACCTTCCTCGGCGGGCCGTTCTATTCGATCGACATGTTGCCGCCGGTATGGCAGAAGCTCTCGCTGCTGAACCCGTCGGTCTACCTGATCAGCGGCTTTCGCTGGAGCTTTTTCGACAAGGCGGAAATGCACGTCGGCATCAGCTTCTCGGTGACCCTGGCGTTCTTCGCGATGTCGCTGGCGGCTGCGACATGGATCATGCGGACGGGTTGGCGGCTGAAGGCATAGCGACGTCCTGCCGCAAGGACCAAGGTCTAGCCCGAATGAGCTAACCCCGAACACCCGACCTACGGATTAAGAGACGCTCCCGCCTGCCCTATCCCTGGCTACGGTCCGCGCACCGTATTGCATCGACCGGTTGAATCCGCCATCAGTTGTGGATCTCTACATCCAGTGACCGATGAACAACTATCGTATTTCACAGCTGCGCCGACACGATACGGGCGCCGGGTGGGTCAGATGCCCATGTGGGCCAGCTTCTCCCCCAGTTCGTTCAGCGCCGCGGCGATGCGTGGGTGCGAAGCCTCCAAGCCAAGCACCGACCTCTTCAGCTGCTCGCCAAGCGATTCGTCGTCCTTGCGCGGTTCGAATCGTCGCCCCCTGCGACAGGTCGCACCTTAGTCTAGGGGTAGCGTCCCGCAGCGAATCGACGGTGGGATCATTGCCCCAAGGATCCGCCCGTCAGATGCGCCGACGCCCCGCTGCGAGGGCGAGCTGACCCAACCCAGCAGCGCCTTCGCGCCAGAAGCTAGTGCTTAGGAGCCTGGTCAGGTAGCAACCCGGCGCGCGTCACGCTGAGATCGACATCCGCCTGGGTCTTGCGCGCCGCGGCGAGGTCGGCCTCGCCCTGCGTTACGTCTCCGAGCCGGCTCTTGGTCAATCCCCGCCCGTAGAGCGTCCATGCCGTGCCAGGGCGCAGCGAAAGGGCGCGATCGAAATCCGCCAACGCCTGTTCGTACCTGCCCAGACGAAGATTCACCCAACCACGGCTGTCGAGATACGCCGCGTTCTTTGGTTCGGCGGAGATGGCCGCATTGCAGTCGATGAGGGCCTTGTCGAGCTCGCTTCCGAGCATGGCGCGGGCCCAGCAACGACCGTTCAGGGCCACGTCCCGCCGGACCTCGTCGGGGTGCGAAGGAAGCCAGTGGTTGAACTGAGCGACGGCCTGCGCCGGGTGCTCGAGCTCGAGGTAAAGACGAGCCATGGCGAGCCGCACCTGCGCTTGCGAAGCGAGCGCCCCGTCAAGTGCATCGAGGTCAGATAGAGCGCCGTCCCGGTCCTTGCCGCGAAGGCGCAGCACGGCACGTCCCAAGCGGGCGTCCGGCTGGGCCGGGTCGAGCTCGATGGCCTTGTCGAAGTCAGCCATGGCCTTAGCCGGCAACTTGAGCGCCTGATACACGCCCCCGCGTTGCGCAAGATACGCGGCAGACGTCGGCTCGCGCTCTATGGCCCGGCTGATCTCGCGCAATGCCCGCTCGTAGTCCTGACGGGCAGCGGAAGCGGCACCGCGACGGGCCAACAGGTCGGCGGTGACGGGCTCATCGAGTTCGGCGGGCTGGCCGCTGCTCGCCGCCGCCGCGGCGTTGAAAGGCACGGCTCCCATGGCGCCGGCCCGGTTCGTCGCGAAGACGGTGCCTCCGTTGTAAGTGATGAACATCTTGTCCTGCTTCTTGGACACGTAGATGCGGTGCGACAGGAAGAAGTCGATGCCGAGCAGCAGGTCGGCGGAGTCGAGTTTGAAGCTCCCGACGCGCAAACTGTTCTGCGTGATCGCCTCGTCGCCAATCTCGACGCGCTCGAAGGGCGCCGTCCAGCTCCTCGCGCTGCCCCGCCCAGCCCCGTAGATGGCTCCCGCGGCGGTCATCTGCTCTTCTGTGACGCCGGCACGGCGGGCGGCCTGCAGCGACACGATGGTGGTGGCGCCCGTGTCAAACAGGGCGACGAACTCTCTTCCATTCAGCTTGACGCGGGAGCGCATGGCGGGAGAGGGGCTCGGGTCGCGATAGTCGCGCTCCAGCGCGAGCTCCGTAACGTGCGACGCACCAGCCCAGTACGCCATGCTGGACTTGGCGCACTCGTCATTGGGAAACGAAAGTCGAATGACGCCGTTAGCCAAGTCGTATTCGGTGTCGGTGCTCGCGAGGAAATTCCGCCCCATCAGGCCCATCGTGCCTGCGCCGGGCTCGTTGCCGCCGACGATGAACTGCACTCGGGGCACGTCGCCCTTGAGCAACTGCAGCTTGTCGACCGTCGTGATGCGCGACTCAACCGAGCCCGTAATGCCCTCTACGCGCAGGCCGTGGAGCGGACGCAGGCTCAGATTGAGTTGGGTCGCCGCCGCTTCAGTCAGGACGCTGAAGAAAGCCCCGGTATCGACCGTCAGCGGCACGGACGTGCCGTTGATGCCGACGGTCGCCACGGCGCGCGAGCCCATCATCTTCACCGGCAGTTCGAGCAGCTCGGTTTGGCAGGCCGCGTGGGCCGAGATCCCCAAGCTCAGAACGATCGCGACGCCTAGTCCGATGCTTGCATTCTTGATGGTCGTCATGTTGCTCTCGACGCTCGACGGGAGGACGTCGCCGCAGCATCTCGTTGCATTGCTCGGGTGCACTGTACGACCCTTCTAACGAGCGGAGTGACCCTCCGAAGGGGTGTCACGTTTCTGCGTGAAGGTCTCAATAACTGAGTGCGCCCATCCAGCCATCCGCGCCGCCACTATTAGTGCAGACATCTGGCCCTATGCTGTTAGGCGCGACTGGCCACCGGCGCGAACGCCTTGAAAGCGGTCGGCCCCTCCGGATCCGGATGGACCGTTTTAGTCAGCGCAATTATTGCTCTCGACCATCTAGCGGCAGAAGCCGCCCGGCTTGCGATGCTCTGCCGGCCCCGTCTTCAGCCAGGCCAGGACCGGGCCCCTAAGTGGATAGACATTGGTTCGGCGACAGATGTTCTCGATGAAAGGCGTTGGATCGAAACCTATATGCGAAGAGCGCTGGCTCGATACAAGCGCCGAAGCGGACGGTCGGCGGCGTCAGCTGTTGGCCGGACCCGGGTGTGCACGAACGTCAGCTGTTCGGCCTTTCAAGGCGACGTCAGCTTTTGGGCGAGCCACGGCTACAGGCCTCCCGCCTCAAGACTTGACGGGAACAACCTATTGACCACCAACACCTAGCCCGCCGCTTTTGAGGACTTGGCCTTGCGCGAACGCTTGGAGTGTGCCTTCTTCGTCGAGAGCGGTTCGATAGCGCCACCCTTCTTTGCGGGTTTCAGTGGATTGCCATGCTCGTCGGTGTCGAAGGTCTGCGACTGAAACGCGAAAAAGAATGCGCGCCACTTCTCGCCCGGGTACTCGAAAACAAGGGCGCCGTCATGGAAAACGCCGTTGTCCTTCTTGTATGCGCCGCTGTTGCCCTGGTTCATGTGGATGTCGTGTACCCCATTGCCCGGAATGAACTTGAAGTACTTGTCAGGCTTACCCTTTTCAGGCCCCCACTTTGCACCGAATGCATAGATGACCGAACCCGGTAGATCCATGGCCTTGACCACCGCAGACTCGAGCATGTCCTTTAAGTCGTTGTCGGCGCCAGGCGAGTCAGGCGGCACCGGCTTCATGGACTTGGGCTTGACGATGCCTCCTCGCACGTAGTCCATCGCCAGTCCACCGGGCTGAGGAGGCAAGTTCTTGAATCCCGGAGCCAGTCCGCGCAAGCCCTTGGTGAGCGCATTCGGGAGCGATGTGATCGATTGGAACAGGACGATCGACGGCGCGTTCGGAGCGGAAGACTTGACGTTCGAGGCGATGCGGTGGACGGTCGTACCAGCACGCACCAGTATCTGGTAGTGGTCATCATCCGCGTCCCGCAGATGGCCAGCCACAGTGCCCTTCAGCACGCCATAGTTCAGTGCCATGGGATCTCCGTATGCCTCACCAAGTCACTACCGGCGCGTGCGCAACCGCCGCCGCACGCAGTGCTTAGTGTGCAGCGAGGAACTTCCTGTCGCAATCCTCAATCCTGACGACAGGACCCAAAGTGCCCCGCCGATGGCCAAAGCTTGGGCACGATCACTCCGCCAGTCGCATCAATCGCGTGAACCTGATGAAACCGGCGGACGAGTTGCGAAACGCGTCCGGTCGGTCCCACTCGTGGACACAAGCGCGCAGCGATTCGGGTAGAGCTGGTTCAGCCCATCCGCTGCCCGCGACAAATCCAGCCGTGGGCAGAACGATCCACTAGCCCGATTAGCGGCCTGGGATCTTCGTGGAGGCTGTGTCACCCTCCATGAGGTCCGAGAGGCCCTCAGTCAAAGTCTGGTCTTCAATGACAAAAAACAGGCCGCCCCTCCCGTTCTGGCTGCGATCGCATTTCCCGGTAAGAGCGCCTTGCTGATTCTCGTCGCCGAAGATTGAATAATGCTTGTCACCCGCGATGGTCACCCCAATCTTGGCATGATTCGCCCCTCCCTTGAGGCCGAACTCCACGCCATCCCATAGGCCAGTCGTCGCGATCTGTACGGGACCCGACCTGCCCAGAGAGTCGTCCCAGCAGGAAATCTTCGTCGACTTCGTCGTCGTCGGAATGTAGGGCGCGGCCCAGAACGTCGCCGTTCTCAGGGGCGCCGCGCCGAGCAGTGCGGAAACCATCTGCCACGGAGGAACGTTCAGGTTCGAGGGCTTGGAGATGATCTCGACGCCGGTTGAGAGCGTCTCTCTCGTGAAAGTCTTGCTATCGACCCGCTTCCCCAGCTGAGAGACTAGGGCCTGCACGTCCTCCGGCCCGCCATTGCTGACGATCTGGCGCTGCTTCGGGTCGGTCGCCACGCTCGCGTTCTGCATCGCGCTCAACACCTTGAGCAGATCGGGCTTCGTCAGCTTCAGCGCAAAGAAGTGCTGGCTGAGCTTCACATTGTTGTGCCCCAGGCACCCGAGCGTATTGGCTTCTCCCTTTCGTGGGAAATCCTTGCTCGCCGCTTCCGGCCAGGACGGGGTGGATACCTGGAGAACAACCCCTTCACCCTCCTCGTTCCAAGCCAACATCCCCTTCGAGTGCCCCCACGGCGATGCGCAGTTCCCTCCGCTAGTGCAATGGGGAACCTTGGGGTGCCCGTAGGGTTGATCGTTCCAGACAACGTAGAAGTGAGAGCCGTTGTAGACGTTGTCGAACGTGGCACCGAGTGGGTCTTTGACCGAATCGCCGGCGCAGCCGCTCCCCTTGGTCAGTTTCGGATCCTCGCTGCTCGCATAGACGAACTGCTGGCTGTAGCCGAACTTGTACTTGGTCGGCTTCTGCTTCTTGTCGAACAGACACACACGCAATTCGGTTTTCGTACCGCAAGCCGGAAACGCTGAGCCGTTGAACTTGAACACAAACCACCAATCGACAGGCCTTCCTTGCTCGAGCAGGGGTACTGGCGCATCGGCAGCGCTCGCTAGCCCTGCGATGCAGACGAGAACAACGGAAAGGAGAACTGCCCCAAAGTGCGGTCGGGCAGTTTGCTCGGAACGCCGCGGGAGTGGCCACGACGACACGTCGATGGTGCGAATCGAGCTCATATCCCCCTGGCCCTGACCAGACGCCCCCATGATGACCCTCAAGTCACATCTATCGCGTCTTAGCTAAGAGCAGCATAGCTCGGACACGCTCGCCAGGAAAACCGACAGGCGCGTTACGCTGACTTCCGCATTGCATGTCTGGACTCCCGACCCGCTTACCCAGCACAAGGAAAAGCCGCATGCCGCCGCCGCGCGGCCCTTCAGTCATCGGGCGAGGCGCCAGTCGTCACCCTCTGTCAACTGAATCAGATCATTCTTGAGTAATAGGTGGGGATCCGAGGACGATCGGCGCGTTGCGAGCGGCGCTATAGGCTGCATACAGTCATTGAAACGCCCAAGCTCTTACGCCCTCGATCTGAATTGATACATACCAAACCGCGCGGCACCCGTACTTCATCGGGGGCAGACCCAGTATCTCCGTGATCGTGAAGCGCTGCGCCGCTGACAGCGCTTGCTGTCACAGATCAGGTCACCCTCGGCCGCGCGGATCGTTCCCCTGGGAATCCTTCTGCCGAATCCGACCGTCTTCGCCCTTGATGACGAGCTCGGTCTCCTTGTTTTTCGCCAGCTCTCGCCCGCGCTTAATGGCGTCGGACTGGCGGTCATGGAGCGAGTCGGCACGCGAGGTGCCGTCCGTCTGAACCGCCCAGCGACCACCGGGGCGCGGTTCGACCGCGACTTGAGGCTTTCGAGCCATGCTGACCTTTCCATGGAACGGGCAAGGCGCCCGATTGGCACACTACATCCGAAGGCTGCCTTACACAAGTGAGAGACCTCGATCTGATCGGCAGCAGCGCTGCGCACGGTCTGCCACCGTCAGAGCGCAACGGTCACACCATTGCGCTTGAGTACATCAAGCAGCTTTGGAACATCCGGTGGTCCAGGCGGAATCTCGGCGTCGACGGCCGTAAACATCTGAGCGGCTATCGCCCCAGCCCCCGTGATCTCGAGCATCTGACCACCACCAGTTCCATAGGTAAACCCGTGCACGGTCAGTCGCGGAATGTGAACAAGAGTACCGGCGCGGCAGGCGTAGGCTTTCCCATCGCATACGAAGCCAACCTCGCCTCTCAGGACGTAGAAGGCTTCGTCCCAATCGTGGCTATGCGGCGGAGGGCCGGTTCCTTGGTCACCCTGCTGCAAAGTAATCCCGTAGCTTTGCGTTGCCGCGTTGGACGCCAAAACAGTCACCAGTGTTCCGACGACGTTCAATGCAGGCTTATGCTGATCGGGTGTCAAGACAAGGGGCTGAACGCTCATACACGCCTCCTGGAGAAGA
>Ga0157375_10005081_pt1 | contig 11415 bp, 11 predicted proteins | sample M35metaG_FD_115311 | JGI IMG/M metagenome (GOLD analysis project Ga0157375, IMG submission 115311) | Miscanthus rhizosphere microbial communities from Kellogg Biological Station, Michigan, USA - M3-5 metaG | ecosystem: Host-associated > Plants > Roots > Rhizosphere > Soil | place: USA: Michigan...
CTCCTTCAGAAGAATCTCTGTCAGCTCTGTTGGCAGCAACTTTTTGTCCTTTTTTTCTAAGGATGTCTACCGCTTTTTCGAAGTCTCCTTCAGCTTCAACTAGCGCTTTTTTGCAGTCCATCATACCTGCACCTGTTTGGTTTCTTAATTTTGCTACGTCTGCAGCAGCTGGTGTATAAGACATAATATCTATTATTTTTTATATTGTAAGATTAGTATTAATTTTTAGCTTAATTTTAAAGCTGTGCAAAGATAATGATTTTAATGATAAACTAAAAAATGACTTTTCACGTTATGTATTTATTTAACGATTTTTAAATGTTTAATGGATGAAAAAAATATTCTTATTCCTATTTTTATGCATATTTACCTTTGGTTTTTCTCAAAAGAAGAAAAAAGCCAAGTCAAAAGCCATCGTGGAAAAAGAAACCATGATCATATATACCGAGCAGGATGCCGAAATTTCTAAGGAAGCGAGAGTGATTGCCGGCTTTCTGAAACAAAACCCGGGACACGCAAGAACAGATTTTTTCAAAAAAAGGCTGATAGAAATTATCATGGCGGATAATTCTCCCGAAGCAAAACCTACGATTACCCCACTTAGTAAGAATGAAGTGGCAAAAATGACAAACAATTCTGAGCTTAATAATTCTAAAACTTTAGCATCAAATACTAAAAATACAACTTCTACAACACCAACAAGAACGGTAAATTATGCAAGTGTAGGAAGCATTGGAAGTTCAAGTAAGAAATCTGAGCCTAGCGAAAAAAACAAAAAGACAGCAGCTTTGTTGACCCATATGCTGAATAACGATCCGTCCGACAAAGAAGCTTATATTAATATTAAAAACAGATCAAAATGTAATTTAATTGTAAAAATAAGCGGCAAAAGATATTATAATCTGGATGTTCCTGCTAACGGAGAAAATTATCTGATGGTCGATAAAGGGGAATATGTTTTAACAACAATGGTTTGTGATGCCAAATATTCTTCTCTGAAAAAGATCAATAAAGATATTGAAATTGAACTGAATCTGAGAGATGAGTGATACACCCTGATATAAACGAAATAAAAAAACGGTTAAGAATTTTCTTAACCGTTTTTATTTTTATCCTTTAAACTGACCCATCGCAATGAATTTATCTTGTCTTTGGGTTTCAAGTTCTTTTCCTGTGAATTTTGAAAAGGCTTTAATGTTTTGTAAAATTGAAGCTTTCAAATTTAAATAAGTTGTTTCAGGATCATAATGTGCTCCACCAAGTGGTTCTTCAATGATTCCGTCAATGAATTTTTCTCTTAAAGCATCTTTTGGAGTAAGGTTTAATGCATTGGCTGCATCTTCTTTGTGATCCCAGTTTCTCCAAAGGATTGATGAGCAGCTTTCCGGTGCAATTACGGTGTACCAAGTGTTTTCCAACATATATACTTTATTTCCGACACCGATTCCTAATGCGCCACCACTTGCTCCTTCACCAATAATATAAGTGAAAATAGGAGTTTTAAGCATTGTCATTTCGAAAATATTTCTTGCAATCGCTTCACCCTGACCTCTTTCTTCAGCTTCCAATCCAGGATATGCTCCCGGTGTATCCACCAAAGTTACTACAGGGATTCTGAATTTCTCAGCAAGCTTCATTAATCGTAAAGCTTTTCTGTATCCTTCAGGGTTCGGCATTCCGAATCTTCTGTGTTGTCTTTCTTTGGTTGTTCTCCCTTTCTGAGTACCTATGATCATCACTTTTTGACCGTCTAATGTCGCTAAACCACCAATCAAAGCGGGATCATCAGCGAAATTTCTGTCACCGTGAAGTTCCAGGAAACTTCCTTTGTCTACCATTCCGTTGATATAGTCTAGTGTATAAGGGCGATCCGGATGACGGGATAGTTGTACTCTCTGCCAAGGTGTAAGGTTTCCATAGATTTCTTTTTTCTTCTCTATGATCTTGTCCTCAATCTGGCTGCATGCTAATTTTACATCAACACCACTTTCTTCTCCTACTAAAGAACACGTCTGGTATTGCTCCATCAATTCTTGTATAGGAAGTTCGAAACTTAAATATTCCATTTCTTGAAGTAAATTAAATCTTTCAAATTTATGAAAAATTATGGGAATTCTATTTAAAATTATTTATAGCATTGTGTATTCTGGCGATACTTTCTTCTTTTCCAATAAGTTCCAGAATATCGGGAACGTCAGGACCCTTCAATTCTCCAACCAGAGCCAAACGTAAAGGCATCATCACTTTACCCATGCCTAAGCCTTTATTTTCCGCGAAATCATGCACAGCTTGCTTCAAGTTTTCAGCATTGAATTCAACACCTTCTAAATTTGAAGCTAATTCACCTAAAATAGCGGAAGTTTCATCATTCCAAGCTTTTTTTGATGCTTTTTCATCGTAAGAAGTTGGTGCTTCGAAGAAAAATTTTCCGTTTTCGTAAATATCTTTCGGGAAAGTGGCTCTTTCTTTCATTAAATGAATGATTTTCAGCAATTTTCCGTCTTCAATATTTAAATTTAAATCTGAATTTTTTAAAATCTGAAGCAATTCTTCATCAGATTTTAGCTGAATATATTGATGGTTGAACCATTCTGACTTTTCTTTACTGAATCTTGCTCCGGCTTTATGAACTTTATGAAGATCAAATTCTTTGATCATATCTTCCAAAGGTAAAATTTCTTTATCATCTGCAGGAGACCAGCCCAATAATGCCACCATATTGATGAATGCATCAGGAAGATAACCGTTTTCTCTGTAACCTTTAGAAATAACTCCTGTCGCAGGATCTTTGAAGTCTAACGGAAATACAGGAAATCCGAATTTGTCACCGTCTCTCTTGCTTAATTTTCCTTTTCCTTCTGGCTTTAAAATCAATGAAAGATGCGCAAATTGTGGAGATTCCCAACCCATTGCTTCATATAATAATTTATGTAAGCCTAAAGACGGCAGCCATTCTTCCCCACGAATAACGTGGGAGATTTCCATTTCGTGATCATCGATGATGTTGGCAAAATGGTACGTTGGCATCCCGTCATTTTTAACCAAAACTTTATCATCCAAAGTATTGGTATTCACAGAGAATTTTCCGCGGATGATATCCTCAAGATTTAATACTCTGTCAATCGGCATTTTAAATCTTACGACATAAGGTGTTTTTTCAAGCAATAATTTTTCAATTTCCTCTTCAGAGAGTGCAATGCTGTTTCTTAAACGGTTTCTCGTTTTGTTATCATAAGAAAAAACGTCTCCTTTTGCTTCAAACTCAGCACGGATTGCGTCTAGCTCTTCTGCGGTATCAAAAGCGATGTAGGCATAATCTGTTTTTAAGATCTGCTCTGTATATCTGTCGTAAATGTCTCTTCTTTCCGATTGTCTGTATGGAGCAAATTTTCCTCCTTTTTTAGGACTTTCATCAGCGATGATTCCGCACCATTCAAGGGCTTCTTCGATGTAATCTTCTGCTCCTTCCACGTATCTTGCAGTGTCTGTATCTTCGATTCTCAATACAAACTCACCTCCCTGGTTTTTAGCAAAAAGATAATCATATAATGCGGTTCTTACGCCTCCCAAATGCAAAGGTCCGGTAGGACTTGGAGCAAAACGTACTCTTACTTTCTCCATTTCAATTAAAATTTAGATGCAAATTTACTCAAAATTATGTGTTTTAAGGAGGTTTAATGTTTTGGTTATTGGGTTTTTTGATTTGAATATTTACATTTGTATAAAATAATAAAAGTAAATTATGTTAGAAATCGGAGAAAGACCTTGGGGAAAGTATTTTGTACTTGCAGATGAGCCGAATTATAAATTAAAAAGAATAGAAGTAGATCCAGGGCAAAAATTATCTTATCAATACCACCACAAAAGACAGGAACAATGGACGATCATCGAAGGTGATGCTACAATTGTTCTGGATGATCAAGAAATAAAATTAGCATATGGAGAAAGTATTTTTATTCCGCTTGGAGCAAAACACCGCATGATGAATCTTTCTGATAAGCCCGTCGTTTTCATTGAAGTGCAGACAGGAACTTATTTTGGAGAAGATGATATTGTGAGGCTGGATGATGAATACGACAGAACAGAGTAAATGAAGCAGGATATATCTTTCTTAATTGGTCTGAAGAACAATCTGGACTACACTAGGGTTTTTTACGAAAATGTAAGAAAATTATATCCAGGTGTTGAAATTGTATTTGTAAGTTTTGGAAGTACAGATGGGACTCACCAATGGCTAGACAGTTTAAATGACCCATTTTTAAAATATTATTATTCTGAAGAAAGCAAAACATTATCTGATACTTATAATAAAGCAACAGAGATTGCTACAAAGAAGTTTGTATGCTTTTTACATAACGATATGGTTCTGGGAAGACATTTTCTTGAGAATTTGTCAGAAGATTTGTCAGAAAACAATGTTAACTTTTATAAAGTTGCAGAGCCGCCTATTTTCACGGGAGATTTCCGGGATTGGAAGGTAACTCAGGATTTTGGGGATGATATTCATTTATTTGATTTTGAAAAGTTTTTTAATTTTGAAAATGAATATATTTCAACTGTTGAAAATGCTACTGCTCCCACTGCGCATTCATCCTTTTTTTTATGTGTGGAAAGGGCTGTCTTACTAAAAATTGGAGGATTAGATAATCTTTTTAATCCTATGTTTTGTGAGGATGATGATCTTATTATTCGGTTAAAATTTCTTGGCTTGGAAACCATTCAGCTGAATAGGGCTTTGGTATATCATTTCGTCAGTAAAACATCGAGGTTTTCTAAGGAATATGAGAATAAAACAAAAGCTATAGAAGAAAAATCCCAACGAAATTACATCAGAAAATGGGGATTTAAAAATGGATCAACCCATTTGGCAACATACGATATTGGAATAATATTAAATAATGGAAGCGTTGAAAAACTGTCTGAATTAGAGCCTTTTGCAAAAGCTATTTATACTGATTTTCCGTTTGAGGATTATATAAATAAAGAACAGGCCCATACCAAATATGATTTAAGAGAAAAGATAAAACCAATCTCAAAACTTAAAAATCATGATGTAATGGTGTATGTGAATGGAAAAGCACTGAATGCTAAAACATTAAATTCAATTTCAAATATATCGGTGATTATTGAAGAAAATAAAAAAGACTATCTTAATCCAAATATTTTTCATAAATTTTATCTGAAAACCATAAAGCCATACCGCCCTTTAATTTTCTTTAATCATCCAAAAAGAATAGAAAAATCACTCATCCATAAAGAATTAGAAATTTAATGAAACTATTAAGAAAGATATTGCCATTACCTAAGATTTCCTACGGAATTACGGTAAATAATGAAGTTGAAGAAATTGCTCAGCTTTTAAATGCTTTGCTTCCTTTAATCGATAAAGGGGATGAGGTGATTGTTCTTCAGGATGTTACGAATAAAAACCAGCAGGTTGCAGATATTCTGGACAAATACGGAGATCAAATTATCAGAATGGAAGCCCGTCTTGATGGTGATTTTGCAACATTTAAAAACAACCTGATAAAAGCAGCGAAAAAGAAATATTTATTTCAGATAGATGCAGACGAAATTCCAAAAGAATCTCTTCTGAAAGACATAAAATATCATCTGTTTAAAAACAGAAAAAAAGATGTTTTTATGGTTCCGAGAGTAAATATTGTAAACGGTATTACCGATGACCATATAAAACAATGGAATTGGCAGGTTAATGAAGAAGGTTACATTAATTTTCCCGATTATCAGCACCGGATTTTCCGACTGAATAAGGGAATTAAGTGGGAAAATAAAGTACATGAAAAGCTTTGTAATTATAAAAGAATTGCGGGCTTGCCATCTTCTGACTATTCGATGTGTCTTCTGCACATTAAGGAAATAAAAAGACAGGAACAGCAAAATTCTTTTTACGACACGATTGTATAACTATTCTTATGAGCATAAAAATAATTTTAGATGCCGACGTCATTGCGGATTTCTACAAAAATAACCGAACCGGAATTTTTCGGGTCACCTTCGAATTTTTTAAGAAATTAAGCAATAATAATGTCATAGAAACATCATATGCTCATTTAAGTTTATTTAATCATGAGACAACTACAAAAGAATTAGATGATTTTTTTGTTGAAAATTCTATAAAAATAAAAGGAGCTAACAGTAGAGTTAAAAGAAAATTTTTACCCTTCAGAAAAGAAAAGCTTTTCAGATATTTGTATGGCAAAATGGGAATTTTTAATTATAAGAATATTCATTTTGAAAATATTTTAAAAGAAGCTGATATTTTTCACTCGTTTTATTATCCTGTTAATGATGAAATTAGAAAATATCCGAATTTAAAAAAGGTCGTTACGATTCATGATTTAATCCCGATTTTATTTCCTGATCTGCATTTCACTTCAGATCTTATAAAAAAGATTATTGCAAGCATTGGAAAAGACGGATATGCAATTTGTGTCTCCGAAAATACGAAAAGAGATTTACTCAACTATGCTCCTCACCTCAATCCTGATCATATTTTTGTGAATTTATTGGCAGCTTCGAAATCACTTTTTTATGTTTGTAAAGATGAAGAGAAATTTAATCTGATTAAAAAGAAGTATAACCTTCCCGATAAATATTTCCTGAGTGTAAGTACTTTAGAACCTCGCAAAAATGTAGATTTTGTAATCCGGACTTTTTTAAAAGTTATTAAAGAAAACGGGATCGATGATCTAGGGCTGGTTTTGGTAGGTGCAAAAGGCTGGGATTATGATAAAATTTTTGATGAATACAATAACGCTCAGGAGTTAAAAGATAAAATTGTAATTACAGGCAGAGTACCGGATGAAGATCTCGCGAGCTTGTACAGCCATGCTCACTCTTTTTACTATATGTCGCTTTACGAAGGTTTTGGGCTGCCTCCTTTAGAAGCGATGCAATGTGGTGTGGCAACTGTGACTTCCGACACATCTTCGTTGCCGGAAGTTGTAGGTGATGCCGGAATTATGCTTAATCCTAATGACGAAGCAGCATTATCTCAAACAATGCTTGATTTATATTTAAATGAATCTTTAAGAAAAGGATATGCTAAAAAAGGATTGGAGCATTCAAAGCAATTTTCCTGGGAAAAAAGCGTAAGGGGCCTCTTTACGATTTATGAAAAAATTAAAAATTCATAGAAAATTACTGCAGCATTTCAAAAATCTCCTCTTTCTGAGCTTCGATAGAAAATGGATAAATCGCCTTTTCTGAATTGTTATGTAACGTATTCCAAGTTGATTCGCTGGTACAGATTTCAATGATATTATCTGCGAATTTTTGATAATCTTCGTTGCCTGAAATCAATGCTGTAATTCCATTTTCAAGGAACATTCCTTCTGCTCCGATTTCGGTAGTCAATACAGGAAGAGTGTATTCCAAAGCCTGTCCGATCTTACCTTTCACGCCCGCGCCAAATCTTAAAGGAGAAACAGAAGCAAAACATTTTTCATAATAAGGAATAATATTCTCTACAAAACCTGCGATTTCAAACCTTTCAGAATTCATTTTCTCGATAGATTCCGGAGCTTCCGAACCGATGATTGTGATTTTTAAATCAGGCAAAACTTTCCACACCAAAGGCATGATGTTGTTGTATAAAACTTCAACGGCATCTACGTTGGGATCGTGTAAAAACGTACCGATAAAGAAGATTCCGTCTCGTTTTTCGAAAGGTGGCATATCTTCCGGTTTTACTTTTAAATTATGAACATTGCTCACTGTAAATAATTTTGACTGATCTACAAAAGCCGTCATAAACTCTTTTTCTTTATCACTAATTACTGCAATTTTGTCGGCCTGCTTACAAAGTTCGGTTTCAATATGTTTATAATGAATAAGTTCCTTTGCTCTTACTTTATCATATTTAATTTCAAGACCTCTTTCCATTCTCAGATAATGAATGTCAACCATGTCATAAATGATTTTCGCTTTTGGAGCTTCTTTTCTAAAAAAATTCAAATAATGCTCAAAAAGTTCAGGTCTGTGGCACCAGACAAAATCGAGTTTCGGAAGAAGGGTGTTGATGAAATGTTTTTTTCCTTTCATAATGCCATATTTGCCTATGAATGGAGTATAGACGATGACATTGTGATCATTTAAATTTTTAATATACTTCTTTGATTCTACTTTTGGGATTGATTTTCGCCAATCCATCAGGTAGACGTTGTAGTGCTTTGCTAAGAATTTTGCAATTTCTGTAATTCTGTTTGAAGCAGAATCTTTATCAAATGTCGGGATCTGACTGTCTACTATCAGTATATTTTTTTTATTTTCATCAGGAACGATGTTCTTGTCTGATAAAGGATAGTGATTTTTTAAATATATATAATTTTTTATTTTTCTCTTGATACCCATACTGTTATAATTTGAATATTTTCTTTGTAAAACTCTCGACAGTATATTTTTTTATAATGTCCGGAGAAATTTCTACATAATCTAATTCCAGGAATTTTTTAATTTCATCAGGATTTAAATTGTTGCTGTCTATCACCAAAATATTATTTGGATGGTAAAAATCGTAATTTTTTACGGCAATGTTGGTCGTTATTAATTTTTTTCGATATCCCAGGCTTTCAAAAGTCCTGAAAGACAGTCCTTTTTGGTCCTGTCTTTGAATGTCGATCATAGCTTTGGACTGTGAAATCAACTTCTTTGTTTCCTTGAGTGAAAGATATTCTGTGGTCGAAATTAAATGCGGATATACCAATTTCTCAAACCAAAATAATACAAAATAAATGTTGAAACCTGCATCAGACAATTCCGTTGAAATTCTGTTAATTTCATCAATTCTGGAGTCATAAGATGACACGTTGAAAATATCATACTTTATTTCTTCAGGTTCTAATTTTTCATCATAAATAAAATTAGATGTTTCTATAAAATTGTACTTTTCTATATCTTCTTTCTCGTAAGAATAGATTTCATCAAAAAAATGAGCTATTTCGAGCTGTTTGGGATATTTTTTACAGCTGTCGTAAAAATAAGCAATAAAAGTTTTTGTATTTTGTTTTAATTCCTTTAATAAAGAAATCTCCATCATATCAGGTCGGATCACAAAAATAATATCCTGTTTTTCCTTGATTTGCTGTAAAATTTGCTTGGCGAAATATTTTTTTTTAATGTTGCTTCCGAATAATTTAGTGATTCCGTTCCAGATTTTCACAAAAATATTGGGATAAGTATATTTTATAGTATCAGTTTTAATATCTGTTACCTGAATATTTCCATTGGATTGAAGTTCCTGAACAACAAAATCAATATAACCGTACGCAAAAGGATAAATTAATGTAATTTTCTTTGACGTCATTTCTTAAATATTTCTTTCAGTTTTTCTTCAAATGCAATTTCTTCATTCAAAACCATTTTTTTATAGGTTGTAAATTGAGAAATATGCTCTGAATAATTTTCTAGAACATCTTTAATTTTTGCAATAATTTCAGGAATTTTACTTTCACTGAAACTGAATTTATAATCCTCAGGAATCATTAAATCTTCATAAAAAGCAGAAGATCCGTTTTTTCCGGAAATAATACAACAATCCTGTGATACAGATTCACGAAGCATTTTGTCTCTGCCCGGATTTTCACCGAAATCTACATACAGTAAAGATTTTGCCATCAAATCCTGTATCTGACCGGCATTCATATTTTGAATCGGAACCCATTTAAGCTCCGGTGAAGCTTTAATTAATTGAGAAATCTCTTTTTTCCCTTTTCTTGGATTGTAGAGTATTGTTTTGTTGGTAAGATCTTTTTGTATCGCTTCTTTATTGGCTAAAAAACTCGGATTAATATAATCGCATACAAAATCTATCTGATTGTCGGGAATACCATGATCTTTGATGTAAACGGAAGATCTGTAAGACTGTGCCCATTGAAAAACATTCCGCAAATTCTCAAAATGATATTCTTTATCTTTTTGCTGATAGAATAATTTTGTAAAAATGCTTTGTCTTTTAATTCTGTGGTCCATTAAAATTTTATAGAAATCTACGCTCAGCCACCAAATTACTTTTTGGCTTTTGGGATATTCTTTCACTAAAAAAGTCATGGATTCCGGGATGATCAAAATGTTTTCAGCTTTGTCTTCAACAACATCTGTCTCGCTTGTCTGATAAACGTTATAATTGACAGGCTTTGCATTTTTTCTTTTGGGAATGTAATGCATAAATACATTGTTAACCCCAAGATGATATAATTTATCGGCTAATTGATGTAAGGCTTCAGGACCTCCGGTGACACTGTTTGGAGGACAAAATATGATGATTTTAGATTGATCGGAATATGTAATCATGAGGTTATTAAATTCTAAAATATATTTAACGCATTTTAGCGTAATTTAAAGACTACATTTACCCAATTGTCAAGGGTGTATTTGTAGTAAACATCATCAGGAATTTTTTGATAAGGCAGTTCGAAAAAAGTTTTATCAAGATTACTGCAAGTCTCATTTAAAACCAAAATATTGTTCGGATTGTAAAAATCGTAATTTTTAATGTATTTATTGTCAGTGATAATCTTTTTTTCCAGTGACATTGCTTCGAATACTCTGAAACTTAGCCCATGCTGATTTTCTCTTGTAAGATCCAGTAAAGCTTTCGAATTTTTGTAATAGTCAGGAAGCTTTTCGTGGCATATTTTTTTTATGCTGAAGATAATATGAAGCTGCTCGGGAATGGTAAAGAAAATATTTTTTAACTGATGTTTCCAGCCTTTTTTCCCGATGACCATAATCTGAAATTTCAGTTCCAGGCTAATCAGTCTTTTTGCAAGTAATTTGATGAAGGAAACTCTTTTATTGTCATAAGATGTGACATAAAAAAGGTCCATTTCAGGATGTTGATCTTCCTCTTTAAGATGGGGAAGATAAATATAATTGGTTAATTTTTCAAAATCATTTTTTTTGCTGTCAGTAATATCGAAAGAAAATATTTTATCAAAAAGATCAAGTTTTTCTTTTTCTACCGCTAATCTATCCAGGCTGTCATATAGATAAGTGATCAGCCGGTCGGTGTATTTTCTTATTATTTCAAGTGTTGACAGGTCAAAAGTATCAGGATTTAATACCAAAATCTGATCCTGATGCCCTAAATTTTCAAGAGAATCTAAAACGAATTTCTGTCTCTTTTCTGTTTTCAGATTTTTATTAAGGAAAATTTTACTTACTGCATTCGTCGCCCTTTCACTAAAATTGGAATGCGTGACATCGCCTATCTTAATGTGGTGAGCGTCGATACCCTTGGCACATAATGCTTCTACAATATGCTCGTCATATCCCCAAAAATCGAAACTAATTACACAAATCTTCATTCAATCAATTTTGCTCCTTTTTTAATGATTCATACGTTTCAAAAACACTTAATGATTGTAAATAAGAAAGTTGGTAGCCTTCCTTTCC
>Ga0157375_10005082_pt1 | contig 11414 bp, 12 predicted proteins | sample M35metaG_FD_115311 | JGI IMG/M metagenome (GOLD analysis project Ga0157375, IMG submission 115311) | Miscanthus rhizosphere microbial communities from Kellogg Biological Station, Michigan, USA - M3-5 metaG | ecosystem: Host-associated > Plants > Roots > Rhizosphere > Soil | place: USA: Michigan...
ACGAGGGCCTGCTCGCAGTCGAGCAGGTCGCCGATGGCGTCGACGCTGAAATCGGGCGCGGGATAGCGCGCGACGTTGGCAGGGTCGAGCGCATAGTGGCCCTGGCGCGGGAAGACGGTGACGAGGCGATCGCCGAGGATCGCCTTCATGGCCGTCAGCACGCGCTGCTTGTCGTCGACCATCACGTAGCGCGCCGCGGGATGGGTGCGCTGCACGCTGTCGAGCATCTGCTCCTTGTGGACGTGGATCAGGACGCGGCCGTCGACCGCGTCCCACAGCCCCGAGCGCTTCACCTTGCGCGGCTGGAAGACGACGTCGCCGTCGGAGAGGATCACCGTCGGGCCAAGCCGGCCGAGGCGCGCGACGACCTCGAGCGCGCGCGGATAGAGCCGATCGGCGAACGGATAGTCGATCAGGAAGGTCGAGACCGAGAGCAGACGGTGCGCGGCGGCGTCGTCGGCTGCGACCGCGGCGCGGTAGCGCTGCAGCGCGCCGAGGTAGTCGGCATAGCCGAGCTCGCTGCGCAGCTGCTCGAAGATCGCCCAGTAGTGCTCTGCGCTCGTGCCGCCGAAGTCTCGCGCGAGGTGCGCGTGCAGGTCGGCGATGACGCGGTCGTTGTCGAGCAGGGTGTTGTCGACGTCGAGCAGGACGACGAGCGGCGCGGTCATGGCGGGCAGCGCGGCGGCGGCGCCTCGGGAATCGGATCGTGCCAGCCGCCGTCGGCGGCGATCAGCGCGTCGGCCGCCTTCGGTCCCCACGTTCCCGGCGCGTACGGCAGGCATTGCGGATGGTCGATGAGCACCCGGTCGACGACGGCCCACGCCGCCTCGACCGCGTCCTGGCTCGTGAAGAGCGAGCCGTCGCCGGCGATCGCGTCGCCGAGCAGGCGCGCGTAGGTCGGCTCTTCGCCGCTGAAGTCTTCGCACAGATAGAGCTCGCGCTGCTCGCCGCGAAAGCCCTTGCCCGGCCGCTTGATGCGCGCGGCGAGCGCGACCGCCGAGCTCGGCTGCAGCTTGAAGCGCACGTGGTTGGCGCCGCTCGCGTCGAGCGGCGAATCGTCGAACAGCCTTTGCGGCGGCGCCTTCAGGCGGACGAGCACTTCGGCGGCAGTCGTCGGCAGGCGCTTGCCGGCGCGCAGGTACCACGGCACGCCGGCCCAGCGCCACGAGTCGATGAAGAGGCGCAACGCGCAGAACGTCTCGACGTCGGAATCGGCGGCGACGTCCTTCTCGCGCCGGTAGCCGTCGTACTGGCCGCGCACGAGGTCGTCGCGCGCGAGCGGCCGCATCGCGTGGAAGACGCCGGCCTTCTCTTCGTGCACGGCGGTGAAGCCGCGGTACGAGGGCGGCTCCATCGCGAGCAGCGCGACGATCTGGAACAGGTGGTTCTCGATCACGTCGCGCAGCGCGCCCGCGCTCTCGTAGAAGCCGCCGCGCTCGCCGATGCCGAAGTCCTCGGCGAGCGTGATCTGCACGCTGGCGACGTGGTCGCGGTTCCAGATCGGCTCGAGGAACGAGTTCGCGAAGCGGAAGTAGAGGATGTTCATGATCGCCTCCTTGCCGAGGTAGTGGTCGATCCGGAAGATCGACGACTCGGGAAAGACGGCATGAGCGACGGCATCGAGCTCGACCGCCGACGCGAGGTCGCGGCCGAACGGCTTCTCGACGATGACCCGGGCATCGCGCGCGAGGCCTGCCGCGCCGAGGCCCTGGATCACGGTTTCGAAGAGCGCCGGCGGGATCGCGAGGTAGTGCGCCGGGCGCCTGGCGTCGCCGAGCGCGGCCTTCAGCGCCTCGAACGTCTGCGGCTGCCGGTAGTCGCCGCCGACGTAGCGGACAAGCGAGAGCAACCGGTCGAGCCCCGCCGCGTCGTCGATCGCGCCTGCGTGCGCGACGCTGTCGCGCACCCGCGCGAGCGCCTGCGCAGGCTCGAGCGCGGTCGACGCGACGCCGATCATCGGCACCGCGAGCTCGTTCTTCTTCACGAGCTCGTAGAGCGCGGGAAAGATCTTCTTGTTCGCGAGGTCGCCGGTGAAGCCGAAGACGACGAGCGCATCCGACGGCGGCTCGGGCGCCCGGATCGACGGAGCGGCAGCGCTCACCCGCCGGCTCCCGCGGGCTTCTCGACGTGGCCGCCGAACTCGTGGCGCATCGCCGAAAGGATCTTGTTCGCGAAGTCGGCCTCGCCGCGGGACGCGAAGCGATCGTAGAGCGCTGCGCTCAGCACGTGCACCGGCACCGCCTCGTCGATCGCGGCTTCGATCGTCCAGCGGCCCTCGCCCGAATCGGAGACGCGGCCGCCGTACCCGCCGAGCTCGGCATCGCCGCGAAGCGCGTTGGCGGTGACGTCGAGCAGCCACGACGCGACGACGCTGCCGCGGCGCCAGACCTCGGCGATCTCGGGCAGGTTCATCTCGTACCGATAGAATTCGGGTTGCCGGAGCGGGCTCGTCTCGGCATCCCTGGCGTGCTCGCGCTTGCCGACGTTGGCGTTGCGCAGGACGTTGAAGCCCTCGGCGTACGCGGCCATCAGCCCGTACTCGATGCCGTTGTGGACCATCTTGACGAAGTGGCCGGCGCCGTGCGGGCCGCAGTGCAGAAACCCCTGCTCCGCGTTGGCCGGCGCGCCGTCGCGGCCGCGCGTGCGCGCGACGGTGCCGACCCCGGGCGCGAGCGCCGCGAAGATCGGCGTCAGCCGCGCGACGACGTCGGGCTCGCCGCCGATCATCAGGCAATAGCCGCGGCGGATGCCCTCGACGCCACCGCTCGTGCCGACGTCGACGTAGTGCACGCCCGCCGCGCGCAACGCCTCGGCGCGGCGGATGTCGTCGCGGTAGTACGAATTGCCGCCGTCGATGACGATGTCGCCGGCGTCGAGGTGCTGCTTCAGCTGCTCGAGCTCCTGGTCGACAATCGCTGCCGGGACCATCAGCCAGATCGCGCGCGGCCTCGTCGTCTTCGCGACCAGCTCGGCGAGCGATGCCGCGCCGACGGCGCCGTCCTTCTGCAGCGCGGCGACGGCGGCGGGCTGCATGTCGTGGACGACGCACGCGTGGCCCTTTGCGAGAAGACGCCGCACCATGCCCGATCCCATGCGGCCGAGGCCGATCATCGCGAGTTGCATTCGTGTTCTCCGTGTTGCGCCCGGGCGGGCGAAGCGTCGCGACGGACGCCGGCGACGACGGAGAGTGTGAACGCTACGCCGCCACCGGCGCGCGCCGCAAGGCACGAAGCGAGCGCGTGTCCGTAGGAAGTCTCCGACCGGCAGCAGGGGAGCCGCGAGGATGGACTATGCGGAGCGCGGTGACGAGCACGGCGAAGGGTGCGCTCGCAGGCGGGCGATCGCCGCAGCGTATTCGTTCGAGCCGAAGATCGCCGAGCCGGCGACGATCGCATTCGCACCGGCATCGACCGCCTGCCACGCGTTCAGGCCGTCCTGGCCGCCGTCGACCTCGATCCACGGATCGAGCCCGCGCGCGTCGCAGAGCGCGCGCAGCGCGCGGATCTTCGGCAGCACCTCGGGCAGGAACGCCTGGCCGCCGAAGCCAGGGTTGACCGACATGACGAGGACGATCTCGCACAGATGCAGCACCTCCTCGACGAACGCGAGCGGGCTCGCCGGATCGAGCACGACGCCGGCCTTCCTGCCGAGTGCGCGGATGCGCATCAGCACGCGGTGCAGGTGCACCGTCGCCGAGGGCTCGGACGGCACGAGCACGTGGTCGGCGCCGGCGCGCACGATCGCGTCGACGTGACGCTCGGGCTCGACGACCATCAGGTGGACGTTGAGCGGCTTGGCGGTCGCCCGCCGCACCGCCTCGACGACGACCGGACCGAAGCTGATGTCGGGAACGAAGCGACCGTCCATGACGTCGACGTGGATCCAGTCGGCGCCGGCCGCGTCGACGGCGCGAACCTCGTCGCCGAGACGGCCGAAGTCGGCGGCGAGGATCGACGGCGCGATGACGAGCGGCTTCACGGCGATGCCGCTGCGAGCCAGCCGCCTCCGAACCCGGCCGCGCGAAGGCCGCGGACCAGCGGCCCGCAGCGCTGCATCAGCGACCAGATCAGGCCGGACCGGTAGTTCTCGATCATCAGCACCGTCGGCCCTTCGTTGATGCCGAAGTGGTACGGCGAGACCCAGCCGATGCCGTCGTCACCGTGGACGCGGTATTCGGGATTGATCGACGCCTTGAAGCCGTACGCGTTGGCGACACGGATCGGCAGCTGCGCCATGCTCTCGAGCGTCGGCAGCACGATCGCGGGCGCGAACGGGAGCGAGGCCGCGACCGCCCACGGCGCCAGCGTGCCGTCGTCGGGACCGTACGGCGCGCCGCGCGCGATGTAGTCGAAGAAGATCCGCGGCACGCCGTCCACGATTCGCGTCTCGAAGCCGGGCCCGTCGCACGCGGTGAGGCCCCAGCACGTCGCGTCCATGTGGCCGAAGCCCTGCGGGTTGCGGATCGCGTACTGCTGCTGTACCTGCGTGGCGCGGCGGCTGTTCTCGAAGTAGTCGCAGTCGCGCTCGCGCATGAAGCGGTCGCGGATGCCGCGGAAGTCGCACCAGACGTGCGAGATCTGGTGCGTGAAGAGCGGGCCGGCGTAGAGGTAGTCGATGCCGTAGACGCTTTTCCACTCGTACGTGCGGCACCAGGCGTCGTAGCAGGACGCGTCGATCGCATGCGTGGGTGAGCCGAGGGCGAGGAAATAGAGGATGAGCGCTTCGTCATACCCCTCCCAGTGGAAGGGCAGAAAGTCGTGCTCGGGCCGCCAGCCGTGGCAGAGCGTGTCGCGCCCGGCGAGCATCCACCGCCAGTCGACGCGCTCGTAGAGCATCCGGGCGCGCTCGCGGATCTCGCGCTCGCGCTCGCCGCTGCCGTCGAAGAACGCCGCCGCGGTGAGCACACCGGCGATCAGCAGCGCGGTGTCGACGCTCGACAGCTCGCTGCGCCAGGCGCGCCGCCCGGTCTGCATGTCGAGGAAGTGGTAGTAGAACCCTCGATAGCCTGTCGCCTCGGGCGACTCGCTCTGCTCGCTGTCGGCGAGGAAGCGCAGCATCGTCAAGGTCCGCGCTGCGGCGTCGTCACGCTCGATGAACCTGCGGACCACGCCGACCGGATACGCGGTGAGCGCCATCCCCATCGCGGCGATGCTCGCCGGCCAGTCGTCGCGCGTCTTGTCGAAGACGAGACCGTTGCGCGGGTTGGTCTCGTGGACGAAATAGGCGAACGAGTTGCGCTGCAGCCGAAGCAGCAGCCTGCCGTGCGCCGAAGCCAGAGCCATCCCGTGCGAGAGTCGAATCCGTACCGATCCTATGCGGAAGGCGTGTCGGCTTCCCAGTCCCGCGCCTCGCGCACACGCCCGGCCACGACACGCACGCCGCTCGGCGCGGCGCGCCAGATCGCAAATGCCGACAGCACAGAGCAGCCGATGGCGACCCAGAACGCCAGCGTGTAGCTTCCGGTCCGATCGTGCACGACCCCCATCAACCACGGGCCGACGGCGCCACCCGCGAGCGCGCTGACCATCAGCGTTCCGAAGATCGAACCGTAGTTCCTGCCCTCGAAGATCTCCGCCGGGATGGCGCCGACCACCGACGAGAGGCCGTAGCCCAGCGCGCCTTGCGCAATCACCATCGTGCAAAGCAGGGGCATGGTCGGATACGAGGGCAACGCGAGCAGCGCGACATAGGTGATGCAGAACCCCGCGCTGCCGATTGCCCAGACGATCTCGCGTCCGATGCGGTCCGAGAGCCAGCCGAGTGCGATCTGCCCTGGCACACCGGCGAGGCTGACGGCGCCGAGGGCCCACGCGGCCTCCTGTGCGCCAAAGCCGGTCTCGGTGAGGTACTTGGTCTGGTGCACCTGCACGGCGTACCAGGAGAAGAGTCCCGTGAAGTAGGCCACCGCGATCCACCAGAACCGCGTCGTTCGGATCGCGCGTGCAAGCGTCCAGTCGATCGCCGCCCATTCGGGGTCGACCACGTTCACGCGTCGGGCGCTCGCCGCAGCGGGCGTGTCCGCGTCTCCGTCGGGCCCCAGGCCGAGCTCCTCGGGTCGCCTCCTGAGAAGCAAGTTGAGCGGCACGAGAACGACGAGCGCCGCAACGCCCAGGAGCGAGCACCCTGCACGCCAGCCGCTTCGCTCCACGTAGGTCTGCAGCGCGGGCAGGAGCACGATGGATCCGAACCCCACTCCGGCGAAGGCGAGGCTCATCGCAAGCGCCCGGCGCCGCACGAACCAGTTCGGCAGGAAGAGCGCCTGGCCGGTGTAGCCGGTGAACGTCGTTCCCGCGCCGACCAGCAGGCCCAACGTGAGATAGACATGCCAAGGCTGGTTCGCGAAGGTCGCCAGCAGCAGGCCGGAAGCCGTGGCAGCAACGCCGACCTCCATCACGAAGCGTGGCCCGCGACGGTCCATGAGCCGTCCCAGCAGCGGGCTCAGCGCCGCGGAGACGATGAAGCCGAACGAGAACGCGCCGGCGGTCACGCCGCGCTCCCATCCGAACTCGTCCAGGATCGGGGGAAAGAGCAGCGAGAACGCCGTGCGTGCGTTCACGCAGATCGCCATCGTCACGAACACAACCGCGACGACGACCCACCCGTAGTAGATCGGCAGTCGCGCTGCGAGCCTCTCGATCAAGCGCGTTCTCCTCGGTTGAAAGCGTGCGTCTCGATGGCTGCGGGATGCGGGTCAGCGTCGCTCGCTTCCATCGCTTCCCGTCTCCCCGCGACGGTCGGCGCCGGCGTCGCGGGGCGCGGGTCTCGGCAATTGCCAGCCGCGTCGGATCGCCGCCATGCGCAGGCCGAAGCACAACGCAGCACCGGCGATCGCGACGGGCGTCGACGGCAGGCCGAGCCAGTGCCCGATGACGACGACCCCGGCGCCGACGAGCGCCGCGGTGGCGTAGACATCCGCTCGCAGCACGACGGGGATCTCGGCAAGCAGCACGTCACGAACCATCCCGCCGCCGATGCCCGTCAGCATCCCGAGCAGCGCCGCCATGACCGGCTCGAGCCCGTGGACGAGCGCCTTCTGCGCACCCGAAACGGCGAACGCCGCCAACCCCAGCGCGTCGAAGACGAGCACTGCGCTTTGCGCCCGGTAGAGTTGCGAGCTCCAGAAGAACGTGAACAGGCCGGCGAACAGCGATACCGCGAGGTAGCGCCAGTCGGCGAGCGCCGCCGGCGGCACGGCCCCGATCAGCACGTCGCGGGCCATGCCCCCCGCACTCGCGGCAGCGACCGACAGCACCAGCACGCCGAACAGGTCGACTCCTCGCCTGACACCCGCAGCGGCGCCGCTCAATGCGAACACGAACGTGCCGACCAGATCGAGAGCGAGCAGGAGCATTTCCATGGCGGCGCGGTGGGTCGATGGACGGCCACCTCCATCGCGAACGATAGCTTGGGCGATGCGCAAGAGCCGTCAGCCGTTCGCGAAGGAACCAACCTCGCCGATCTCCGACGGTGAGGGTGGCGCGTGGCACACTGGAACGACGCTCGGCCCGGATCCGGCCGCAGCAGCCACCCGAGAGGAGACGTCGATGCTGACGATGGAGAAGACGGCCGACTACGTGAAGCGTTGGGTCGCCGCGTTCGAGTCGAAGGACCTCGATCGCGTGCTGGCCTTCTACACGGACGACGTGATCTTCCACTCCCCGCTGGTTGCGCGCCTGAGCCATGACCCAAGCGGCACCGTGCACGGCAAGGCGGCGCTGCGCGCGTACGTGAAGAAGGGCTTCGAGGTGTTCGACCACATCGACTTCACCGTCCTCGACGTGCTGCGCGGCGTCGACAGCATTGCGATCCACTACAAGGGCATCACCGGCACGCATGTCGTCGAGGTCCTTTTTTTCAACAAGGACGGCGCGGTCCGGGAGTCGTACGTGCACTACGCGGCGGCGTGATCGGCAACGGAATCCCGGGAGCTCGTCATGGCGAACTTCGTGATCGAGCCGCATTCCCGGCTGCAGGAGTGGGTCGCCGAGGAGAAGGTGACTCGGCTCGCGGTCGTACACCGACGCGGTGATGGCCTAGGTCGTCGGCGCGACGACCGACTGATTCACGATCGAGTGATTCGAATGCGCGCAACGGCCTTTCTGGTCTGTGCTCGCGGGAGCTCCGCGGACGTTGCCGACGCCGACGCCGTCCTCAGTGGTTGAAAGCGGTGGCGACGAGCGCCACGACAAGGCGCCGACTCACCGCTTGGCCGCCCTGGAACGGCGGAGTTCATCGCAAGCCTCCTTGTTGCCGTCCATGCACTGGTCGGCGTTCCATATGGCAGCGTTGTCGCTGCCGTCGCGCATCACCGGATCCTGCCCAGGCTTGCGGTCCGGACCGCTCGCTGCACAGCCGCAAAGCAGAGCGCACAGTAGGAGCCGTCGCAACAAGCCGGCAAGCGTGCTCACGACGGATCGGACACCCGCCGATCGATCGGCTGGCGGGAGCGCAGGGGCATGCGAAGCCTCCCGTGGACTGTGGGCGAAGTTGACGGTAGCACAGCACGTCGCCGGAAGCGAAGGAAGCCATCGCCCCCGACGTCGCGCGGTCGCTAGCGCGGCATCGAACGGATCGAGACCGGGCCGGCGGCGAGCTTGATCCGCTCGCCGGTGTCGACGAGCTTGCCGTCGCGGATCGCGTACAGCGCGAGCTCGCGCTCGACGTCGAACTGCACGATCACGGTCTTGCTGTCCTGCGTGAAGACGACGCCCTGCGCCGCCTCGCCGCCCGGCAGCTCGTTGACCCTGGCGGCAGCGCCGTCGCGGATCTCGTAGAGGACGACCTTGCCGAGCTTGTTGCGGCCGGGGTCGGTCGCGAGCAGGTTCGAGCCGGCCATCGACGAGACCGCGATCCAGCGGCCGTCGGGCGAGATCGCGACGCCCTCCGGAGTCGCCGGCACCGAGATCTGCTGGACGGCGCGAAACGGCCGCCTGCTGACGTCGACGAGCGTCACGACGTCGGCGTCGTCGACGGTGCGGCTGACTCCGGTGTTGCCGATCACTGCCCACTTGCCGTCGCTGGAGACGTCGATCGCGTACGGATTGACTCCGGTCGCGACGCGTTCTCGGGTGAGGGTCACGTTCGTCCCGTCGACGGCGAGGACCGCAGCGCCGTTCTCGTCGCGCAGCGCGACGATCGCAGCCCTGCCGTCGGGCATGAACTGGATTCCCGACATCCGCTTCTCGCCGACCTTGACCTGCGAGACGGGCTTGACGGTCTTGCCCTCGATCGTCAGCACCTTGACGGTGCCGTCGTGCGCCGCGGCGAGCAGCAGGTTGCCGGCGCGGTTGATCGTGAGGCCGTTCGCGTGCGCACCGACGTCGACGCGCACGACCGCAGGCGGCGATGCCTCGAGGTCGACGACCTGGAGGAAGTTGTCGAACAGCTCCTTCTTGGCCGCGTAGTCGTAGCGCGTCGCCGCGGCGACGATCGCGAGCTTGCCGTCGGGCGTGATCGCGACCGCCTGCGGCGGCCCCTGCACGGTGTGCTCGAGCCCGCTCTCGACGGTCGCCTTGACGACCGGCGGAAAGCGCGACGCGTCGACGACGACGAGGCTGTCGGCGGGCGGCGACTCGGGAAACGTCGCGCGCCCTTCGACGCGGACGAACTTGCCGTCCTGCGCCGAGACGATCAGGTCGGCGGCGGCGGCCGGAGCAAGAGCCGCAGCCACCAGCGACGCCGCCACGAGCGTCTGCCACGAATCGCGCATCGTCGTCCTCCCGCGTTGCTTTTCGAAGGCGCGAAGGCTACCCGCATCGCGCCGGCGATGCCAGCGAGGAAGCCCCGCGACGGCGCGATCGCGCGGCGCGCGGCGCTCAGTCGCGCTCGACGCCGGGAGTGCGGTCGCGCAGCGACCGGCGATAGACCTCGTCGGTCGTCTCGCTCTTGTCGGTCGGCGACTTGCCACTCGCGACGTCGTCGTGGGCGCGGCGGATGACATCGCTCGGCGCGCCGGCGCCGCTGTCGGACGACTCGTCGCGCTCGTGCGGCAGCCGCGGCGCGCTCTCGCCGTCCGCCTCGGGCCGCGTGTCGGCGCGCGCGTCGCGCGCGCGGTCGACGCCGGCGTCGTCGCGGACGCTGCCCGCGTTGCGCGCCGCTTCGCCGGTGCTCGGTGATCGCACGTCGTCCTCCTGGGGTCGATCCGCCGCAGTGCGGCAACGCGCGTGCCCACGACGGCGCCGCACGGCATGTGCCGACGTGCATTCCCCCGCGCGCGCGGCGACGCGCGCTCTCCAACCGCACCAAGGATCCTTGCTTCCCGCCCGGCAAGCTCCCCGGCGACGCCCGCTTCACCAACGTCTACTTCGACATGTCGCAGGGCGAAGGCGACGCCCGCGGCCCGTGGAACAGCGACGAGAACTTCGAGTTCGTCAGCGATCGCGAGGCGCAGCGGGGGATCGACGGCGGCGGCGAGGCGTCGGTGAAGCCGCGCGACGAGGAGAAGCTGCTCGAACAGCTCGCCGCGCGCACGGCGTCCGATCCTACGAGCGATCCGATGACGGGCGCCGAGCTCGGCATGGCCGGCGCGATGGCGGCGGCGAAGGATGCCGCCTCGCCCTCGCGCGAGTCGACCGGGCGCTGAAGCCGGCACGACGCCGCCCGTCGCGGCGCTCGCGTCGCGCGCGGCCCCGCTTAGACTGCCGGAAACCCCGGCAGCGACGACGCGCGGCCGCCGAACGACGAGAGGAGATTGCGATGGAAGAGACGGCGCGGCTCGCGCAGCAGATCCACGAGCTGAAGGGCTCGATGCTGGCGATGGAGTGCTTCGTCAACTCGCTGACCGAAGCGCTCAGCAGCGATGCGCGCGTCGTCGTCCAGGCGTTCTACGCCAGCGAGTCGGCCGCGTTCCGCAGCGCGCTGATGGCGTCGACCGCGCCGGAGGCGACCGTCGCCGCGTTCGAGCGCGACATCCAGCGTGCCCTGCGGCTGCTCGGCGAGCCGGCACCGCCGGCGGACGCGAGCTGACTGGCGACGAGGCGCTGAGCGTCCTCAGCCGATGCAGGTCCGGTTCTTCCCGGTCCGCTTGGCTTCGTAGAGCGCCTGGTCGGCGCGCTCGAGCGAGTCCTCGATCCGCTCGGGCAGCCGGTAGTCGGTCACCCCCGCGGAGAAGGTGACGAAGACCTGCTTCTGGTCGTGCATGAAGAGGCCGCCGGTGAGCGAGCGCTGCAGCCGCGTCAGCACCTGCTCGCCTTCGCCGACCGGCGTCTTCGGCAGCAGCACGACGAACTCCTCGCCGCCGTAGCGGGCGACTCGATCGGTCGGCCTGAGCGTCTTGCTGACGACCGCGGCGAGCGACTTCAGCGCCTCGTCGCCGGCGCTGTGGCCGAGCTCGTCGTTGAGCCGCTTGAAGTTGTCGATGTCGAGCAGGCCGATCGCGAGCTCGCCGCCGTCGCGCTCGAGCCGCGCACGCTCGA
>Ga0157375_10005084_pt1 | contig 11412 bp, 11 predicted proteins | sample M35metaG_FD_115311 | JGI IMG/M metagenome (GOLD analysis project Ga0157375, IMG submission 115311) | Miscanthus rhizosphere microbial communities from Kellogg Biological Station, Michigan, USA - M3-5 metaG | ecosystem: Host-associated > Plants > Roots > Rhizosphere > Soil | place: USA: Michigan...
GCCGGTCACCCGGCGTTGCCTTTGTTGCGGGTGCCATTGCGGCGCTGTATCCCCCGTTCCTTTTGTACGGGTCGCTGCTGCTCACCGAAGCCGTCGCCCCGTTCTGGTGCGCGCTCACGATCTGGTTACTGTTCCGGGCGGAGGACGCCCGTAATTGGGTTCGGGTCGTCATGTGGAGCGCGCTGACCGGTATTGCTCTCAGCATTGCGGTCGTTACTCGCCCGAACCTGCTGCTGCTTTACCCGGCAGTTGCCGTATTCCCGCTGGCGGGGCAATGGGATCGACAATGGTGGGTGCGCTCCCTGACGATGATAGGTTTCGCACTCCCGCTTGTGATCGTCGTGTGCGTCCACAACTCACGACTGCTTGGCAGACCCGTGGGTCTCAGCTCGAACGGTGGAATCAATTTCTTCCTGATGCAGGCGGACATCAACCGCGTGTATACGCCGGATTCGACGTGGAGCCCGCCGCGGAACAATTTGAGGTACACGCAGGAGCTTCGTTCGAGCGCCCTTTCGACCGATGAGGCTTTCTATTACCGGGAGGGCCTGAATTTTTTTCTGAACCGATCCGACAAGGCGCGCCACACCCTGGAAAACGTGCTGGAAGGTTTCGGCCTCGGACTCCAGGGCTATTGGCCTGCAAACCACGATTTCACTGACGAACGGTTCGACCATCCCGCATTGCGCCGGATTCTGCGATGGTGCAGTCGCGTGTTCGTATGGATGCTGATCGTGCCCGTCTGGATTTTTACCATCGCGTGCTGGCGATTGATGGACCGTGCAACAGCAGCAGCGTGGATGCTGGCCTGCTCGTTGACCGCGATTCTGATCGTGACGTTTGCCGTCTTTCTTGCGGATCCGCGGATGCACCTCCCGTTTGACCCCATACTGATTGCCTTCTCGACGATCGCCTGGATTCGATTTCCCGCAACATTGGCGGCCCGACTCCGACCGGCGTTGCGTCAGTCGAAATCCGCGCTATAGGATGGGGCTGCCCAGGGTTGTTCATGTCCCGGAACCGGCTCGCCCTTTCGGCTTTACTCGCATGGCATGTGTTTGCGTTGGCACTAAGTGACATCCCGTTTCCCGGCATCGATCCACTGCCCGCCGTTGCACTGTCCCGACACGTCACAGACGATCCGATCGCCGCCAGGGTCGCGCCGGTCCTGGACGGTGTCTCGGAACAACTTGCCCCAAGTCTCGGAAGCGTGCTCAATGTCGCGAGGCCTGTCCGACGGATTGTCGATGTTTACGTGGGCACCCTGCGTCTTGGCCAGCGCTGGGGCATGTTCGGCAATCCACCCGTCGTCGATCAATACGTCAAGGTTCGGTATTACGTCGGCTCGAGTCCCATTCCGGGGGTCCCACCTCGCATCACGTGGACGGCGACGGAGCTGGTCCTGCCTGCCCACCGCGAGGATCGGATTCGCGCGCTTCAGTCCTTTCTGGACTCCTCGCGCGACAAGGCGCTTGCTATCGCTCTGGATGATTTCAACGTAAAGCTCGCAGCTTACGTGGACAGGGAAGGACGCCTGCCCCGGAAGCTGCCTGATGATCTGGCGCCAATCGGCCGCTACTTCGGTCGGCGCTTTGCGCGTACTTACCTGAAATCAAACGAACGACTGATACGGGCGGAAGTTTGGTACGGCGAAGTTCCCAATCCGGTTCGTGGTGTCGCACTTGATCCTTCGGTCCTCGAGGCACGACTCAACGTTCTCCGTTCCTATTACGGTGGTCCCGTACGTGGGCCAGCCTTGAGCTTTGGGACGTTGGTCTATGGAAGTTCTGAACAAGAGGCGGACATCAAGTGGAAGTTGGCGTACTTCGAGGATCTATGACGGAGTCGCTGCCGCGGCGGATGACCAAACGGTGGGAGACGTTCTGGTTCCAAGACGTTCCGCCCGACCTGTTCGCACTCCTGCGGATCGTGTTCGGTGCACTTGGTCTCGTCAGCGTGCTCGAATTGACGCCCGTCTCGATGTTGTGGGCAATCGACGGCATTGCGCCAGTTCCCGGATCCGGGCTCGGCGTGCGCTCGTTCCTGCTGGATCACGGTCTCGGCGCTCTCTCCGGTTGGGCGTACTTCCTCGGTTCGGTCGCCGTGTTTTCGTCCATGACGCTCGGGTTCATGACACGCTTCGCTGTCTGGGCCTGCTTCATCGCAAACGCGTTCCTGCAGTCCTGGAATCACCTGCCGCTGTCGGGCGCCAACCAGGTTCTTACCTCCGTGTTGTTCTGTCTCGTCTGGGCCGACTGCAGTGGCGGCCCCTCGGTGGACACGTGGCTGCGTGAACGGCGCGGCGTGCAGACGGACTCTACCGCGCAACCAATATGGCCGCTTCGGCTACTGCGGTTTCAGGTGTGTCTGATTTATTTCAACTCCGGGATCTCGAAGTTTGTCTATCCCGTCTGGAGGGACGGCGCAGCGGTCCATTACGCAATCAACTTGAACATATTCCATAGATTCCCGTGGCCGCTGCCGCCATCGCTCGACTGGACAACAACTGTAGGGACGTATGTGACGTTGTTCTGGGAAATCACCTTTCCGGTAATGATGTTGAACCGCTTCACACGCCGATTCGCGCTGCTGCTGGGGATTGCGTTGCATGTCGGCATGTGGAGCAGTCTGGAGCTGGGACCATTCAGTTTCTTCATGATTGCAAGCTATCTCTCGTTTCTGGATCCGGTGAAATTCTGCGAACGATATTCCCTCCGCGCTCGTGCGCTTCTGAAGTCCACGCCGCCGATTTCATTGACGTCAATCAACTCCTGAAGACAGAAGCAGATCCACCGTCCCAACGCGGACGCCACGCGATGATGCTGCAACTACGTGTGGCGACTGCCCAAACTGTAATTTCCAGCGAACCACTGGGCCCGCAGGCGACGACACCGCACCACACGTAATCGCCTCTCCGTCAGGAACTTCCCTCGATTTGGTGGCGGCAAAACGCAGCTGGCGGCCACATTGCGATTGAGCGTGCGACGAGCGAGCGGTCGTTTTGTCACCGCCGCCGGCACACTCCTCCCGCCAATCAGAGGTTACGAACATGAGACGTGGATTCGCACCATTTTTCTGCACGTTTGTGCTGACCGCGGCTGCAGCGGCGGGGCAGGACCGGCTGGTCGATCTTTCAACGCGGGCAGCGGGTGCCCAGCGTGTCGTGCTGGCGAGCGTCTCGGAACTCCAGTCAGCGCTGGAAGTCAATGCGTACGGCGATCAAGTGATCGTGTCCCATCTCCAGCTGCAGGTTCAGGAAACGTTGAAAGGACCCGTCGTCAACACGATTTCTCTCGCGATGGAAGGCGGGACGGTCGGGGGGTTGACGATGCGGGTCTCGGACATGCCGACGATGGCAGTGGGCGAGCGGGCCGTGTTCTTCGTCGATTCGGCGCCATCGGGTGAGTTTCACGCACACAGTCGCGGTCTCGGCATCATGAAGCTGGACACGAGCAACCGCATCGTGGGCAGCAGCCTGATGCTTGATGACGTTCGCGGAATTGTCCGCACGGCAGCAGTGAGAGGGCAGCGATGAACACGCACACCTTCAAAGCCGCTTTGGCGGCAGCGGTGGCTGCTGCTGTGATCGCGATCGCTACGGCGTCGCCGCATGCGTACGCGTCGTACGCCAGCTGGGCGTCTCCAAGCGCCACGGTGTACGTCAATCCGGCCAACGGTGATGGCCTTTCCGACTCCGGCGTGATTTCCGCGCTCCAGGCAGCGATGGACGACTGGAACATCCAGGGTGGGTCGCCATTCCGATTCAATTACGGCGGCCAAGTACGGGATACCACCACCGGCTACGATGGTAAAAACGTCGTGCTGTTCCGCAACGAGAACAATGGCGGCACCATTGCCTACACGTATTCGTGGTGGGATGCGTCGAACCACCTGCTCGACAGCGACATGATCATTTACGACCCCGGGTACACGTTCTACGCGTATGACGGAACGTGCGACGTGTACGCGGGATACGGCGTCTACTTGCACGACCTGACCACACACGAATTCGGACACATGCTAGGGCTCCTGCATTCAAGTGATCCGTCAGCGACGATGTACGCAGGTTATGCGAACTGCGCGACGACACAGCGTTCGATCGAAGCTGACGATATCGCCGGCATCCAGGCGCTGTATGGCAGGTCCTCCTCTTCGTCTCCGGCTCCGACGGCTCCGTCGAACACGGCTCCGAGCGTGTCGATTTCGTCCCCAGGTAACAACGCAAGCTTCGCGGAAGGCACGTCAATCACCTTCTCAGGTTCCGCCTCCGACACGCAGGACGGAAATCTCACCGCTGGCTTGAGGTGGACGTCGAACATCGACGGTGCCATCGGCAACGGAGGCAGTTTCTCGCGGACGCTGTCGGCAGGCACGCACACCATTACCGCCTCTGTTACTGACAGCGGCGGGATGAGTAACGCCGGCAGCAGGACGGTGACCGTGGTCGCTCCGGCCCCAAGTGGCGCCGGTACGGGCGGCACGGGTGGTACAGGCGGAACTACGGGTGGCACGGGCGGCACGGGGAACACGAGCGGCGCGACGCTGTCGGCGCGCGGCTACAAGTCGAAGGGTGTGCAGAAGGCAGATCTGAGCTGGAGTGGACTGGCGTCCGGCCAGACGGATGTGTACCGCAACAATGTTCTCGTGACCACGACCGGCAATGGCGGGAGTTATACCGACAACATCGGAAAGCGGGGCTCGGGGACGTACACGTATGTCGTGTGCGACGCAGGAACGTCGAGCTGTTCGAACAGCGTCATCGTCAGCTTTTGATTCTGACCTGGCACGTCACTGTAGAAGCCACTGCGGGAACCCACCCGTTCCTGCAGTGGCGATTTTGTCTGGTAGAAAGCCTAACTTCTCGCGCTCCGGCCCCAATCGGCCATTCTCACGGCCATTCCGAATAACGCTACCAAATTACTCTGTTTCGCAGGCAAATAGTCATCCTGTCGAGCGACTATTGCAATCAGAGACCAGCGCCGATTAAAGACATAAGCCGTTTGTTTTCTGGTCGTTGAGCCTGCTCACTCGGTCCGGGGCCCATGGTCGCTTGTTTGCTCCGATTGACGGACGATCCAGAGATAATTACAGGTCTCTGCACGATCCCGGTGACGCAGTCGCGGCGAGTTGCCCCGAGGCGCGGGAAACGAAGAATCGTATGAAAAGACTCGGCTTGTGGGCCTCGATTGCGTTGTCGGTGGCGGCATTCGCGTTCCTCTATCGCGCGGTGATCGCGAAACTGGTCTACGACTGGATCAACGACGGCAATTATTCGCATGGTTTTCTGATCGTGCCCGTCGCCGCGTATCTGGTCTGGGAGCGACGGAAGAAGCTCACGGCGACGGCGATCCAGCCGTCCGTCGTGGGCCTGGTGCTGCTTCTCGGCAGCCTCGCGACGCTGACCGCGGGCATTCTCGGCGCCGAGCTCTTTCTGAGCCGTGTCTCGATGATCGGGGTCATCGGCGGCGTGGTGCTCTTCACCACTGGGTGGCGCTACCTGCGGGTGCTCATGTTCCCGCTCGCCTTCCTTCTGCTGATGATTCCGATTCCCGCGATCATCTTCAACGAGATTGCGTTTCCGCTGCAGCTCCTCGCGTCACGATGCGCCGAGTGGACGCTGTCGACGGCACACATTCCGGTCCTGCGCGAAGGCAACATCATCGTGCTCGCGAACACCACCCTCGAGGTCGCGGAGGCGTGCAGTGGCATCCGTTCGCTCATTTCGCTGGTGACGCTCGCGATCATCTACGGCTACTTCACTGACGATCGCATCTGGGCGCGCATCGTGCTGACGTTGGCGGCTATCCCCGTCGCTGTCGCGGCAAACGCGGCACGCGTTGCGGGCACCGGCGTCGCCGCGCATTACTACGGTCCTGAAGCGGCTGAAGGGTTCTTCCACACCTTCTCGGGATGGATGCTCTTCGTCGTCGCGTTCGTGATGCTCTTTACGATTCAGAAGCTGCTCAGCACCTGGCATCCCCCGAGCCGGTTGCGCGGCATGCGCGTCGCGGAGGTATGAACGTGAGCTCGATCGTCCGGTTGCTGGTCGTTACTGCGTTGCTCCTTGGCGCGACCCTCGTTATCGGCCGCGCGTCGAAGGCCGAAACCATCCTGCCTCGCGAGCGGTTCAGCGCGTTTCCGATGACCATCGGCAAATGGGCTGGTCGTCCAGACGCGCCGTTCCCGCAGCACGTCCTTGACGTGCTCGGTGTCGACGACTACTTGAGCCGTACGTACTTCACGGACCGTTCGGCGGCGGCGAACCTCTACATGGGGTTCTACGAAAAACAGCGTGAAGGCGACACGATCCACTCGCCGCTCAATTGTCTCCCTGGCGCGGGATGGGAGCCGATCGACAAGAAGCGGGTCACGATCAGGACACCGCAAGGGCCGGCCGTGGTCAACGAGTTGATTATCGAGAAAGGGATTGAGCACCAGTTGGTGCTCTACTGGTATCAGAGCCACGGCCGCGTCGTTGCGAGCGAGTATTTGGGCAAGACGTATCTGGTCCTCGACGCGCTTCGTCTGAATCGCACGGACGGCTCGATGATCCGCGTGATCACGATGTTAGGCGACAACGTGAAGGAGGGACAGCCGCGGGCTTCGCAGATGGCACACGAGTTCGCGGAGACGGTGGTTCCGTTGCTCCCGATGTATCTGCCGAGCTGAAACGCAACATCTTCAAGGATTGTCTTTTTCTCCGCCGTGGGCACACCGTTGGAGAACCTGAGGAGTCAAGATTGTCGAGTGCGGAGTTCGTCGAGCGATCGGCGGGGCGGCGGCTTGCCGACGATGTAGGCGAGATGCTGCGGGAGCAGCACGATTATCGCGAACTGCTGTACCAGATGACGCGGCGCGATCTGCTTCTCCGCTACAAACAGACGGTGATGGGTTTCGGCTGGGCCGTGTTCATGCCGGTCATCAACACCATCCTCTTCTCGGTGGTGTTCATGCGCGTCGCGCCGATCGATGTCGGCGTGCCGTATCCGGTGTTCGCGTACACGGGACTGCTCGCGTGGAACTTCTTCGCCTCGGCGTTGCGCTTCTCCGTCAACTCGCTGACCGCGAACATCAACCTCGTCGCCAAGGTCTACTTTCCGCGCGAGATCTTTCCGTTCTCGGCGGTGATCGTGTCGGCGGTCGACTTCGCGGTGGGTTCGGTCCTGCTGTTCGCGATGATGGCGTACTACCACGTCGTGCCCACGTCGGCGATTTTGTTTCTGCCCGTTGTCCTCCTCGTGCAGATCGCGCTGACCAGTGCCGTCGCGCTCCTGCTCGCGATGGCGAATCTCTTCTACCGCGATGTGAAGTATCTCTTTGAAGTTGTCATCACGGTCTGGATGTTTGCGACCTCCGTGCTCTACCCGGTGGACCGCGTCACCGGCTGGGCGGGGGTAATCCTCCGGCTGAACCCGATGACGCCGATTGTCGACGCCTATCGCTCGGTCCTGTTGCGCGGCGACGTCCCGCCGCTCACGCCGATCACGGTGACCGCGGCAGTCGCCGTGGCGCTGCTCGCGTCGGTCTGGCTGGTCTTTCATCGATCCGAGTTTCAGTTTGCGGAATATATCTGACGCGGGCCGTCGCGCTTTCCAGGTCAATCCGCAGTGAAGACGATCATTCTGGCCGGTGGTCTGGGTTCGCGCTTGTCGGAGGAGACGGCGCTCAGGCCGAAGCCGATGGTCGAGATCGGAGGCAAGCCGATCCTGTGGCACATCATGAACATCTACGCGTGCTACGGCATCGACGAGTTCATCATCGCGCTCGGCTACAAGGGCGAGGCGATCAAGGAGTATTTCCTCAACTTCTACGCGTTGAACAACGACGTCACGCTCGACCTGGCGACCGGCGGTACCGTCGTGCATGACGGACGCCAGCCGCGCTGGAAGGTGCACCTCGTGGACACCGGCGCATCGACACAAACGGGTGGACGGGTGCGGCGCCTCGCGCGGTGGCTGGGCGAGGATCGGACGTTCATGATGACCTACGGCGACGGCGTCGCCGACGTCGATATCCGCGCGCTCATGTGCTTCCACGAGTCGCACGGGAAACTCGCCACCGTGACGACGGTGCGTCCGCCGGCTCGGTTCGGCGGCATCGTGTTCGACGGCCACCGTGTCGCGGAATTCACCGAAAAGCCGCAGACCGGCGAGGGTTGGATCAACGGCGGGTTCTTCGTCCTCGACCGTAAGGTTATCGACTACGTCGACGGCGATGAGACTCTATGGGAGCGTGATCCGATGGAGCGCCTCGCCGCCGACGGCCAGCTGATGGCCTACCGGCATGAGGGATTCTGGCAGCCGATGGACACGCAACGCGAGCGGAAGCTGCTCGAAGAGCTCTGGGCAGGCGGCGCCGCGCCGTGGAAGGTGTGGACGTGATGACGAACTGGGTCGACCGTCGTGTGCTCGTCACCGGCGCAACCGGGATCGTCGGCTCGGCGCTGACACGGCGGCTGCTCGATACGGGTGCGTACGTCGTCGTGCTTGTTCGCGACTGGGATCCGCAGAGTGAGCTCGTGCGCACCGGCGACATCCAGCGCACAAGCGTCGTCAACGGTCGTCTCGAAGACTACGGCTCAATCGAGCGGGCGATCAACGAGCACGAGATCGAGACGGTGTTTCATCTCGGCGCCCAGCCGATCGTCACGACCGCGCTCAGAAATCCGCTGCCAACGTTCGAGGCGAACATCCGCGGCAGCTACAACCTGCTGGAAGCCTGCCGGGTGCACCGATCGCTCGTGTCGTCGGTTGTGGTCGCATCGAGCGACAAGGCCTACGGTGACGCCCCTACGCTTCCGTATACCGAAGAGATGCCCGTCAACGGGCGGCATCCGTACGACGTCAGCAAGAGCTGCACGGATCTGCTCGCCATGACGTACGCCCACACTTACGGGATGCCGGTTGCGATTGCGCGCTGCGGCAACATTTATGGCGCGGGCGACTTGAACTGGAGCCGCATCGTCCCAGGGACGATTCGCAGCTTGTGGCGTGGCGAGCGACCCATTATCCGCAGCAACGGTCTCTTCACGCGCGACTACATCTACGTGGAGGACGTGGTGGACGGCTACCTCGCGCTCGGCGCACGCGCGGCCGAGGAAGGGATAGGGGGCGAGGCGTTCAATTTCAGCCCGGAAAGCCGCGTGACCGTGATCGAAATTGCACGGCTCACCCAGCGCCTCTTCGGCCGCGAGGACCTCGAACCGCGCATCCTCGATCAGGCCAGAGCCGAGATCAAGGATCAGTACCTCGATTCGAGGAAGGCGCGCGCGCGGCTCGGATGGGCCCCGAAGTGGTCGCTCGAGGCGGGGCTGACGGAGACCATCGCGTGGTACAGGCGCTTCCTGGATTCGACGGCGCAACAGCCGGCGCTCGCGGACTGATGAAGTTCGTGGCCACGCCGATCGACGGGGCGTACCTCGTCGAGCCGACGCCGCGTGCCGACGACCGTGGCTTCTTCGCCCGTGTATGGTGCCATGACGAGTTTGCGGCGCGCGGATTGAACGCGGCGTTCGTGCAGTGCAACGACTCGTCGAGTCGGCGTCGCGGCACCTTGCGCGGACTCCACTATCAAGCGGCGCCCTACGGCGAGGCGAAGCTGATTCGCTGCGTGCGGGGCGCGGTGTTCGACGTGCTCGTCGATGTGCGTCCGAGTTCGCCGACCTACCTGCAGTGGTACGGCGTCGAGCTCACGGCTGAGAGTCGCACGATGTTGTATGTGCCCGAGGAGTGCGCTCACGGGTACCTCGCGCTCGAGGACGACACCGAGGTGATGTACCCGGTGACGTGCGCGTATCGTCCGGATGCGGAGCGCGGCATTCGATGGAACGACCCAGCGTTCGGGATTGCATGGCCGGACGTGGGACCGATGACGCTGTCGCCGAAAGACCAGGCGTGGCCCGATTACGTGAAATGAAACGAGTGCTTGTCACCGGCGCGGGCGGCTGCATCGGTCGCCATCTCGTCCCCGCGCTCGTCGCGCGGGGTTGGGAGGTCCACGCACTCACATCGGGGCGAGGTCGCGGCGACGGGCTCTCCGATTCAGAGGTGAAGGCGGTCCCAGGCGTAACGTGGCATACCGGAAACCTGCTGCGCGCCGGCGATGCCGAAGCGGTCGTGCGCGCGGCGTCGCCGACGCACCTCGTGCACCTCGCGTGGTACATCGCACCGGGACGCTGGGCGGCAGCGCCGGAGAACTTCGAGTGGGTGCAGGCGAGCCTCGCGCTCGTCGGGGCATTCAAGGCGCACGGGGGAACGCGTGTGGTCACCGCCGGCTCGTGCCTCGAGTACGACTGGCGGTACGGTTACTGCTCCGAGACCCTGACTCCGTGCACACCGCACACGATCTACGGCGCGTGCAAACACGCACTGCAGATTCTCACCTCGGCGATGACGCGCGACGGCTCGCTCGCGAGCGCCTGGGCGCGGATTTTCTTCGTGTACGGTCCGTATGAGCATCCGGATCGGCTGGTTGCCGCCGTCGTCCGATCGCTCATCGCAGGCGAGCCCGCCCGCACCTCGCACGGACGTCAGGTACGCGATTACCTCTTCGTCGACGACGTGGCGGACGCGCTCGTGCGGGTGCTCGAGAGCGATGTGACCGGTCCGATCAATGTCGCGTCGGGTCAGGCGATCGCCCTCCGGGACATCATTTCCCAAGTCGGCGAGCAGACCGGGCGGTCCGAACTGATTCAGCTCGGCGCGATTCCGCAAGCGTCCACCGACACGCCGCTCGTCGTCGCCGACATCTCGCGGCTGACCGCGGAACTTGACTGGCGGCCGCGTTGGGATCTCGCCCGTGGCATCGAAAAGACCATCGCGTGGTGGCGGCAGGAGCTTGCCGCACGCGCCGGTCAGGGAGCGGCGCGATGACCCAGCCGCGTTATTCGATTGTCATTCCGACATATCGGCGCGGCGAGTCGCTGGCCGAGTGCCTCGAGAGTATCTGCGCACTCGACTATGCGCACGATGCGATCGAAGTTGTCATCATCGACAACGGCGGCGCGGAGCACACGAGAGCTGCGGCGATGCCGTTCATGGATCGCCTGCGGATCCGGTATCTGATCAATCCGCGCAATCGTGGCTATGGATTTTCGGTCAACCGTGGCATCGTCGAGAGCACAGGCGACCGCATCCTGCTGTTGAATGACGATGCGCGGCCGCTTCCGGACATGCTGCGCGAATGCGATCGGCTGCTCGCGGCGGATCCGGCCATTGGATGTGTCGGCTGTCGCGCGATCGAGGATGGCTACGAGAACTGGGGATCGAAAATCGGCTACATCGATCCGCGCGGCATCATCGTCGGAAACTTCGACGTCGACTGCGGAACGGCGGTCGAAGTGGAGCACGTGTACGGCTTCTGCTACGTCTTCACCAGCGAAGCGGTACGGCGCGCCGGCTTGAACGACATGAC
>Ga0157375_10005085_pt1 | contig 11411 bp, 6 predicted proteins | sample M35metaG_FD_115311 | JGI IMG/M metagenome (GOLD analysis project Ga0157375, IMG submission 115311) | Miscanthus rhizosphere microbial communities from Kellogg Biological Station, Michigan, USA - M3-5 metaG | ecosystem: Host-associated > Plants > Roots > Rhizosphere > Soil | place: USA: Michigan...
GTTCGCTTTCGCGCAGCGCCCGGTTGACCCTTTCCTCGCGCGTCAGCGCGGCTTCGACGTGATAGCGCAGTTTGCTGCGCTCGGTCATCGCGGCCGCGGCCGGCAGCATGACCGCAATAAGGACACTGGCAAAGATTTGGATGAAATAAAGCTGATAACCTATCGGCAGCGCGGCAATCGTCGTGGGGCCATGGCCCAGGATCACCGCCATGGTCATCACACCCTGGACCAAGGCCAAGCCCAGCGCCGTGCCCTCGATTTCGCATGCCATGGTAATCACAAGCAGCGCCAGGGGAATGGTGAAAAGCAGCGGCAAGCTGGTGGGGGTGAAGTTGACCGCCAGCGCCAGCATCAGCATGCCGAGCGAAGCCGTCATCCGACGCCAATTGCTCAGCAAAACACCTTTCTCGACCGTCGCCAGCAGTACGATCACCGGCGTGAACGTCACAAAGGACAGGGCGGTGGGAATGAACCATGCCTGCCAATTGGCCCAGAATAGAGGAAAGCTCCGCCCAAGGAGTTGATAGGCAAAGACAGAGGCGGAAGCGGCGCTGACGCCGGTGGCGATGGCGATGATACGGACCAGGTGCCGCCAGGCGCGAAAATCAACGGTCGAGCCGATCAGCCGCTCGGAAAGAAGATAGGTCACCAGTAGGGTGGCGGACGCCACGCTGGGCGTAAGCAGCATGTCCGTCAGTCTGGCGTCGAAAATCAGCTTGGCGCAGATGCCGCCCAAGGTGCCGGCGATGATGACGGGCCACAACCAGCCGCGGCCATAGATCAGGATCAGCGCCAAACCGACGCCCACATAAGGTTTGACCGTGGTCAAGCCGTCGGCGCGGTGATAGAGCGCCGATCCCATATAATTGAGCAGCGTGAAGAGAAGCGTCAAAGCGGCAAAGCGCACGAGCTTCGAAAAAATGGGTTGCGCCTGCGGGGACATGACCTTGAACCGATTTCCGCCTTGCAGACTGACAAATAATCGACAAGAAAATCTTAGCGGATACCCTTCCGCGCCGGTCCAGGACTTTGGCGATTTCGAAGGTTAGCAAAAGCTGAATGGGTTGTGGGCCGAAGGCCCACAACGGCGCAGCGCCCCGAGCGACAGCGTTATAGGGGCGCGAGCCCGGGGACTGCCAGCAATCCGCAAGTTGAGTGACCGGGGTGCACCAGTGGCACATAAGCGCTCCGCGACGCTATAAAGCCCCATGAAGTATCTTCTCATCACTCTGGGCTCGATCGGCGATGTAATGCCCTTTCTGGCGGTCGCGGATGCGCTGCGCCAGCGGGGACATCAGGCCGTCATCGCTTCCAATGCCGGCTATGCGAGCTTGGTAAGGGGATCGGGTTTTGAATTCGCCATTGTGTCGGAGCGCCCATCCCAGCCGCTGGACGCCATTCTGGAAAGTGATCCCGACAAGGCATGGCGCATGGTGCGGCAAGAGGTTTTCGTTCCCGCGACGGGGCCCGTGCGCGCCTTTATCGCCCATCAGGCGCAATTAGGTCCTTGCCGGGTGATTGCCTCCTGGAATGCATTTGGTGCCGCCCAAAAGGAACGGGGTATCCCACTGTGGCGGGTGTTTCTGTCGCCCCATGCGCTGGCGGAGGACAGTGAAAGTCCGTCGGATCAAGGAACAGGCCAAAGGATCGGCTTTTTTCCGTCCTGGTTCGCGCCGGACCTTTCCGGCGTCCCGCTGACGGGATTTGTCATGGCGGATGAGGCCGTGGTCCCGGCCCTGCCGCCGGCGCTGGAGGCTTTTCTAAATGACGGGGCCCGCCCGATTATCTTCACGCCCGGCAGCTTCATGCGCCAAGCCAAAGGTTTTTTTGAAGCATCCCTGGCGGCATGCCAGCGTCTCAATCTGCGGGCTGTCTTTCTGACCCCCTATAGCGATCAGGTGCCCGCAGCCTTGCCGCCAACCGTGCGGCATTTCCCATTCATCTCCCTGCAGCGCCTGGCGGCTTTCGGCGCCGCCCTGGTGCATCACGGCGGCATCGGCACTTGCGCCCAAGGATTGCGGGCCGGCATTCCCCAACTGATCAAACCGGTTTTTTTCGACCAGCATGACAATGCGGCCCGCATCGAAAGTCTGGGGGTCGGACAGAAAATTGCCGCTTACCAGGACGCGGACCTTGCCGGCAGGCTGACCGAGCTGCTGGCCTCGCCGTCGGTGCGGGACAGCTGCGCCGCAGTCAAAGCGCGCTTCGCCGGATCAAATCCGCTGCAGCATATTTGCGATCTGGTTGAAAGTTGAGGCTTCCCGAAAAAAACGGGTGCGATACTTTCGTATCGCACCCGAAGGATAGCAGGCCTGTTCGCCTTAAGGGGGAAAACCAAAAGAGGCGCACCAAACCTGCCCAGTTCCACTGCATGCCATGTCTAAGGCGACGTCGACGCGATCGATGTGGTGGTTGGAGCCGCCACCGCCGGGCCGCTATTGCTGCCGCTGGTCAAAGCGACAAGAAAGCCCGCGACGGCGCCCGCTCCCAGCACGCCATACACGATGGTGCTGCTGCTCTGAGCGCGCTTGACCCCGGCGGGCGCGCCAGGCGAAAGCGGAGCCAAGTCGCCAGCCAGTGCGGCGGACGTCGACAAAGCCAAGACGAGAAAGGCAGAAAACAGTCGCATTTGCATGCTCCTTGAATTGGGATTGATGACTACATCCGCACGCGGAAGCCGACCGTGAAGTACCGGCCTATAATGTCGGCATAGGTCGGGGTCGGATAAAGCATGCCGGGGCTGCCGTTAAAGCCGCCCGTGATGGGGCCATTATTGTCGAACAGATTGTTGATGTTGAGGAAGGCTTGGACCGTCTGATCCTCAAGCACGAAGTCTTTGGTCAGGGCAATGCCGGTCAGCCAATAGTCCGGAACCGGCGCCTGGTTGATGAACCTGGTTGTCCAGGGAAGCGTGGTGCCAATCCAATTTTGCTGGGCGATGAACTGCTCGGTGACCGTCGCGCTGAACCCCTCATAACTGTACCCGACGCTGAGATTGGCTCGGTCTCTGGGCGTGCCGAAGGTATTGACGTTGTTGGTGTACAACCCGCCCGGCGTGCTGACGGTCGAAGACACTTCCTGGCGATTCCACAACAAGCGAATGTTGATGGAGCCGTTCATGTCGGTCCAGGAGTTGAGATCGGACACGTAGTCGATTTCGGTATCAAAGCCGCCCCGCGCCTGGGCCGCGATATTCTGGTTCAGGCTGATGATCTGGGTGGGGAAATTCGCGGCCGTGGTGTTGAGATAGCCCAGCGGCCGCGAGATCAGGTTGCAATAGGGCGAGGTCAGGTTCGATTCCAAACAGAGGTTGTAGGCCGCCTGGCTGTTGCCGCCGACCGAGCTGATCGCATTGCCGATCTTCACATGATAATAGTCGACCGATGCCGTCAGGCCCGGAACGAAGCTCGGCGTGAAGACCACGCCCAGTGTGTTGTTGATCGAGTTTTCCGGCCGCAGAGCGGGATTGCCGCCCGTGACGGTGTTGACCGGACCATTCACATTGGTGCCAACCGTGTTGGCGCCCGCGGGCGCATTGACGTCCGTATAGCGGGTGTCGGCGATGCCCGAACTGGTGATGACCTGCTGCTGATAGAGATCCCACAAGGTGGGCGCCCGCATGTCGCGGGAGGTCGATGCGCGCAAGCGCACCGTATCATTCACCATCCATTCCAGGCCGACCTTGTAGGTGTTGGCCGAGAATTTGGAAGACACTTGTCCGGCCAGCGCCGTACCCGAGGTCGAATAGGAGGTGTAGCGATAAGCGGCGTTCAGCGCGACCAGCTGGGCGAAAGGCAGATCCTTCAGCAGCGGGACGTCCAGTTCGATATCAGCCTCCGCGATATCTTCCCCGCCCACCGCGCCAGACTGGACTTCCTTGAACCAGGCGAGATCGCTGGAGGGATAGCTGCTCATCTGGTCACCGGGAGCAGGATTGCCGCAGTTCGGCGTGACCGGCGGACCGCAACCATAGGTGCCATCCGGCGCCAACCGCAGACCTTGCGGATTGAAGGTGACGCCATTGGGTTCCGAGCTGGTCACCTTGAGGGCCTGATGGCGGTATTCCAAGCCGACCGCGGTCTTGATCGGTCCCGCCCAGCCTTCCAGCACCGTTCCGGTCAGGTTGGCGGTGAAATCATCCATCTTGTTCTTCGCCTGCCAGGAGGTATTGCCGAAGATATAGTTCTGGGAGGCCTGGGACGCCTGGTTCTGGCCCAGAATGTTCAGCGGCTGGCATCCCGGGAAAGCGCCGGGCGAGGTGATACTGGAACGGCAGACCGTATTGCCGGTGGCGGGGTCCACAACCGCGTCAAGGGCGGCGTAGAAGCGCGCGCTATTCATGTTGTTGATGGTGAGCAGGTTCACCGAATTCTGGCCATGGGTGTAGTGCAGGTCCCAGGAGAAGTCGCCCCAGGTCTTGCCCTTGAGGCCGACCGAAACCGCCTCGGTGTTGGTCGCCTGCTTGATATTGAGCTGGCGCATCAAATCATTGTCGAAGCGGCCGATATTGACGGCGGTGGTGCCGGCCGGGAACAGCGCGGCCTGCTGCGCCGAGGTGAAGTAGGCATTGCCGCTATAGAGCCAGATCGGATATTGCGCGTCGGTATTGGTGTAGCCCTGACTGGCCCCGGCGGTATAGGACGAGCCCCAACGCGCATCGGCCCAGAAGGTCAGATCGTTGGTCAGGTCGTAATCGAAGCGCGCATAGGCCTGGCCGTTATGATCCGCCGGCAATAGCGATTCATTGTGCAGCACGCCGCCATCGCCGCCCTGATTGGCGTTGCTGGTACCCGTGGTGGTGCCCGGATTGAAGGCGATGATGGCCTTGCCGTCGGACGAGAACTGCAGGCCCTTCAACGGGCCGCTGGCGATCAGGCCGAAGGGGGACGTGTTGGGCTGGTGAATGTTGCACGACATCACCTGCGGATTTGTCGACGAGGTGTTGGAGCCGGTGACCTGACAGCTATGCGCCGGGTCGCCATAGGGACGCGCTGTCGCGTCGGGGATGGAGTCACGGATGAAATATTCCGCGCTGACTTCGAAATGGCCTTTGCCGTTCAGCACCGGAAAGCCGGCCGCGAAGCCGGCGCGCGACGTAGTGGCGTCGCCATAGGTGGAAATACCGGCCTGGACCTGGGCTTTGAAGCCCACGAAATTATGGTCGAGGACATAGTTCACCACGCCGCCGACAGCGTCGGAGCCGTAGACCGCGCTGGCGCCGCCGGTCACCACATCGACGCGCTGGACCAGCATCTGCGGCAGCATGTCGACATTGACGGTGGTGTCATAGAAGGTGCCGGGCACCCGGTTGCCGTCCATCAGAATCAGGGTGCGGATCACGCCCAGGCCATGCACGTTCAGATTGTTGGTGGGCGTGCCGAAGCCGCGGCCATTGGGCTCGATATGGGAGGTGGTGCCCAGGGTTGGGGCAAACATCGGCAACTGGGCCAACGCTTCGGGGATGCTGGTGGGGGTTTGGGCGTTCAGCTGGTCAAGCGAAACCACGGTGGTGGGCGTCGGCATGCTCGAGCCGTTCTCGATGCGGGTGCCGGTGACGGTGACTTGCTCGGTCCCCGTCTGCTGGGCCTGGGCCGCGCTCGCAAGCGCAAAAACGCTCACCGTGCTGGCCAGAATCGTCCGGAGATATTTTTGGGAAACCATGGTCCGCCCTCGATTTATTGTTATCTGAGGGACTAAGACGGGCCTGGAGGGGGCACCCCCCACGATTATTTTGGGCTCAGCCAGGATTTAGCCGCAGCCCCAGGGTGAAATAGCGGCCGATGACGTCGGCGCCGGGTCCGACGGGATAGTTGAGACCGGGACTGCCGGTATAACCAGGCGTCTGGTAGACGCCGCCCTGCACATTGAACAGATTGCTGACATTCAGGAAGCCCGTGAAATTTTGGTCCCAGCTGGTGAAATCATACGAGACGTCCAAATCGGTCTGAAAATAGGCCCGCACGTCCGGCACATTGAATATCAGGGTAGGATTGGGGTTTTGGTGGAACGCCGACTGATAACGTTCCAGCACATCCAGCGCCAAGCCGCCGGTCTTGACGCCCGCCGTCAGGGTCAAGCGGTCCACCGGTGTCTGTGCGGTTCCCGCCGCATTGGTGATCAAGGTTCCCGGCAAGGTCTGGGTCTTGAGCACCGGCTGATGCGTCCAGAATAAACCCAGTTTCAGCGCACCGTTCCAGGACGGGTCGAGGCGGTCGAGCTCGGATTGATAATGCGCCTGCAGGTCAAAGCCTTCGGTATAGGTCTTGGCGATATTTTCCTTGAGCTGGAAAAACTGGAGCGGAAAATTGGCCGGCGAAGTGTCGTTATAGGAAATGGGCCGTACAATCAGGTTGCAAAGCGGCGACGTGCCGCCAGACGCCAGACAGAGGCTTTGGATAACGGAATTGCCGCCCGTGACCGTACCGATGGCATTGTCGATGGCGATGTGGAAATAGTCCACCGACAAGCTGAAATCGTTCCACCAGGACGGGCTATAGACAAATCCGGCGGTGGCATTGTGCGCCACTTCAGGCTTGAGGTCGGGATTGCCCGCCTGCGTGGTATTCACGCTGCCGGATGTGTTGGTGAGAGAGTCGCTGATCCCCGAACTGGAGGTCAGCGGTCCCTGAAACAAATCGAACAAAGTCGGGGCACGAATGTCGCGCGAATAGGAGCCGCGCAGGCGTATGTCGTCGATCATCTGCCAGTCCAGCGCCACCTTCCAGCTATTGGCGGGGCCCGCGGTGGAATAGTGGGTATAGCGATACGCACCGTCGAAAGAGAGAAGCTCGATACCCGGCAAGCCGCGCAACAGCGGAACATTCAACTCGACATCGCCTTCATAGACCGAGCCATCGCCTTGCGCCGCCGATTGGGTCTCTTTCATCCATTTGAGATTGCCGACAGGCAGGCTTGTGCCGGTGACGCCGCCTACCCGCAAATATTGCGGATTGAAAGTGGAATCCGGCGCGGTGGTGGTCAGCGACAGGTTTTGCGACTGATACTCCAACCCTGCCGCCGCTTTCACCGGCCCTGCCCAGCCCTCAAACAGCCGGCCGGTGATATTGGCGGTGAAATCATCAAGACCGTTATGCGCGGTCCAGGCCGTTGAACCTTCGACATAGTCGAGCGCGGCTTGTGACGGCGCATGCGCCCCGAACAGATCGAGCGGCACGCAGCCGGGGTAAGCGCCCGGCGCCGTCACAGTCACACGGCAGACGATGCTGCCGGTCTGGGGATCGCGCACCGCATCCGTCGCCGCATAAAGCCGCTGGGCGTTGACATTGTTGAGGGTGGTGAGCCGGGTGCGGGTCTCGCCATGGGTATAGGACGCATTCCAATTGTAACGATCGAATGCAACGCCTTGCAGCCCGGCCGATATGTTCGCCGCGCTGGTCTGGTATTTCAGGCCCAACCGGCGCGACAGATCATCGTCGAAGCGGTTGAACGTGAAAAAATCCGTGCCTGTGTTGGTCAGCATCTGCTGTTGCGACGCCGACAGAAAGGCATTGCCGCTATAGATGGTCAGCGGATAGGCCGACGCAGTGTTGAAAATGATCTGGTTGGCTTCGAAGGTACGCGACGCGGCATAGCTGGCTTGAATATGGGCTTGGACATCCGGGGCCAGGGCATAATCCAGGCGGGCGAAAGCCTGGAAGGTGTTGATCACCGGTAGCAAATGTTCATTGTGCACAATCCCGCCATCGCCGCCGATGGAGGCGCCGCCGGTGCCGGTGGCCACGCCCGGATTGAAGGGGGCCAGGACGCCGCCGTCCAGAAACTGTTGTCCGGCGAACGGTCCCGAAGTCGCCAGTCCGCCGAAACTCGCATCGCTCTTGCGGATATTGGTCACCAGCAGAAATGGATTGGCCGCCGTGCCGCTGCCGACAATGGCCGCGCCCAAATTGCCGTAAGGCCGCGCCGCCTGATCGGTGATGGCGTCGCGATCGTAATATTCCACGCTCCAGATGATGTGGCCGCGATCCGTCACATCCTGCCCGCCCGCAAGACCCACGCGGAAAGACTTGGCATCGCCATATTGCGAGACCCCGCCCAGCACCACCGCCTTGAAGCCATCAAAATGCTTGTCCAAAATGAAGTTCACCACCCCGGTCACGGCATCCGAGCCATAAACCGCGCTGGCGCCGCCGGTGACGATGTCCACCCGTTCCACCAGCATTTGCGGCAAGGTGTTGGCGTCGACGGTGCCGTCATAAAAGGTGGCCGGCACCCTGACCCCGTCCTCCAGGATCAGAGTACGGTTGGGGCCCAGGCCGCGCAGATCCAGAAAATTCCCGCTGGGCCGAAAGCCGCGCCCATTGGCGCCGCTGACCGCGCTATTGCTGGTCTGGGCGGGCGCGAAAATCGGCAGCTTGTTGAGGCCATCCGGCAGGTTCGATGGTGTCAATTGCGCCAGTTCGCGGGTGGGAATGGCGGTGACGGGCGGCGGAAATTGTTCGCTATCGAGGATGCGCGTGCCGGTGACTACCACCGATTCCGGCGCCAGCGGTTCCGCGGTCGGTTCGCTGCGACGCGCCGACAAGCGCGAGATGATCACCGCGCCGGATCGGTCGCGATTGGCCGAAATGCCGGTCCCCTCCAGCATCCGGTTCAGCGCGTTGCCGGCAGACGCCCCTCGCACCTCATGACTGACGACGCCGTTGACATCATCGACATTGTAGATGAGCTGGATTCCGGTTTGCCGGATATAGGCCTCCAGCGCGGATTTCAGATTCTGGGCCGGAATAGTGATGGATTGCGCCATCGCTGGGGAAGCGGACGCCAATAGCCACAGGGCGCCGGCGAGGATCGCTTTCGGGGTCCGCAACTGCGGTAAAATGCCCCCCCGGTTTGCTGTTATTATTTGCGGTTATTATTCGCCTGGGCGGTAGAGATAGGAGGTTCGCCTTCTAACGCGAGACCACAATCCGGTCCCCTTGTTCATTGACGGACAGGCCGAAGCCGCGATGCAGCAGCAAGACAAAGACATCGACATTGTCGGCCTTGAAGCTTCCCCCGATACGAATCCTGCGAGCATTGCCTTCCACCAAAATCTGGCGGGTGTTGTAGCGGTTGAACTGGTCGGCGGCTTCCGCCAGGGTTTGTTCCTTGAACACCAACATGCCGCCACGCCAACTCAAGTCATCCGCGATATCGGCATCGGGTTTGGTCAAGACCAGAGTCTCGCCGCCCTTGGTCACCACTTCATGGCCGCCGTCGGTCACCACCGGTTGGGAGGCCTGCCCCAAAATCTCAACCCTCACCCGGCCCTCGCGCACCGTCACCCGCACATCATCGCCAGAACGGTAGACGGAAAATTTGGTGCCCAGATCGGTGATCCGCCGGTTCCCGGCATAGACGACAAAAGGGCGGGCCGCGTCATGCACCACGTCAAAATAGGCTTCGCCCTCGTCCAAGGTGACGATGCGGCCCGTGGCGGTGACGCTGGCGCGCACCCGGGTGTTGGTGTTGAGCTCCAGCCGGGTGCCGTCCGACAAGCGCACTTCCTGCTTCTGGCCAATCGCGGTGGCGTAGGATCGGGTGTCCACCGTGGTCCGCAAAGCCGGCCAGAAATGCCAAGCGCTACCGGCCAGCATCAGCACCAGGCCGGCAGCCACCAGGGCCGAAACGGCCATGGGCGCGCGTTCGGAGACCTGCAGCCCCGGTCTTTTCAGCGCCGCCAGCCGGTCCGCCCGCTGCCAGCTGGCTTTCAGCCTGAGATAGGCGACCTTATTCAGGGCGGAAGCGCCGAGCCACAGTTCGAGCGCATCGCTTTCCTCAGCCGTAAGGCCGCGATCTTCGCGCGCCAGCCATTGGGCGGCCTGCATTTCGGTTTCGTCAACGGACATTGCGCGGCTTCCTGAGAAAATTAAAGCGCCGGCTCTGGCTGGTCACCGCGCCGCGGCGGCCCCCCAAAGCCTGTGCCAAAAGCCGCATGCCCTTGGCCACCTGGTTCTCCACTGTCTCGATCGTGACACCCATGCGCGCCGCAACTTCTTTCTGCGAAAGTCCTTCCACCTTACGCAACACCACCACCTGCCGGCAGCGCGGCGGCAATTCATCCAGCGCGCTCTGAAGCAGCCGCAGCTCCTGGCGGGCGGCGACATGGGCTTCAGACGACGGCCTATCATCTGAGACGTTCAACCAATCGAAATCCGCCACAGTCTCCAGCGAAACCACGCTTTGTTTGCGCAGCCGGTCGATGATCAGATTGCGGGCGACCTGAAAAAGGAACGGCTTAACCAAGACGGGCCGTTCCCGCTGTGCCGCTTCATAGACCCGGGCATAGGTTTCCTGCCGCAAATCGTTGATTTCCGCCTCATTGCGCCAATTGCGCTGCAGAAAACGGGTCAGCACGGCTTCAAGAGGCAGCACCTCCCGGACAAACCAGTCGTCAATCTGAACCATAAACCTGAACGTCCCCGGTGGAGGCCTTAGCCTCCTTATATTGTCGGCCTTTTGAGGCCCTTCGTATCATGGGACGGGGGGTGTGCGAAAATCCCCCATGGAAAAGATTCCTGTCAGGAGAAAATCACGGTCTTGCGGCCATTCAGCAAGATTCGATGTTCGCAATGCCATTGGACCGCCCGCGCCAGGGTGCGGCTTTCGATATCCCGGCCCACCGAAACATAGTCTTGCGGGTCCAGCGCATGGCTGACGCGCTCCACCGCCTGGTCGATGATTGGCCCCTCGTCCAGATCGCCCGTCACATAATGCGCCGTGGCGCCGATCAGCTTGACGCCGCGCTGATGCGCCTGGGTGTAAGGATTGGCGCCTTTGAAGCTGGGCAGGAAACTGTGGTGAATATTGATGATCCGGCCCGGCCTGGTGCGGCAAAAATCATCCGACAGAATTTGCATGTAGCGGGCCAGCACGATCAAGTCGATGCGATGCTCCGCCATCAGGGATGAGAGTTTCGCCTCCTGCTCCGGCTTGTTGTCTTTGTTCATGGGCAGATGCACAAAGGGAATGTTTCCCGCCGCCGCCACGTCGGCAAAATCCAGATGATTGGACACAATCAACGGCACTTCCATGGCGATGGCGCCGATACGAATGCGATATAGCAAGTCGACCAGCGCATGACCGTAGCGTGACACCATGATCAGCGCCCGCGTCTTAACGGTCTGGTCGAAGAATTGCGCCTCCATGGCGAATGCCTGGGCGATGGCGGTGAAGGCCAGCTCCAGCGCCGGAATGAAAATGCCGCCTTCCGACAGGCCGTGCACCCGCATGAAGAAGCGGCCATTGCCGCGATCGCCGAATTGCTGGCTGTCCAGGATGTTGCAGTTGCGCTCAAACAGGAAACGGCTCACCTCCGCCACAATGCCGCGGCGGTCGGGACAGGAGAGTGACAGGACAAAATCGGGATGGGTCATGGGCCAAGGGATAGCGACGGCGGGGTCTGGAGGCAA
>Ga0157375_10005087_pt1 | contig 11411 bp, 12 predicted proteins | sample M35metaG_FD_115311 | JGI IMG/M metagenome (GOLD analysis project Ga0157375, IMG submission 115311) | Miscanthus rhizosphere microbial communities from Kellogg Biological Station, Michigan, USA - M3-5 metaG | ecosystem: Host-associated > Plants > Roots > Rhizosphere > Soil | place: USA: Michigan...
CCCGACATCCTCGGTCTCGAAGCCTTGCTCGAAACGGCGGAAGATATTCAAAGCGTCAATTTTCGGGCGCTCATCACGATCGTTCCGCCCAAGCCGAGCAGCGAGGGGGAAGTTATGAAGCGCGAGCTCGTCGAAAACGCGGTTCCGGTTTTCACGACGATGATCCGTCGCTCGGCAAGCTTTCAGAAAGCGGCTTTAAGCGGTATCCCGGTCTGGGAAATAAAAAATCCGCTCGCGCAGTCCGCCGCGAGCGATTACTTTAATTTGGGAAATGAAATTTTGGAGGTTCTAAATGTCTAAATACGGGGAAGTTTTCAGCGCGCGTAAAAAAGAAAAAGAGCAATCTGGAAATCTGGAAATCCAGAAATCTGGAACTAAAGAAGCTCCGGAAAAACAAGTTAATCTCGGAATTAAAATCGCCGAGTCGCGTCGCCGTCACTGGGTCGGGCAGGCGAAATTGCAGGGCGTGACGATTTCGGAAGTAATTATCGAAACGCTTACTAAAAGATTTGGTGAACCGGGAAAATAAAAAGGAGTTCAGATTACTTTTTTCAACCGACAAAGAACCCGAATTTTTGTAAGCGAAATTAAATAATGCGATGTCGAGAACATATCTTTACGAAAGGCAAACCGAATACTGGACGAGCAGGCAGATAGAAGATTTTTTTCTCGACCGCGGATTTGAAATCGTAACTTTACCGATTTCGCCGAACGTCGAAAAACTAATCCCGGCAGACTTTATTTTCTCCGCCACATCATTTATTAAAATATTCGGATTGCAGTATAAGGCTCTTTACCGGAACGGGGAAGATCATTGGCATCTAAATAGCGCCCAGCACGATCAACTACAAAAATATCCATGGGTTTACTATTGCCTTTCAGAAATGAAAGATGCTTCATTTTACAGGTCCGCCTTGCATTACTGCCGGTTTATAGATCCGACTTTTACATTTCAGCCGCTTTTATATTTGACCGGTAAGCAGCGTATGAGTGGTTATCGAAAGTGGGCGTCGTTTTATAACAGTTTGGCGGCTTGCGAAAGAGGAGCGCGCGTCACCGACAAGAATCATCTCAAATCGCTACTTCAAGCCGGTCAGGACGATCCTCAATTACGCCGCTTAACCGGAGTCGCTACGAGTTTATTTTTATTTGACCTCAACAATAAGCAAATGCGGCATTTTTCATCTTTATTTAACCCTGTCCAAAATATTGAAGAAAATAACTTACAGTAAAAGAATTGATATTAAGGCAAAAACGAGTATTTGCTTTATATAAAAAATACAGCAAATCGTATTTACGAAAGCACATATTGATTCCATATTTCTGGAAAACCAGAAATATGGAATTTTAGGGATAGATTCGTTTGAGGATTTAAGTTTTTCGATTTTTTCAGAATCTAAGATAAGATAAGCGTATTCCATCCGAAAAAGGAAGGTTAAGGAAAATGTCTACGGAAATTTTAAATTCAATAAAAGAACAAACAGGAAACCTGTCCCTGCAAGAGAAAGCGCAGCTGGCAGATTACCTGCTGCGTGAAGTTAACGGGAAAGTGGACATGGCTTTGCCGGGTGAAATTGAAAATGAGGATGAAATCCGGAGCTGGCGAATGCGGTGGCTAAAGGAAAATCGGGAAAAATATGCCGGAAAATACGCGGCGCTCGGCACTTTCAAATTGGTCGGTATCGGACAGAACATTCGGGAGGCGAATGAACAGGCGCAAAAGAACGGCGTAAAAAATGCCTTTCTGGTGCGCGTCAGCAGCGAAAACGAAACACTGTTCGGCGGCTGGTAACCCCCGATAAAAAATGTTCCTCTTAAATTTTGAAAAAATTCTTTACTACGACACGGGCGGGCTCGGCATCAATATCGATGTTTCCTTAAGATTAAGCGCCCAGATCGTAAATGATTACGGCTATTTCCGCTTACTTCCAAGACGAGTCTCAACTTGAACACGCCAGTTTAAGGTGTTGCATCTCTAAAACCGAAATCTAATTTATGTCGAACAAGGACACAAGAGCAACAATCGTCGATTACTGGAGGGCAGTTGAGTTTTTCCTCCCGCAGTCGGTTCCTAAAGTTAATAATTCGTTAAACGGTCAACCGAGAGTCATTAACGTATCGCAGGATAAACCGCTGCCCTGGGAGATGAAATCTCAGAAAAAAGGAGATTTAGATTCCAGCGGGAAAAATCAGCATCAAATATTTTGCGGAATTTATAAAATAAAAACCGTCCGCGATAAATTGATCGAAGTCTTCGGCAAAGATCCTGAATCATTCGATAAACGCGAAGAGGGGGAAAGTTGTTTGTTCGTTTTCTCGGTTGACGGGGACGGGCGTCCGTTACCTGATTCCTTCACCATTTCATCCTGTATCTGGGCGGCTTCGCGTACTTTAGTTTCTCCCGGACCGGATAAGCCTAATTGGCTTGAAGGATTCGACAGTTTCGCCAAGAATGCCGAGGCAAATTTCAGAGAGCGATTATTTCGTCCTCAAAGTTCTCTTGGTACGGCTGACGAAGAAAGCGATTCCACAAACCTCACGGCTCCTGTTACTTATGAACGGATTATCAATGAACTTGAGTTAATAGGGAATGAATTGAACGTTTCCGAAATTTTCGCCGGTCCTCAAATTCGCATTAAGACCGTTAAATCCAGTTCCAGCCAGACAGGCAAAGACAAAACGGATTTTCTCAACAGTTTCTTCTTAAATGATCTGAAGCAAGTCTCGCACGAAATACGACGAGGCAATTACGGGAACGGTTTACGTCAATATCTGAGCAGTGAGGAAGAATCGGCAGCCGTATCCAAATCAGATATTCGGCAATCGCCGCACATAATTTTTGAGTCGCTTGCTCCCGACAATTTTCCGTCCGGAAGATGGGCGAATAAGGGGCATCATCCACTGGTTTCAAGCCAGCAATTTGCCGTTAACCTGATTTTCAAAGAGCTACTAAATGAAAACGGTCTGTTTGCGGTCAACGGTCCGCCGGGTACCGGCAAAACAACTTTGCTGCGGGATGTCATCGCGGGAGTAGTGGTCGAACGGGCGAAAAGGCTTGCCGCGCTTAATCATGCCGACGACGCTTTCTACGGCAGTACCCGGCTGCAAAACGGGCAGTGGACTCGAACGATTTCATTGTGGCGAGAAGAGTTCAAAGGATTTGAAATCGTAGTCGCTTCAAATAACAACGGTGCGGTTGAAAATGTGACGATGGAAATTCCGGGCGAGGAAGCCGTCGATCCGGAATGGCTCGACCGCACCGATTATTTTGCCGAGCTCGGGACACGAATTCTCAGAAATACCAAACAAAATAAAGACGACGACAGTAAATCCCGGGAAAATTTCGATGCGACTAAGCCAACAAAGGCTTGGGCTTTGATCGCTGCCCGGCTTGGCAGCAAGTCAAACAGGTCGCAGTTTATCGACCATGGCTGGTATAGCCTGAAAGATAGAAAGGAAAAACCAGAGAAAATTATCGAAATCGGTTTGACGGATATTCTCGATCAAATGAATAAGCCCGTTGACTGGAAAGATGCCGTTAATCGTTTTAATGAGGCTTTGAAATCAGAACAGCAACTGCGGGCGGAACGGTCGATCTATTATCAAGCCTTTACTGTAATCGAAGAATTGCAACGCAAGATCCACCGAGATAAAAAACGACGCCAGGAACTTTTGACTTTAACAAAATCCCTACAAGAACAGCTGGAAGTTCAGGAACGAAGGGTAAAGTCTTTAATCGGTAAAAGAGAGGATCTTACAAACCGGCGACGAGCACACAAGGGACTTGTACCCCCACTCCTCGAAATCATTCTTACTCTCGGACGCGTTTTTCGGGAGTGGAGAAAAAAGAACAAAGAGTTGGCAGGCAAAATCGAAAATGCCGAGAAAGAAGTTATTGAATCAGAAACCCGAGTTAGATCTACCGAGAAGGAAATTCAAAAAGCCAAACAGAATCTTCGACAAATCGAAAATAATATTAGCGAAAAAGAAACTGAGCTTGAGGCAAAAAATCTGCTGGTCGAGAAGGCTGAAATCGAGCACGGAGAACATTTTTTTTCGCCGATGGAGTGGACGGAATACGACGATAAAGAAAGGGAGCTGGCTGCCCCCTGGTCGGATCGTAAATGGAGGGATGCCCGCGCGCTCGTATTTCTCGAAGCGATGAATTTACATAAGGCTTTTATCGCCAGGAACAGCAAAAAAATACTGAATAATCTTCGCGCCGTTATTGACGTACTATCCGGCACGGTTTCGACTTACGCTGAAAATGAGGCGGTTGCTTCGGCGTGGACGACTCTATTCTTCGTTATTCCGGTCGTCTCGACTACCTTTGCGTCGTTCGACCGGCTTTTTACGCACCTCGGGCGCGAGTCGCTCGGATGGCTTTTTATAGACGAAGCCGGGCAAGCCGTGCCGCAATCGGCGGTCGGTGCCATCTGGAGAGCGAAACGCTCGGTCGTTGTCGGCGATCCGTTACAATTGGAGCCAATAATCAATGTGCCTTTTACGTTGCAGCAGGCACTGAGGCGACATTACAAAGTCGAAGAGGTTTGGCTGCCGGGCAAAACTTCCGTCCAACGGCTTGCCGATCGCGTTAATCGCTATGGAACAGAAATTAAACTCGGAGAAAACAAATTTTGGGTCGGGTCACCGCTCAGAGTTCACCGGCGCTGCGCGCCGGAAATATTCGATATTTCCAACAGCATTGCCTACGATGGTTTAATGATTCTCGCGGAGCGGGAACTTAAATTCTCCCCAGATTTTATGCCGAGCAGATGGATTCATGTTGAAATGGATGAGCGTAAAGCTGTAGAACATTGGATTCCCGCCGAGGGCGATGCCGTTCGTGAACTTCTCAATGAATTAAAAAATTCAAAAATATCAATGACGGATATTTTTCTTATCTCGCCCTTCCGTTCAGTAGTTGATCAACTCAAACGTATTGCCAGGAATTACCCGGGATTACACGCTGGAACAGTTCATACTGCGCAGGGTAAGGAAAAGTTGATCGTAATTCTTGTTTTAGGCAGCGATCCTGAGGCAATAAAAGCGCGTGATTGGGCAGCGGAAAAACCAAATTTATTAAATGTCGCCGTTAGCCGAGCTAAAGAAAGACTTTATACGATCGGAAATTACGATCTCTGGCAAAAGAAACAATACTTTGAAACCCTTGCTGAAAAATTCTCAAAATCAATACGCTAAACTACTTTTGTAATTGACGTCCGAATAGTTTTCTCCGTATTTGAGTTAATACACTGTTTGATTTAGCCTCTCTGCGTTTATCCCTTAAATAAGCTAAATTCCACTTTCGTCCCCATTTATTCATCCAGTCCACCCAAAATCGTCAGTCACATCATAAAAAGGCGATTCATAACCAACTAATTGTTTTGTTCCGTTCCTAACTATTGTATGGATTTCAACGAATATGCGATGATACTATGAATAACTACATCCGTCTCGGAAATTTCTTGATAAGTAGCTAAAAATTGATTCGGTCGTCAAACAGAAAACTTAACGGTGAAAAATGCATCAGGATACAGCTTACATCTTGATTTATGAGTATCAAGGATTCTATAATTTTAATGATGGATACAACGACAGATAAAAAACACAGTCGAACGGTTCGTAAGACGCTGACAATTGACGGTGATTTGGCAATCGAGATTCAGCATTTCGTTATTGAAAAAGGCGCGGATGAAAAAACCGTAATCAATAACCTGCTCAGATTGGGCTTAATTTCCGAACAAAACCGCGCGACCAAAGCAGAGCGTTTTCAATTACCTTCATTTAACAAAGGAATCGGCGAAATTTCACGCGCCGATTTAAATAAAACGCTCGACGAAGTATGACTTATATTTTCGACTCGAACATTCTTATCTATCTTGCCTTTCAAAGCGCGAATGAACATAAGGCAGCGCGAACCGTGACCGATAGAATTTTCGCCGCGCAGGAAATAGTTATTTTAACCGAAGCAATCGTTTTGTCGTTTTTGAGGATTTCGACTTCACTAAAACCAACTCCGCTGACGGAAAAAGAAGCAAGGGTCTTTCTTGACGCGTTGCTTGATTATCCTCAACTTCAATTATTTGCGCCGTCGCTGAGGCATTACAAGAACCTGACGGCAAATCTCGTCAAACAAAAAATCAAAGGCAATTTGGTGATGGACGCGCACATCGCGGAAGTCGCTCTGCTGACAAACTCCACGATCATCACCAATGACGACGATTTTAAGAAATTCCCGCGCGTAAAATTCATTAAAATCTAAGCTGGAACACTACTTAATTTTCAAATGCCGGAGAAACAGAATAAACCGTTTCAACCTAAAATTCCGAATACCTAAAAACACATGATTCATTTCATCCGAGTTTTGACAGATAAAAAAAGCTCAATAACATCAGAGGTTCAATAAAATCACCCATTCTACAAGATTGTCAATTTATTACGACTTAATTCTAAATTCAACAACATAATTATCTACAGCTTAGTGCTAGCCAAACAAATGCTGGAGGCTTAACGTGCGCTTTGTTACGGCAACGACCAGCCTTTCGACCTTTTGTGCCGAGAATTTAATCGTGAAATACGAGACGGCGAGGATATGACTTTTTACAATGAATTGCTGAATAAATCGCTCGAAGAAGTCAAAAGCAATTTTCAACGCCGCAATGTTGGAAATTTATTCTCCGGGCGCGGCGGCGGTCTGCTGGATTTTCAAGAGAAGATATTTGATTCGTCGAACTTTAAGCTCATTACGCGGTTAATCGTCTAAGACTGAATAGTCGCTTTTTACTGGTTATTTTAACGTTATGAATTGGCACGCCGCAGAATTTGAATCAATTCGGTAAACTTCCGTTCGTAGATTTCTATCGCCTGCGGCAGATCGCCGGCGGTAATCGCGCGCTGTTTGTCTCGGAAATCGACCGCATAAAACGCTTCGCCTCGTTTTAAATCTCCCCGCCCAGTCGGATAAAGCACGGCTTCAATATGAAAATTATAAACGCCCGCGTCGGTGTCGAGGCGCGCCCGCACCCGCAGAAAAGCGTCGCTGCCGAGCCCGTCTTCGGTCCATAAGACTTTGGTAAAGAGCGGCGCATCGTCCGCGCCGAGCATTTCGGCATCGCCCTGATAATCGTAGCCCATTTGATCGAGCACGCGGTGGGCTTCGAGCAGATCGTCAGTTGCCAGCGGTGTTTCACCGGCAATCATCGTCTCGTCGATCTCACTCTCCAGTTTAATTCTCCATTCGGCGGAATGAAAATCCGGTTCCGCTAGTCCCGTGCCCAGGATAAGACTCTCGGTTTCCCGCAAATCCTCGTTCGCCTGCTTAACGGCTTCCGTCCGATTCGCGGCAGGGACAATAAACTGAAGGTCTGCCTTGATTTCCCGTAAGATGAAAATATACCCCGTCATAATAATTGGTAACTTTAAATAATGCTTCGACTGTTTTTATCGCCGTCAATGGAGAAACAGTAAATAATTGACGGCTTGAAATCTGTCTTCTTCTGCCCCGATTTTATTTTTACTACTGCTTATTAAAATAAATGCGCCGGTTTTGCTCGGCTTTATTGAGCCGCGTGATTTTATATGCCGCCGCCTGAAAGAGATATTGTTTCTGCTGACCCTCACGCATTTCGACGAGCGTAAAGAGCAGGATGCCTTTTTGAAATTTTCGCCGATCTTCCGCGCCTTCGGCGACGAACCGCCCGTAATAAAATTCGAGCCTATCGTCCTTTGCAACTACCGAGCATTCATACGTCTCGAAGATTTGCGTGCCGTTAACGGAAAAAACGCCTTTCAGTTTATTGTCTGTCCTTTCGACTGCGACATCGAAGGAAATAAAAGGGGCGACATCAGTTTTTCTACTTTTTTTCGGAAGCCGTTCGGTTTCCTCGAACAAATAGCTCCCGACCCATCGTTCGCCGTTTTGAGCCGCGACAGGCAACGAGAATAATGCAACGGCGACAAAAACAAATCCTATAAGCCCTTGAATTCTCCATGCCGCAGGGCTCTTCTGTCTGAACTTACTCGTATAATTGCCGATATGAGCTTTCATCTTAAATACTCCCCAGAAATTACTAATAATTACAATTTGATTGAATATCCTGGCGGTTCTATTGAAAGGTCACCGCTTCGAGCCGCCAGCCGTCGTCGTAACGGCGAAAGGCTGCTTGCCCTGTCCGTAGCGTGCCGAAAGACATTGTTTTGTTTTCTCTTTTGGAGACGAGTTCGCTCGGCGGCAACGTCCCGTTGAGCAGACGCTGCAAATCATTTGGCAATGCTTTGAACTCAGGGGTTGAAGCGTCGAACGCCCGCCCCGCTTCATTCGGCGCGTACTGCCAGTTAAACTGTGCCATCGCCTGGTCTTCGCCCTGTTTGGTAATGCCGGTGATTTCAACGATTTTCTTGCCGGCGAGCGGGACGGACTTTTCAGTCAGCGGCAAATCGTACTCTTTCCATAATGCTTTGGCTTTGCCGGTCGCCAGGTAATCTTCCTCGAAACTCCACATCGGTTTCTGCAACGAATTCTGCGGTTTCGGCTGCGCCGGGTCGAGCGTTTTGACGCGCGCTTCGACTAAGCCCAGATGATCGGCGACGGCGATCTGCGGATTCTTTTCGTAGTATTCCTTGATTTTTCGCGCGGCGGCTTGTTCGGGAGTTTCCTCACCGGAGTTAATGATATACAGCGTTTTGCCGTAAGGCAGAAGCGTTTCGCCCTGCATCAATTCAAGCGCAAAGGGTTGTTTATATTCGTTGCTTTTCTCGATTAAAGCCTGCGCCTCGGAGCGCGAAAGCTCTTTTGAGCCGCAACCCGATAAGAGGAGGAAACTACTGAGAATCAGTAGTAATGCCGGCAAACTTATTTTTTTCATTGCGTGCTGACCTCAAGATAATCAATGAATTTTCTTTGCATAAAAAACTAAAAATCCTATTGCTGATTTGAGCTGGAAAAAACGGCGCAACCAAGCCGTCTCAATTTCTATTTCTGTTAGTAGCGGCGGAAAACTTCAGAGTAGAATCCAAAAGCCTCGTGCTTGAGCTCGACGGTTTATACCGGAGATGCAGCGGATTTTGGAAACGCCAGATTACCCTCAGCTTTGCCGCCGCCTGCGCTCCGCTATTAACGCGGAGCAGGCATTTGGTTAAAGCCGCGAACAGCTTTAACCAAATTCTGTGTCCTGATGCAGCCCTCTCGGAAAACAAGCAAGGAACGTCATATCGTAAGGTTTAATCAAACAGTCATCGCGATTAGACACTTGTCCCGTTGTTATTACTGCCCCAAAACGCAAAATCGGGTAAACTACTCACTGGCTTTTGAGAAATTATGTGTAACGGGCAAGCAACCGGCTAATGAGTTGCGTTGCCGGAAAACCAAATAAGCTGTTTTTCCGGGCGAAATTTTCAAAAATTGCCACTCTGTCCGTAAATACGGACAATACAAAAAAACTACTTTTCTTTTTCCAAACAGTCAAGCCGCAACGACACTTTCCGCTAGGGGGGCTGCTCTGATGGGAAGAGGAAAGCGAATACGACCAGCGCGATTGGGGGAAAAGCTACTGGCTATTCGTCAGCATTTCGACTTAACTTTGGAGCAAATGGCGGAGAAATTATCAACTGAGGATTTTTCATTGCGCCGGCAGGCGGTTTCGCAGTATGAATTAGATGATAATGAGCCGCCCCTGCCGGTATTACTAAAATACGCGCGGATGGCGGGAATTACAATAGATGTTTTAGCGGACGATAAGGTCGATTTATCGGATCATTTTCCGAAGAAACTGCTCGATTAAAAGTAAGAATTTAATGCGTTTTTGATATACAATACGCCAAGAACAATCAGTGCTTAAAATGTGCGGCAATCAAAGAGCGGGGATTCCAATAAATTTAGAAGTTTTAGTATCGAATGAGTAAAAAGAAGGGAACGGCAAAAACAGACAGCTCGGATAAAGAATCGAAAAGGTTTTTAGAGTATAAACATTCAAAACCTTTTCAGCTTAGTTTGTTTGATTTGCTTGAAAATGAAAAGGAATTTTCGCACACGATCGAACTATACGATTTCATGCCGAAATTCGTGTGGGGCAAAGTCGAAAGAGTTGCCGGCGTATTTCTTCATTCGATGGAGCGGGAATTCGAGTGCCGCGGCAAAAAGTATGTGTTGACCATTACGCCGGCGAGTATTAAAGACTCGAACGGAAAAGAGAAATATTATTATCCGGCAAAACGTGAAGAGATCGTCGAAGACGCACTTCGCAAGATCATGGCGGAAGGTCATGGAATATTTTTGGACGGCGAGGCGGGAGTTTCTTTTACTATTTACCGGCTGAAAAAAGAGTTAGAGGATAACGGGCATACTTATAATCGCCAACAGATCAAAGACGCATTGAACGTTCTGGCAAAAACATCTCTTGAATTAAGGTCCGAGAGCGGGAAAGTCGAGCTTACCATTCATCCCATCGAGGCGGTCGGCTTCAGCGGTGAAGACGACGAAACGCAGACCTTCGTCAAGTTCTCGCCGCTTGTTACGAAAAGCATCAAAGATCGCACCTTTAGATTATTCAATTACGAGAAGGTGATGAGTTATAAAACCGTCATCGCCCGGCAGCTACATAAGCGCATGGCGCACCATTATACTCAGGCGAGCTTAACGGATCACTATTCGATTTTGCTGACTACGATTATTCGTGATTTCGGACTCACTCGCTACAAGCAAATCAAGGACAATTTACGAGAGGTCGAAACCGCTATTGAAGAATTGAAGGCAAAAAACGTGATCATCAATCATAAAATCGATAAAATTATTGAAAAAACTCCGCGCACAAAAGTGACGGATGCCAAGATTACCATTCAACCTCATTTCGAGTTTATCAACGAGGTCAAACGCGCCAACGCCAGGCGAAAACTCGAACTGGCGGAAATAAACGATAGAAATCTTTCAGTAGAAAAATAATAAGAGTGAGAAAGCGAAACATTTAACCAAAAGCGGCGAGCCTTTATTACGAATAAATAAAAGGCTCGCCGCTTTTGATTTTGACAAAGTTTATATCTGAAAAGTATCTTATCTAAGACACATCTTACTTTTTCTGAATAAGACCTCTCAGCCAGTTCCAGAGCCCTCGGAGCCAGCTGCCGCGTTGTTCATCGAGCTTATCGTAATGGGCTTGCCTGCGTTCCTGTTCGAACCTTCGTCCCGCCAGAATTTCTTCATCAGACCACTTGGGATACCAGACGATTTCTCCCTGTTTTATCCAGTAGTGCGATTGACAGGGCTGCTGCCAGTTTCCGACCGAAGGATCAAGATTCGGACTTGGGCGTTTCCCTAAACTTCCACTCGGTGGGACCCAACGGAGTTCGGACTTTTGTGCCGCAGCCGCAAGCGCAGAGATGAGCGGCGGTGTCGAACTCCTCTGAAACGTAAAGAA
>Ga0157375_10005088_pt1 | contig 11410 bp, 9 predicted proteins | sample M35metaG_FD_115311 | JGI IMG/M metagenome (GOLD analysis project Ga0157375, IMG submission 115311) | Miscanthus rhizosphere microbial communities from Kellogg Biological Station, Michigan, USA - M3-5 metaG | ecosystem: Host-associated > Plants > Roots > Rhizosphere > Soil | place: USA: Michigan...
CACGTCGCGCGGCACGGGAGTGGTGGACGAAGTCGTCGAGAAGATGCGCAGCATCGCGCAAAGCTCCGACAGGATCGCGGAGATCATCTCCGTGATCGACGGCATCGCTTTCCAGACCAACATCCTCGCGCTCAACGCCGCCGTCGAGGCGGCGCGCGCGGGCGAAGAGGGGCGCGGCTTCGCGGTGGTCGCGGGCGAGGTGCGCGGGCTCGCGCAGAGGAGCGCGCAATCGGCGAAGGAGATCAAGGAGCTGATCGGCGAATCGGTGTCGCAGGTGAGCGACGGCTCCGCGCTCGTCGAGCGGGCGGGGCAGGCGATGCGCGAGGTGTCGTCGTCCATTTCGCGCGTCACGCAGATGATGGCTGACATCAGCGCATCGTCGCTCGAACAGAGCACCGGCATCGAGCAGGTCAATCAGGCCGTCACGCAAATGGACGAGATGACGCAGCAGAACGCCGCGCTGGTGGAGCAGGCGGCGGCCGCCGCGGCCTCGCTGCACGAGCAGACGCGCCAGTTGAAGGCGGCGGTGTCGGTGTTCCGGATTGCGGATGCGGTGTTCGAGCGCGACGAGCGCGCGCCGCGCGAGGCGTCGTTCCGGACGGGCCAGCTGGCGGCGGGCTGAGCGCGGGCTGATTGCGGCCTGATTGCGGCCCGATCGCTGGCAAAAAGCCCACGTCGCACCGACGTGGGCTTTTTTGTCATGTGCCCCCGGTAGTCGCGTTCGCGTCCCGGCTCAGGCCGGTAGCGCGGCGTAGGCGGTGGCGAGGTGATAGGGCGTCGTCGAGGGCATGTCCGCGCGCGTCACGGTGCCGTCCGCCAGCTGGCATTCGATCCACCCGCGCGGGTGCAGAAAGCGCGTCCGGTAGCGCTCGATCTGCCGCGGCAATTCGGCGCGCGAGGCGTCGCTGTCGTGCGTCGCCAGCGCGCGCAGGTATTCGGTTTGCGCCCAGATGCGCTGCGTCGCATCCTTGATGCGCCCGCTTTCATCCAGCGCGGCGCACACGCCGCCCGTCGATCCGTCGACGCCATGCTGCCGCGCGAACTCGAAGGCCCGCGCGAGAGGAGCGCGCAGTCCGGCCGCGTCGAAAGCCGGGTGGCGGCTGCCTTCCACCAGAAAGAACCACTCGAACTGATGACCCGGCTCCAGCCGGTTGTCGGCGGCGCCGATCGGCAGTTCGGCGATGCAGCCGCTCGCCTCGTGCACGAAATTTCGCGCGACCGCCGACGCCAGCGTTTCCAGCCGGCGGTCGAAGGCCGCGTCGCCGGTGGCGTCGCGTGCGGCGAGCCAGGCTTCGGTCAGGTGCATCAGCGGATTCTGCAACGGCGTTTCGACGATCGTCCCGAAATCTTCCGAGAGCACCGCATTCATCAGCCCGCCGTCCGCCGCGAAGCGCGTCTGCGTGAGCGCGGCGGTTTCGTTCAGCAGCGCGACGGCGTCGCCGGAACCGCTGCGCCGCGCGTACTCCGCGCACGCGAAAACCACGAACGCATGCGTGTACAGGTCCTTTTGCCGCTCGAGCGGCCGGCCTTGCGCATCGACGCTGTAGAACCAACCGCCGTTTTCATTGTCCTGAAAATAGTGCCGCAACGACGCGAACAGCGTGCCGGCGTGCGCGATGTCGCCGGCTTGCGCGAATACGAACAACTGCCGCGCGCAGGCCATCGCGCGGTAGCGCGACGGCGGCAGCGGCGCGTGATCGCCGGGCGAAACGGCTTCGTACGGCAGCCGCAGCGCAGCGTTGTAGCCGGGACCGCGCCATACGGGCAGTACGATGCGCGCGTAGTGATCGCGCAGCGCGGCGCCCGGTGTGATCGACGTGGCTTGCGCGGGCGGCGCGGCGTTCGGGTTCTGGTCGTGCATGAGGCCGGTTCTTTATTGGATGGTGGCGTTGCCTCTGCCAGCGGACTCGCCGCCAGCGCAACGCACGAAAGCGCGGGGTCCAAGGATAGCAAATCCGTCCGGCCCGCCCCGGACGGTGCCGCATCGGCTCACTAAAAATAACGGAGGATCGTATCCATGCTAGGCAATTTCGAACTCGTTTCGCGGCTCGTGGTGGCCGCGGCGCTCGGCAGCGTGATCGGCTTCGAGCGCGAGCGGCTCTCGTGGGCGGCCGGGCTGCGCACGCACATGCTGGTGTGCGTCGGCTCGGCCCTGATCATGATCGTGTCCGCATTCGGTTTCGCCGATTCGCTCGGCGGCGAGCACGTCGTCCTCGATCCCTCGCGGATGGCCGCGCAGGTCGTCTCCGGCATCGGCTTTCTCGGCGCGGGCTCGATTCTCCTGCGCAACGAGATCGTGCGCGGCCTCACGACGGCGGCGAGTCTCTGGTCCGTGGCGGCCATCGGGCTGGCGGTCGGCGGCGGGCTGTATACGGCGTCGATCGCCGCTACGCTCATCATTCTGATCATCCTCGCGGGCATCAAGCCGCTGGAGCGGCGCTTCATCTCGGTGAAGCAGCGCCGTCAGCTGACGATGCTCGTCGAGCGCGGCTCGCTCAGCTTTCACGGCCTGCACGAAACGCTCGGGCCAGGCAGCGTGCGCGTGAAGCAGTTCGTCGTGCAGCAAAGCGAGGACTCGCCGGATCTGGACGAAGTGCAGATCGTGCTGGCGCGCGTGTCGGCGCCGGAATACAAGGCGATCTGCGATCAGCTCAGGAATCTGCCGACCGTGCGTGAATTCAGGGAAGAAGACGCGAGCTGAGGCGGCCGTGCTTCCTCGGCGATGGAGAGACGCGGCATGGGCCGAGGCACGGATCGCAGCATGCGCGAAACACCGCCCGGAGCTTGCAGATAACCGCCGGTGAACGGGCGCGGCCGTGCGACAATGCGGTCTCGAAAAAATCGCAGACTTGCATCGCCCTGCCGCGAGCCGCCTCGCGACGGCCGCCACTCTCCGAACCTATGCCAGATTCCGCTGTAAAGACCGCTTCCCCGCCAGTCAGAAACGCAAGAGCGCCGCGTGGCGCCGACGCCGCATCGCCGAATTCCGGCACCGATACCGAAAAGAAGCTTGCCCGCGCCGCGCGCTCGGCGCAGCGGCTCGCGCAGCTGAGCAACGCCCCGCGCGTCGACACTACGCCCGACCTGTTCGCCGAGGACGCCGAGCGCGCGACGCTTCAGGCCATGAACACGGATCTCAGGCAGGGCACGCTCGCGGGCTTCGAGTTGCCGGAGGCGTTCATGGCCGCCGTGCAGTCGGGCGTGACGCCGGGCGGGGCGAACGGCGACGCGCTGCCCGCGAAACGCGCCACGCGCGGGGGCGCGGCGGCCGCGCGTGCCGCGGGTGATGCCGACAGCAACGGCGGTATCGATGCCGTGCCGCCGCTCATCGCGCAGAGCGAGGCGGGTGACGAAGAGAACGGTGCCGTCGGGGAGCCGTCGTCGGCGTCGTCGGCGTCGTCGGATACGCACGGTCATCTCAAGGCTGCGCGGCCGACCGTGATCGCCGCATCGGCGGTGAGGCCGGTGAGCCGCACGGCGTCTGCGAAGGCGGACGCGGGGGCGGGGGCTTCAGTTTTCGCCGCCGATACGGAGCTGGCCGACTCGGTTTCCGCACCGGTTGCCGCACCGGTTTCCGTGCCGTCCGGCTCCGCTTCCGCACCGGCCACCGTGCGTCCTGACGGCGCGGAACCGGAGCCGTCGTCGGCCGCTGCTTCAGGCGCCACGCACGGCATGCGCCGGGCGCCGTCGTCGCTTGCCGCCGCCCTGATCGACGACGACCGCCACCACGGCCCCGCGACGTCCCGAAACCGGGCGACGCCCGCGGCCGCCCGAACCGAAGCCGAAGACGCGCCCGAACTGGACCGCGCCCGCGCGACCGCCTTCGCGGATACGATCGACGCGCTCTACGCCGTGATCGCGGACCAGCGCCGTGCCGCGACCGCCCACTCGCGCCGCATGAAGACGATGCTCACGATCATCGTCTGCGTGATGCTCGTGACGGTCGCGACGGTTATCGCGCAGACTGTCGTGCTGTTGCGCATGGGGCGTGAGAGCGCCGTGCAGCAGCAGCGCATCGAGCAACTGATGCTGAACCAGGAGGCGACGCTCGCTTCCTTCTTCGATACCGATTCGGCCAACATCAGCACGATCAACGCGCTGAATGTCCCGAGGGAATCGAACGTCCCGGCCCCGGTGCAGCCGGCGGCTGCACCGAAGAGCGATGCGGCCGCCAGGAAGCCCCAGCAGACGCACGCGCAGCACAAGAGCTACACGACCGCGCACTGAGGCGCGGCCTTTTGTCGGCCGCCGCCCGCGGCGGGCCAAGGAAGGGCATCGTGGCGCAGACGCACGCGCCTGACCTTTGCAGACGGAGCTTTCGGTCGGTCTTTTTTGACACCGGCCGGGCTTCGCCAGCGACAGCCTCGCGCGCTCGGACCCCCGGTGTGACGTGCACGCCACACCCTTGCGCAGGCGACGAATCACGCCTCGCGCCACCCATCGCTCTCGATCCCCGCAAATACTGCCTCTCCGACCCGGCCCCCAAATTTCAGGCTTCTTCGGAAGCGTCATGTAGAAAAACTACGTAATATCCTAACGGGAAATGTTGCATTGCACTAGAAATAGGTAGGTGAAAACCCTATAATTGGCGCTAAGGGAAAACCCTGCAACATTAACCGGAGTCTGACATGAGCTACCTCTTCGCCCTGCTTCAAAAATTCGCCGCGCTGTTCGAATCGCCGCATCTGCCGCTCGACTCGGACTACTCGTACCAGGCGCGTTTCCGCGAGTCCGAACGCGTTCGCAAGGCCCGTGGCACCGTATTCGGTATTCGTCTGTGAGCTTTGTCGAAAGCGGCGCGCAAGACTGTCTGATCCGCTGAAAGGCGAATCGCCGCGCCCGCTTTCCAGTTTGCCGCAATGTAGTTTTTCTAGCCAGAATTGGCGTCGAATCAGCCGCTTTCGCCGTCCTGTCCACGCGCCATCCGGCGCTATTTTTTTGCCCTTTTCCCCACGCTGGACGCCGTCCGCTGTGAGCCGCGCGACGCTGCGCTATTCTGCTGGCTTGCCGTCGCCCGACGCGCCATTTCTGCCCGATCCCACATGACAGACGACGTCCATTTCTATCATCCCGACGAAGGCCACCGCCTGAGTCACGATCCGTTCAAGGCTATCGTGGCGCCGCGCGTGATCGGCTGGATTTCGAGCCGCGACGCCGATGGCCGCGTGAACCTCGCGCCCTACAGCTTCTTCGGCGCGTTCGCGACCTTCCCGTACATCATCGGGTTTTCGAGCGAGGGGCAGAAGGACAGCATCCGCAACATCGAGGCGACGGGCGAGTTCGTCTGGAACATGACGAGCCGCCCGCTCGGGGAACGGATGAACCGGACCTCGGCGCCGGTTGCGCACGACATCGACGAATTCGACCTCGCGGGCCTCACGAAGGCGCCCGGGCGCAGCGTGGACGTGCCGCACGTGGCCGAATCGCCGGCGGCGCTGGAATGCCGGCTGCTGCAGGTCGTGCGGCTGAAGAACCTCGCAGGCGAGCCGATGGACAACTGGCTCGCGCTCGGCCAGGTGGTCGGCGTGCACATCCGCAAGGAATTCCTGAAGGACGGTCTCTTCGATACCGCCGCCGCCCGCCCGATCATGCGCGCGGGATATCGCGGCGATTACGCGGAACTCGGCGAGATGTTCGAGATGATCCGTCCGACGGCGTAGCGGCCGAAGCGACGCGGTACGCCGCGCGCACCAGGCAAAACGGGGCGGCCCTCACGGTGCCGCCCGCCACAAGTCACTTCCCCGCGCGCTTTCCTGCGAGCTTTCCCGAACTCACAGCCTGAACACGCTCACCGCCTGCGCGAGCCGCCCGGCCTGATCGCGCAGATCGGCGGCCGAATGCTCCGCCTCGCCGACGAGCGCCGCGTTCTGCTGCGTCGCCTCGCCGATCTGCATCACCGCGACGTTGACCTGCTCGATGCCGCTCGACTGCTCGCGCGAGGCCGCGCTGATCTCCGCGATGATCGCGTTCACGCGCGCCACGCGCTCGACGATGCCGTTCATCGTGCCGCTCGCCTGCTCGGCGATCCGGTAGCCGTCCGATACCCGGCCGACCGACTCCGCGATCAGCGCTTCGATTTCCTTCACCGCCGCCGCGCTGCGTTGCGCGAGCCCGCGCACCTCCGACGCCACCACCGCGAACCCCTTGCCGTGCTCGCCCGCGCGCGCCGCTTCGACCGCCGCGTTGAGCGCGAGGATGTTGGTCTGGAACGCGATGCCCTCGATGACCGACGTGATGTCCGCGATCCTGCGCGCGGACGCGTCGATGTCGCCCATCGTCGCGACTACGCGGCCGACCGCTTCGCCGCCTGCGCGGGCCGCGTCGGAGGCCGACGCGACGAGGCTGTCCGCGTGCGATGTGTTCGCCGCGTTCTGCTGCACGGTGGACGTGATTTCCTCCATGCTGGCCGCCGTTTCCTCGAGGCTGCTCGCCTGCGTGGCGATGCGCAGCGAGATGTCGCTGCTGCCCGACGCGATGCGCCCTGTCGCATCGAGCATGTCCGCCGACGCGCTGCGCACCTGCGAGACGATGCGCGCGAGGCCGGTCGCGATGCCGTCGATGGCCTGCATCAGGCGCCCGATGTCGTCCTCGCGCTTCGAATCGAGGCGCACGGTCAGGTCGCCCGCGGCGATCCGCTCCGACGCGTTCGTGACCTCGGCGAGCGGCTCGCTCACGAGCTTTTTCACGGCGAAGAGCAGCGCCGCGACGAACGCGCCGACCACGGCCAGCCCGAGCAGCAGGAAGCGGTTGCGGCTGGCGTTCACATCGGCGAGCAGTTCGTCGCGATAGGCGATGCCGCCGACCATCCATTGCCACTCCGGCACCGTGGTGAAGGCGATTTCCTTGGTCCCGCCGTGGATCTTCGCGTCGGCGTCCGCGATGTCCGCGCCTTCGAACGCGAGCTGTCCTTCGCGCGCGTCGAGCATCTGCCTGAACGGCGCGACGCGTTCGTCGGCGGCCTGGCCTTCGTTGCCCGGATGCACGAGCAGCTTGCCGCGATTCTCGCCGCTCGATGCATCGACGACGAAGTAGTAGCCGTTGTCGCCGATTTTCAGCTTGCGGATGTTCTGCTGCAGCTCGGCGATCTCGGCGCCCACGTCCACGCCGACGAAGAGCGCGCCGATCACGCGGCCCGAGGCGTCGGTGACCGGCTTGTACTCGGTGATGTACTGCTTGCCGAACAGCGTCGCGATGCCGATGTAGCGCTTGCCCGCCAGCACCGGCGCGTAGGCGGGGCCCTTTCGGTCGAGCAGCGTGCCGATCGCGCGCGTGCCGTCCTGCTTCTTCAGCGAGGTCGTGACGCGCACGAAATCGTCGCCGGTGCGCGCGAAGATCGTCGCGATGGCGCCGCTCTTTTCGAGGAACGCATCGGGAATCGTGAAATCAAGGTTGAGCGTCGTGCCGCCGGCGCTCATCGCCGGAGTGGCGACGCCGCCAATGTCCACACTGCGGGATTCGTCGAGCGCGAAATCCGCCGGCAGGAAGCTCGCGAAGATCGACATGAAGCGCTCGACTTCCGCGCTCACGGCCTTGTTGTAGAGGCCGATCATGGTGGCGATCGAGCGGTTGTCGCTTTCCACGCGGGCGAGCGCGTGCGCGTCGACCTGTTCGCCCGCCGAGCGGGTCACGGCGATCGTGAAGCTGGCGACGATCAGCGCGGCGAGCGCGCACGCGAGAACCGCGAACTTGGTGCCGACGTTCGCACGGCGAAGGCTGAGGGTTGGCATGGGTTGCTGGTGGGGTGAGGGGGCTGAAGCCCGGATGTCGTTCAGCTGTCACTGGTTTACGGCACTGGCGTTCGTTTCTTTAACGCGCGCCAAATGATCTGAAGAATGGTGGATGCGCCATAAAGGGCGCCCGGACTTGCACCAGCGCGACATGCGAAAAACCTCGCGCCGGCGCCGCGCATCGCCCGCAAACCCTTGCCGGACAAGGCGCCACGCGCCGCAATCAGACGGACTGCGGAATCCGGTGTCGTATTTCCTCATGTGGTTGTCGGAAATAGTCGGCCCGCCGCACTTTTTTCTGGCAACTATGTATGCACAGCGCGGACGCACGTCCGCCACGCTAGGAGAGCATTCAATGAATTCCCCCAAGGTCGTGGTAGAAGGGCTCTGCAAGGTGTTCGGCACCAGCCCGAAACAGGCGATCGACATGCTGGCCGGCGGCGCGACGAAGGAAGAAGTCTTCGCGCGCACAGGCCAGATCGTCGGCGTCCATAACGTGTCGTTCGAAGTGAAGGAAGGCGAGATCTTCGTGCTGATGGGCCTGTCCGGCTCGGGAAAGTCGACGCTCATTCGCCTCATCAATCGTCTGGTCGAGCCGACGGCGGGCAAGGTGCTGATCGACGGGCGCGACGTCGCTTCCGTGCCGCGCTCGGAACTCACCGCTCTGCGCCGCAAGGACATGAGCATGGTGTTCCAGTCGTTCGCGCTGATGCCGCAGCGCACGGTGCTCTCGAATGCCGCGTTCGGGCTGGAAGTCGCGGGTGTCGGCCGCAAGGACCGCGAAAGGCGCGCGATGTCGGTGCTGGAGCAGGTCGGACTCGCTCCGTTCGCCCAGAAGCTGCCCGCGCAGCTTTCCGGCGGCATGCAGCAGCGCGTGGGTCTTGCGCGGGCGCTGGCGGTCAATCCGTCGCTGATGATCATGGACGAAGCGTTTTCCGCGCTCGATCCGCTGAAGCGCAAGGAAATGCAAAACGTCCTGCTCGAATTGCAGCGCGAGCAGCGGCGCACGATTCTCTTCGTGTCCCACGATCTGGAAGAGGCGATGCGCATCGGCACGCGCATCGCGATCATGGAAGGCGGCCGCGTGGTGCAGATCGGCACGCCGCAGGAAATCATCACGAACCCGGCCGACGACTACGTGCAGGCGTTCTTCGACGGCATCGACACGAGCCGCTACCTGACCGCCGGCGACCTGATGCAGACCGATGCCGTGCCGCTCATGAAGCATTCGGCGCAGATCGACGCGTCGGCGGTTGCCGCGACGCTCAACGGCCATGCCGACTACGCGTTCGTGCTCGACAGCGAGCGCAGGATCCGCGGCTTCGTGAGCCGCGACGCGACGGGCGGCGCGTCCACGCTGCTCAACCAGGTTGAATGCATTCATCGCACCACGCCGCTCGACGATGTCGTCTCGCGCGTGGTGGCAAGCCGTGCCCCGCTGCCCGTGGTCGAGGCGGACGGTTCATATTGTGGTTCGGTCAACAAGACGAACGTACTGAAGGTCTTAACGCGCCATCGAGGTTCCCATGTCTGAAATGATTCCGCTCGGTAGCTGGGTCGACCACGGCGTCCACTATCTGCTCGACCACGACGCCAAGACGTTCGATTCCATCGGCAAGGTCATCGAGAGCTTTGCCGCGTTCGTCGAGCACGGCCTGCAAGCCATTCCAATGTGGGCGCTGATGGCGCTCTTCGTCGGCGTCGGGCTGTGGCGCGTGGGCTGGCGCTTCGCGTTCTTCACGCTGCTTTCGATGCTGCTCATCTACGGCACCGGCTTCTGGGACCAGATGGTGATCACGCTCGGCCTCACGCTTTCGTCGACGCTGATCAGCCTGCTGCTCGGCGTTCCGCTCGGCATCTGGACGGCGAAGAGCAAGTACGTCGAGATGGCCGTGCGCCCCGTGCTCGACCTCATGCAGACCATGCCGGCCTTCGTCTACCTGATTCCGGCTGCGATGCTGTTCGGTCTCGGGCGCGTGCCCGGCATTCTTTCGACGGTCATCTTCGCGATGCCGCCCGCGGTGCGCCTCACCTCGCTTGGCATCAAGCATGTGAACCGCGAGATCGTCGAAGCCGGGCAGGCGTTTGGCTGCACGCCGTGGCAGCTGCTCTACAAGGTGCAGTTTCCGAACGCGCTGCCGTCGATCATGACCGGCGTGAACCAGACGATCATGATGGCCCTCTCGATGGTGATCATTGCGTCGATGGTGGGTGCGGGCGGTCTCGGCAACGACGTGCTCGCGAGCATCCAGCGGCTCGATATCGGGCTCGGCTTCGAAAGCGGTCTGTCGGTGGTGCTGCTCGCGATCATCCTGGATCGCATCACGGAGAGCTTCGGCCGGTCGCCGGGCATGGCGCGCGCCCCGCTGCTCTCGGGCCTTCGCAGCGTGATGCGGGTGCGCCGCGCGCCGGCGGCGCAGCAGAGCTGAGCGAACCGGCACGCCCATGAAACGCGACGCGATCACGCCTGCTCCGAGCGACTCGCCGTTATCGAAGCTGGCTCACTACGGCTTTCTCACGCTGCCGAACTTCTCGATGATCGCGTTCACGAGCGCGGTCGAGGTGCTGCGCATGGCGAACTACGTGGGCCGCGCAGAGCACTACACGTGGTCGGTGATCACGCCTGACGGCGAGCCTGCGCGCGCGAGCAACGGCATCACCGTGAAGCCGACCACGACGCTGGCCGAAGCGGGTGTGCCGGATGTGCTGATTGTCTGCGCGGGCTGGCACGTGCGGGAATACGTGGATGAGAAGGTGATCGCGCTCCTGCGCGAAGTGGCGGCGCAGGGCGTGCCGCTGGGCGGCATCTGCACGGGCGCGTATGCGCTGCTGGCGGCGAACCTGCTCGACGGCTATCGCTGCACGGTGCACTGGGAAGACATGTCGCCGCTGCACAGGAGCTATCCGCATGTGCGGTTCGCCGACGAACTGTTCGTGATCGATCGCGACCGCGTGACGTGCACGGGCGGCACGGCGCCGCTCGACCTGATGCTCAACCTTGTCGGCATGCGGCTCGGACAGTCGCATGCGGCGCAGGTATCGGAGCAGTTCATCGTCGAGCGCATTCGGGGGTCGAGCGACTACCAGCACATTCCGGTCGATGCGCGCGTGGGGTTTTCGCGCGCCGAGCTGATCGAGGTGGTGCGGCTGATGGAGGCGAACATCGAAGAGCCGCTTTCACTCGAGGAACTCGCGCGGCTCGTGCAGTTGTCGCAACGTCACTTGCAGCGCATGTTCAAGATGTTTCTGAGCGTTTCGCCGACGCACTATTACCTCACGCTGCGGTTGCGCCGTGCGCGCGAACTGCTGCGCAATACGGATGCTTCGATTGCACGGGTCACCGCAGTTTGTGGATTTCACTCGCCATGTCACTTTTCTAAAGCGTACCGCGCGCAGTTTGGACACGCTCCTAGCGTTGAGCGGAGGCTTTCGGCCTAGACAGTTATTTCGCTGGCGCTTGGGGTTGGGGTTTTGTTCGTTTGATGCGCTTGTGCTTCCATGAAACTTGATTTGATATTGGTTTATTAGCTTCGCCCCTGTGCGGGGCGGCAGTTACTTTCTTTGCTGCTGCAAAGAAAGTAACCAAAGAAAGCAGCTATGGGGTCAGCGGTGTTAGGACGTGACCACGATTGCGTCTTTCAGAGTGGCCCGACCGTGGGAGTGTCCACCTCGGTTGGTTGAAC
>Ga0157375_10005091_pt1 | contig 11407 bp, 15 predicted proteins | sample M35metaG_FD_115311 | JGI IMG/M metagenome (GOLD analysis project Ga0157375, IMG submission 115311) | Miscanthus rhizosphere microbial communities from Kellogg Biological Station, Michigan, USA - M3-5 metaG | ecosystem: Host-associated > Plants > Roots > Rhizosphere > Soil | place: USA: Michigan...
CCACGGTGGTGCTCCTCGACGCGTCGATCATGGCGTCGGGGGTCGTCGTCACGGAAAGCGTCTTCGCCTGGCCGGGCGTCGGCAGTTTGTTCACCGAATCACTGGCCAGGCGCGATTACACCGTGCTCATGGCCTTCCTCATGTGCGGATCGGCGGCGGTCGCGTTGCTCAGTCTCGTCGCCGATGTCGCAGTCCACGCCCTCGACCCGCGAACGCGCGAGGCGGCGGCGCTGTGATGCGCGCATTGCTTCGGCGTCATCGAGCGGCCGTCATACCCGCCGCGGTCCTCGGCGCGCTGCTCATTCTCGCCATACTCGCGCCGCTCATCGCCCCGTACGCGTTCGATTCGCTCGATCTCGCAGGTCGGCGCGGCGCGCCGTCGCTTCACCATGTCTTTGGCACAGACGAGCTCGGGCGCGATCTGCTCACACGGATTCTCTACGGCGCCAGGATCTCGCTCGCCATCGGCCTGGTGTCGGCGGCGCTCAGCGCGGCGATTGGCGTCACGGTGGGCGCGATGGCCGGATTTGTCGGCGGCTTCGTCGACGCCGCGCTCATGCGCCTGACCGACGCGATGCTCTCGGTGCCGCGGCTCCCGTTGCTCATGATTGCCGCCGCCGTGCTCGAGCCCAGCGTGCCGCTGCTCATCGCGCTCGTCGGCGCCGTCGGGTGGATGGAAACGGCGCGCGTCGTTCGCGCCGAGGTACAATCGATCGCGGCGCGGGATTTTGTCACCGCGGCGCGAGCCTCCGGCGCGCGGACGCCGCGCATCGTCGGTCGCCACATCCTTCCCGGCGTCGTGCCGACCATCGCCGTCGCGCTCACACTATCCGTTGGTCGCGGGATTCTTCTCGAGAGCGCCCTGAGTTTCTTTGGCGTCGGTGTGCAGCCGCCCACGGCCAGCTGGGGCAACATGCTCTACCAAGCGCAAACGACGATGAGCAGCGAACCGTGGCTCGGCGTCTTCCCCGGCGCGTTCATCTTCCTCACGGTGCTGTGCTGCAATCTCCTGGCAGGCGCCGTGGAACGAGGCTGAGCGAACAGCTGATAGCGAAGCCCCGGCCGAATTCGCTCAATACTGGCGATCACGGTCGACGACGCGCGCCGGCGTGCGGCCGCTCTCGATCTCGCCGAGGCATTCGAGAAATCCATCGACCGCGCCCTCCGGCGTCGTCAGACCGGAGATATGCGGCGAAATCATCACCCGCCCGTCGTCCCATAACGGCGAGTCCTTGGGAAGCGGCTCGGTCTCGAACACGTCGAGAATCGCGCCGGACAACCATCCTTTGTCGAGCGCCTCGGGAATCATTTGCTCATCGACGACGGCACCGCGGCCGGCGTTCATCAGCACGGCGCCGCGGCACGCACTGAGGACATCCCGCCCGACAAGCCCGCGCGTTTCCGATGTCAGCGGCAGCGTGAGAATCAACCAGTCGGCGTCAGCCACGAGGCGCGGCAACTCGGACACGCTCGACGTCGTCGCGAATACCGACGCGTCGCCGCGGCCACTCCGCGACACACCGTGAACCGTGGCCCCGACTGCCGAGAACAGTCGCGCGGTGTGCGACCCGACGTCTCCCGTCCCGACGACGACCGCACGCGAGCCGCGCACGTACGCGATCTCGCGTGGAGCCCACTCGTGACGACGCTGTGCGTCCGCGAGGTCGACGATCTGCTGCCGCACCGCGTACGCACGCGCCAGCGCCCATTCGGCGATGTACACACCGAACGACTCCGAGGTGCGCGTTAGCAGAATGTCCCGCGCCAGTTCAGTCGGATACAACCAGGAATCGACGCCTGCGCCCGTGCAGTGCACCCAGCGCACGTTCCCCATCGTTGCGAGCGGCGGGCGTCTGAACCCCATGTACGTGTCGGCCCACGCGAGATCCTCCGCCGTGACCTCCATGTGAGGCTTGCCGCGCACCTCGAGATCGGCGCGTCGCGCCCGCAGCAGCGCCGCCAGCTCGGCGTGTGCACCGGCGCCGATCATGATCCGTCGTGGAATTGGCAGACCACGGGCGTTTGTTGTCATGTCGAATAATCACCGGCGCATCAAGACCGGTTGTTGACAGTTCATCTGTACGCCTCAGGTTTAGGCGCATCCCACCTGGAGCCGACGATGGCCTTCTCCGCGGCAGCTGTGTTCCTCGTCGTTGGAATGTTCCAAGAGTCGATGGTCCCGCCGGCGCCGCGCGCTCGTCTACCTCGTCCCGTCGCGAACGCGACCATTGCCGCGGTCAACAACAATCGCGTCGCGATGGGGCGTCTGACCGGCAAGACGCTGACGGCGGCGCTGGATATCGTCGAATCGGCATATCAACCGGAAGGCGAGCACGATCCCGTCGTGCGTATTTTCGCATTCACCGAACCCGGCAAAGCCCCAACAGTCCCCGGCCCCCTCCTCCGCGCTCCGGTTGGAACGACGGTGCGGTTGACGCTTCACAACCGCACGGATTCCGCCCTGTTCATGAGCGGCCTTCGTCGCTCGCTCCCCGCCGCCCAGGACACTCTACAACTCCCGGCGGGCGCAACCCGCGAAGTGGTGTTTCAGCTCGAACGCACGGGGAACTACTTCTACTGGGCGGGGCTCAAGGGACTGTCGGCCTCCGATGAACGGAACTGGCTCGACTCGCAGCTCAACGGCGCCTTCGTCGTCGACTCTGCCGGCGCACCGCCGCCCTCTGCCAACGAGCGCATCTGGCTGATCAGTGAGTGGTTCTATCCGGTCGACTCTACCCAATCGTTCGAGTCGGCGCTCGTCTTCAACGGAAAGGCGTGGCCGTACAACGAGCAGTTGACGTTCACGCAGAATGACTCGGTGCACTTTCGAATCATCAATGCGGCGGCGGTCGAGCATCCGCTACACCTGCACGGTTTCTATTTCCGCGTCAGTCGCTCCGGCAGTTTCCGCGCGGACACGGTGGTTCCGGCGTCAAGGCAGCCGCTGCAGAACATGCGCATCGTACCCATCGGCGGATCGATTTCCCTGTCCTTCCTGCCGACGACGCCCGGCAACTGGGTCTTCCACTGTCATTTCGCGGGGCACATCAACGAGATCGTCTCGCTGCACGATGCGCCTGATGCCTTCGTCGTGCAGAGTGGCAGCGGTCCCCACACGATGCCGGCGCACGATGCTCCCGGCGGCCACACCATGCGCGGCCTGGTGATCGGAATGCACGTTACGCCCGCACCGGGCTACAGGGAGCCGACCGCCGCCGATCGCCGCACGATCAACCTGCTCATTCAGAAGCAACCAAACAGGCTCCTCGGAGGTCATCCGGCGTACGGTTTCCTCCTTCAGAAGGATTCTGTCGTCCCGCGGAAGGACGTGATTTCAATTCCCGGTCCGGTCCTCGAGCTCCAGCGCGGCCAGCCGGTCAGCATCCGAGTGAAGAACAATCTCGACGAGCCGAGCGGCGTGCACTGGCACGGACTCGAGATCGAGAGCTTTCCCGATGGCGTCCCAGATTTCAGCGGCATGGGCGGTAAGATCATGCCTCCGATCCCGCCTGGCGGAACGTTCGCCGCCGAGTTCACTCCGCCGCGGAACGGGACCTTCCCCTACCACTCGCATTTGCACGAGATGCGACAGATCAGCTCCGGCATGTACGGCGCGATCATCGTGACGGATACTCCGCGCGATACGACGCGCGACCACGTCATCGTCGCCGGTGGCGGCGGTCTGCCGATCTTCTACAAGCAGGGACCGTCAACACTGCTCGTGAACGGCGCACCGAGTAATCCGGAGCCGATCCGCATGACCGTGGGCGACACCAATCGCCTGCGCATCGTCAGCATCCACGCCGACGAGATCTTGAACTTTCGGTTCGGCACCGATCTCGCGGTCGCGCGCTGGACGCCGATCGCGCGCGACGGCGCCGACCTGCCCCCGGCACTCCGCACTGTGGCGCCCGCGCGAATCCGAATGGGTCCCGGCGAAACGGCGGACTTCCTCTACGTCCCCAAGGAAGCGGGACGCATGCTCATGGAAGTGTGGATCGGCGGCGGCGGACCGCGCATTGTCTTGCCGATCGAAGTGCAGCCACGCACGGCGCAAAAACGCCGCGCGTGATTCGGCCCCCCCCGTCAGCTAGCGGGCGCGTCTCCGCCCAGCGCCTTCGTCAGCAGCGACTGCCATACCGCGTCGAGCGCCTCGATCGAGTCGGTCGCCACCGACGCTTCGCTCAGCCGGTGCATCAGGCGATGACGATTCCGGTGGTAGTGCTGCTCGTAGCGCGTTGTCGCCTGCTCGGGCGTCAGGTTCTTGGCGTACCAGGTGGCGATCGTCGTCAGCGTGCCCGCGTTCCACGCGACCGCAGGCAGCGAACCATCCTCGTACTGTAGAACGAGCTCCCACTCCCAGGACCGAAACTCCTGGGTGAATGTCGTCGGTTCGGACATTGGCTTCTCTCGTTGGTGCGCCGTCGTCGACGCGGAAGATGCAATGACTCCAGTTTTGCGCAATCGACGCCGTGGCCGCCGGTGGCGCAAGGGGGCGTGACGCTCGTTTACACGAGTGATTCGATAGCGCGTGTAACGACCTCGGTCGTCGCCGTCCCGCCGAGGTCTGCCGTGCGCGGCGCCGATGGATTTGCGAGCATTGCAACGGCCGCACGGTCGACCGCCGCGGCCGCTTCGTGCTCGCCGAGATGCTCGAGCATCATCGCGCCCGAAAGGATCTGCCCAATCGGGTTGGCGATGCCTCGACCGGCAATGTCGGGGGCCGAGCCGTGCACCGGTTCGAACATAGACGGATACTCGCGCTCCGGATTCAAGTTCGCGCTCGGCGCAATGCCGATCGACCCGGCGATCGCTGGTCCGAGGTCGGACAAAATGTCCCCGAACAGGTTGCTCGCCACGACGACGTCGAACCAATCAGGATGTCGTACGAAGTGCGCGCACAGAATATCGATGTGATACTTGTCGGTCGCGACGTCGGGGTAATCCGCCGCAATCGTCTCAAAGCGCGAATCCCAGTACGGCATCGAGTGCAGGATGCCATTGGATTTCGTCGCCGATGTCACGTGCTTCCGGCGTCGTCGCGCGAGCTCGAACGCGTAGCGCATGACGCGATCGCATCCGCGTCGCGTGAAGATCGCGGTCTGTGTCGCGGTCTCGTCGGCTGTCCCGGCGTTCACGATCCCGCCGACATCCGAGTACTCGCCCTCCGTATTTTCCCGCACGATGCAGATGTCGATGCTTCCTGCCTCGCGGTCACGAAGCGGCGACACGACTCCGGGCATTAGCCGCACCGGTCGCAGATTCACGTACTGCTGAAACCCGCGCCGGATCGGCAGGAGCAGCCCCCAGAGCGATACATGATCCGCTACGCCAGGGAATCCCACGGCGCCGAGTAAAATGGCATCGAACACACGCAACTGATCGAGGCCGTCGTCCGGCATCATGCTCCCGGAGCGCGCATATCGTTCGCAGCTCCAATCGAGCTCGTGCCACTCGAACTGAAAGCCGAAACGAGACGCCGCACGTTCGAGCACGCGCTGCGCAGCCGGCACGACCTCCTTCCCGATTCCGTCGCCTGGAATCACGGCAATACGGAACCGCCTCGAAGTCATGGTTTGGGAAGTCTCGCGCGCAGCCAGCGAATCTGGCCACGATGATTGATCTCGTCCTCGGCGACGTGAAACCACACCCAATGGGCGTTGATTTTTGGCGCGACGGGCACGCTGCGCTCCAGCCACTCGTCGTCGCGCGTTGCAAGCATCTCGAGCGTTGCTCGCCGAACCTCGGCCAGCTCCCCCAGGTAGTGATCGAGCGCCTGACCACGTAGCAGATGCCGGCCATTCGCCCCAAGCTTGAGCGCCGCGGACACCCGCTCGGTCTCTTCGACCGACATGAGGCGCTCCTCGAACGTGAGAATCTGATAAGAGCGCTCGACCGTGGCGATGTGAGCGAGCAGTGCGCCGATCGAGTTGCTCGCGTCGTCGTGTAGGTGATCCAGCGCCGCCGTTGTGAGTCCGTCGACGGCAACGAGCGTGGTCGACCTTGCGTACGTCAGCATGCCGACGAGCCGGCCAATCGTCGGGGTGTACCCAGCGATCGGCTCGATGCGAATCGGCGAGGGGTGGATCATGTCATCGCCTCGTTAGTCGCGGCCGGCGAGCACGTAGATCAACGTCCCAATGCCCACCGATCCGCTGTCGATGACGCCGAGCGACGCGCTCTGTGCAAGCGCCGTGAGATCCGCCATGCTCACGCGCCCATGTTGGTGAAAGTGCGCCATCAGCCCGCGATGCTCCGCCGTTCGCTTTCCGAAGTCGACGATGAGAATGCGACCCGCCGGCTTGAGCACGCGCCGCATCTCTTGAACGGCTCGAGCGCGCACGTCGCGTCGCAGGTGGTGCAGCATGACCGTGCTGAGCACGACGTCGAAGCTCGCCGTGTCGAACGGCAGCGATTCGGCAAGCGCCACTCGAAATACCGCGCCGGAATGAGCCCTCTTTGCTTTCTTGCGAGCGCGTTCGATCATCTCGGGCGACGCATCGACGCCATCCACCTTCCCCGCATCACCGACGCGACGTTTGGCCGCGATCGCCAACGTACCCGTTCCGCATCCCACGTCGAGCACTGACTCGTCCCGCCCGACGCGCGACAGATCGAGCATCCGCTCGCGCATCCATCCCTCGCGCCCGAGCGTGGCGAGCTTGACGAGCAGGTCGTACTGCGCCGCCCAATGAACGACGCCGTTGCGGGTTCCGTGCGCCATCAGCGGACTCCGTTCATGGTGGGCCCGCGCCGTCGGCACCAACCCAATCGTACGACTGCTCACGATTCATCAGTCGCCAACGCGACGGATAGACGTTGCGTTGCCAATCCAGCGGTTCACCGAGCGGCTGCGGCGACGCCGCGAGCGCGAGTGCACGCTTGAGATCGCGTCGCTGTTCCGCTCCGAGCGCATCCGGTGCGAGCGAGACGAACAGCATCGTTCCGCTTCGCGCGAGCAAATCCAGCCAGTCTCGATTGTGCGACCACGGCACGGCGTTCGTCACGCCGACGCAATCAGGATCCGCGACGTAGAACGTCCCGTGCTGCGCGCCGCGGAAAGCGAGCGTGTTCACCCCCATTTTTCGCGTACGTGCCCATTCCGTTCCGCTCGTGTCGTCGCCAACTCGGCAGATCTCGAAACGGCCGGCCGACAGGTGGCTCACCGTGTTGCAGCCGATGATCAGGCTGTCGGCGGCCGCGTCGCGAATCGTGCGATAGAGATCGTCGATGACCTCCGCCGTCGTCCGCGTGGGGCCGGACGCGAACGTCCAGCCGTCGCGCGTCAACGCCGACCCCATCTGAAAACCCCACCGACCGAAAATGTCGTACGTGGAGTAGTCGTGCTTGATCAGCTCGAAGCCCCACTGGTGAAGCCGCGCAATATCCTCGGCGACTTTCTGTCGCGCTTCGGGAACGGTGGGATCGAGAAAGGCACGATCGCGCGCGAGCCGCCATGTGTCGGGTGCATCGTTTGGCGCCTGCAGCGGCCGGATCCAGATGCCCGGCCGCGCGCCGGCGCGTCGTACCGCCGCTGCGAGTCCAGGCATGTCGGGAAACTTCTCGTTGCCGCGATCCCATGTTCCCACGCCTGCTCGTGACGAGCCGCGCACCGGCTGCCATCCGTCGTCGATCACCGCGAACGGCCGATTCGATCCAGCCGGCGACAGCTCTACGATGTGCACCGCGTCGGCAAGAACGGTCTCGGCGCTGTTTTTTCCGTACGCCCAATACCAATCGTTACTTCCATAGACAGGCGACGCCGGCATGCGCGGTTTGTCGCACATGACCGCGCAGAAGGCGTGGAGCGCGTTGAACGCGGATTCGTGATCGGCTCCCGCTCGGCACACGACATCGCAGACGTCGAGCACGCGCTCACCGAGTTGCAACGGCGAGCCGCCGCTCCGCACGTCGGCCCAGAGACTCACGCCCTGCGGATCGATCTGCCAGAAGCAGAATGCCCGGGCACCCGTTCTCACGCCGTACGCGTGCGTGAGCGATCCGTCCGTTGTCGCGGCGTACCACGGCATCACTCGGTCCGGTGCCCAGCCCCGCCACTCCAGATCGCCATACCCGCGTTCCCACGCGTCTCCAAGAACGAGGCGCGTGTCGGAAAGTTGTCCGCGCCAGCGCAGGTGCAGCCGCTTCACCGCCGTTCTGGGCGCGGCGAGAGAGATGTTCAACGCTCCGGCGCGCAGCGACGTCGTGACGAGAAGATCTTCTTTCGACCAGCGACCGTTGCCGCCCTCCAGACGAACGACGCTCGTCTCGTTTTGAGCTTCGACGAGATCAGGCGCTCTGAGCAAGTCGACGAATCCGCTGGGTGCATGCATCACGCTCAGCAGCGCGCGTCGCTCCCACGGCGCGATGACGGATGCGCCGACGCCGAGCGCGGCGCGCTCGATGAATTCGCGGCGGGTGCTCAACCGCGGAGGTAGTGGGCTTGAAGGTCTCTTCGCGAGATCTCGAGCAGATATCCGCGCGCGCGAGCGAGCTCGCGTTCTTCAGCCGGCATCAGGTCGGTGACGTCCAGGCTCTCCGGCACGCCGTACACGTGCTCGTGATCCGACCGCGTTGCCGCGTGGATCCGAATGGCCGCCGTCGGCGGAAGCGAGACGCGGACGCGCCGAGTCGTCGAGCCGAGTGGCAGGATGACCGCGTCGGCAGTCGTTCGGCTGCGAACGCGATAGCGGCTGCCGGGAACGGGCGACCCGGCGCGTCGTTGTATCCCGCCCCAAACGCCGGTCGGCTCCGGAAACATCTCGAGGATTTGGGAGAGAAAGTTCGAGAGTCGTGCGCCCATTTCGTTCCTAGCCGCTCACAATAACGACGCCCATTCTCGGCACGGCTACGGCCGACGACTCAACCATTCACCGAACGAACGTGCGGCGAGCGCGAAAACACCGATCAACGCTCCGAGCCCGAGGTTGAACACGGCGAACGGCAGCGCGTTCTCGAACGAGGCCCCCCCTCCGCCGGCCGTCGCGATGATCGCGAGAATGGCCCCGCTCAACCCACCGCCGAGCGCCGCGGCCATCATGAGTTGGAATCGAGACTGCCCGCCGCGTCGGCGAGCATACTCGAACGACAGAATTGGCAGCCCGAGGACCACCACGGCTTGAATCGCCTCAGCAACCGACATACGACTCCTTTGGAGAGCGCGGCCGACCCGCGCAAGACCAGGTCGATAAGACTGGCTCAACCTGGATTACAACGCAACGACCCTCGCCTGCCCCCTCTCCACAGCCAACAGGCGATGATCCATGCGGCCCCGGCCGCCATCAGCAGGACGCTGTGCATCCACGCGCCACCCCAGAGGGGGATTAGCCCGGCAAACCGGGCAACCTCAACGCGCCGAGTCATGAATCGGCCGACGTAGCGCCCGAAGGCCGAACGACGATATGGCTCGAGGTCGGCCCAGCGGATGAGGAGCGCGCTGACGAGGATCGAAGGAAGGAATCCGACGACAAGGGCCCCCCTCCATCCCGCGCGATGCTCCCAGAGGAGATAGCAGGCGATCGCGGCCGTCGAGACGTCGGTGAAGAGCTTGAGCGGATGAATCTGATGATACAAGACGCGGTCGGACAACGACATCCGCTCCGACGATGCCAGGACCGCCGAACGCGGCATCAGCGATTCGCGCGCGACGTATTCAGCGTGACTGCCTCACGAATGAGCGCCTTGAGTGCCTTCTCGTCGATCTTCTCTCCCTCGCGAAAATCGATGGCGCGCCTCGTGTTGCCCTCGAGGCTGGAATTGAAGAGACGTGACGGGTCGTCGAGCGCGGCGCCTTTGGCGAACGTCATCTTCACGACCTGCTTGTAGCTCTCGCCCGTGCAGATCAATCCGTCGTGAGACCATACGGGCACGTCCCACTTCCACTCCTCGACCACGCCGGGATCGGCTTGTTTGATCAATCCGCGGAGCCTGCCGAGCATCTCGCCTCGCCAGCCGCCCAGCTCTTCGATCCGGCGGTCGATCATCTGCGACGCCGAGCTTCCGTTTGGCGACGCGGTTTTCTTCGTGCGGCTGGTCGCCGTCTTCTTCGTTCCCGTCTTGCGCGGCGTGCTGGGCATAGTGGACTCCCGACAGATGTGAATCTGGGCTCCAAGCTGATTCTAGCGCGGCTTCCGGTGAAGTCGCACTTGACAACATATAAGCCATCACTTATGAATTCAAGTGCCGAATATGATCACCATCGAGGACAAGGTTTTTCAGGCGCTGGCGGACCCCAGCCGGCGGGCAATCTTCGAGTCGCTCACGCGTGGCGAAGCGGCCGTCAAGGATCTCACGGCGCGCTTCGACATTTCGCAGCCCGCGGTGTCGCAGCACCTCGCCGCATTGAAGGACGCCGGACTCGTGAACGGCCGCCGTGAAGGTCGCTGCGTCTACTATCGCGTGGACCCGAAGGGAATGAAGCCGCTGATCGACTGGATCGCGCACTATCGCATCTTCTGGACGGAACACGTCCATCGTCTCGAACGACTGCTGGAGAAAATGGACCAATGACGATCACCGATACGACACCAAAGGCGCAGACCGAAACCATCTCTTTCGAGTTCGACCTTCCACATCGGCCGGAAAAAGTGTGGCGCGCGCTCACCGATCCGTCGCTGTTGGCCGAGTGGCTGCTTCCGGTCCTCGATCTCAAGCTCGAGCCCGGATCTCCATTCACGTTCAAGACGCAGGCATACCCTGGCTGGGACGGCATCGTTAACTGCCGCTTCCTCGAGATAGAACCGAATCGGAAGCTCAGCTATGCGTGGTCGGTCCCTTTCCTTGATACCGTCGTGACGTTCACGCTCACACCTACCGAATCGGGCACCAAGCTCTCTCTCGTGCAATCGGGCTTCACGACCGAGCAGAAGCGTGAATCCGGCGGGGCGCGCTACGGCTGGAAGATGATGGGCGGCAAACTGGTCGACCTGCTCGCGAGGATCTCATGAACTGGAACAGCGCGATTCGCCAGACGCACCGATGGCTGTCGATAGCCTTTACCATCACCGTCATCGCCAACTTCGTTGCGCTGGGGTTGGCGCAGGGAAAGCAGCAGCCGCCGCCGTGGATCACGTATTCCCCGCTGTTCCCACTCGCCCTGCTGCTTTTCTCCGGCCTCTATCTGCTCGCGCTGCCCTACGCCGCGAAATTGCGTAGGAGCCGCGAACTGAACGCTTCGTAGACTGGGTAATCTCCCGACACAGCGTCGGGAACTTCACTCGCTCGCCTTCCGCCAGCTCCCCGACAGAGTGTCGTCGCTCCGCCGACGAGGTTTCGCACACTGGCACGGGGAGGCGGAGGCACGTGAGCGCGACGAACGAACGTCCCAGAATCATCCAGGGCGGCATGGGCGTGGCCGTCTCGAGCTGGCAGCTCGCGAATGCCGTATCGCGCGCCGGCCAGCTCGGCG
>Ga0157375_10005092_pt1 | contig 11406 bp, 10 predicted proteins | sample M35metaG_FD_115311 | JGI IMG/M metagenome (GOLD analysis project Ga0157375, IMG submission 115311) | Miscanthus rhizosphere microbial communities from Kellogg Biological Station, Michigan, USA - M3-5 metaG | ecosystem: Host-associated > Plants > Roots > Rhizosphere > Soil | place: USA: Michigan...
CCCCACCTCCCTGACCTTTCGTCCGCCATACGTCGGGTCTCCCAACAGCGGATGACCGATCGACGTCAGATGGACGCGCAACTGATGCGTGCGTCCCGTCAAGGGTTTCAAGACGACATGTGAAGAGATGGTCCCGAACCGTTCCAGAACCTCATACGCCGTGGCCGATTCTTTGGGCCGGGCGGTCCGGGCGGAAAACTTTTTGCGTTCCTTGGTGTCTCGCCCGATCGCTAAGTCGATGCGACCTGCCGGCTTCTTGAGCGTTCCCCATGTCAATCCCTCATACGCGCGTGTAATTGTGTGTCGCTTGAACTGATTAGCCAGTGAGCGATGGGCCTGATCGGTTTTGGCAATCACCATAACGCCGGAGGTTTCTTTGTCGAGTCGATGTACCAGGCCAGGTCGCTCTTTTCCGCCGATGGTCGAGAGCCCACCGGAATGCTGAAAATGATGGAGCAGCGCATTGACCAGCGTGCCCGTCCAATGTCCCGGCGCGGGATGCACGACAAGCCCGACTGGCTTATCGAGGACGAGCAGGACATCATCTTCATACAAGATGTCGAAGGGAATGGCTTCCGGTTGCAGCTCGAGCGGTTCGGCGCGCGGGATGTCCAATTCGATCCGATCGCCCGGTCTGATTTTCTGACTGGGCCGCACCGACCGGCCGTTCATTGTGATCCGTCCGTCTAGAATTAACCGCTGCAGCGCGGACCGAGATAGGGTCGGCTCGTGATTAGCTAAAAATACATCCAATCGTTTCGGCGATTCGCCTGCGGTGATCGTAATATCTGTTTTCATCGGCGTTTGGTGCATCTGAACCGTTCCTGGTGCATCCGCACCACCAATCTTACCGGGACCGTAGCTCTGAAGGGCACGCTACCGCATAAGTAAGCCCCCTTTCAATCAATTTTCGCCCGGCATCCAGTGGCCTCCCGCTTGCAGAATTGAATTCTCCAGAAACAGACAACCAACTAAGGAGGATATTATGGCCTGGCTTGTCAGCGAGCGATCGGTGGAAGGGCGCGTCTTGGTAATCGATGATGAGGAAAAAATTCGAAAGGTCGTCGGGACGGTGCTACGCAAGGGGGGCTTGACGTCGTGGAAGCTGAGGACGGCGCCAAGGCTATCGAACTGCTAAACTCCGGCGATAATCCGATGATGATCGACGTCATTATTTGTGACATCCGTATGCCGCATATCAATGGGACCGAGGCCATCAAATATTTCCGTGCCCAATATCCTTCGGTTCCGATCATCGTCTTGACCGCTTACCCGGACTTCCAGCTTGCGACCTCGATGTTGAAGGAAGGTGTCACGGACTATCTGGTCAAACCGGTCGATCGTGAAAAAATGCTCATGGCGGTGAAGAACGCGATGGAAAAACGTTCCTTGTTTGCCACGTAGCCACGCCGTGAGTCAGGCATGATAGGAATCGAGTGGCCTGCCCTATCCGGCAGGCCACTCGTGCGTAGAGGGATAGAATGGACAAGGAATCCGATCAGCCACTGAAAATCATTATTTTGGGCGCTGGAAAGGGGGGAACGGCCCTGATCGATCTCCTGGCCAGAGAACGAGACTGTGTGGAGGTGGTCGGTGTGGCCGATACGAATCCTCGCGCTCCGGGCCTGTGCCTTGCCAGGAAACTCAATATTCCCACCGCGAGCAGTGCCGCGGAACTGATCGGAAAGAACGGCGCCGACCTGATTGTCGATGTGACCGGCGACGCCACGATAGCCGCCCAAATTGCAGAGGGTAAGTCACCCGAGACGGAAACGATGAGTGGGACGACCGCCCGGCTTCTGTGGATGTTGGTCCGTGAAGAACAGGAGCTTCGGGCCCAACTCACACAAGCCGATAAACTCGCCACCCTTGGCACATTTGCCGCTCAAATCGCGCACGATCTAAAAAATCCCTTGTACTGCATCCGTGAGTTTGCGCAGTTTATCGAAGAAGAGCACGACTCGGATCGCATCAAGGAGTATTCGCAAGAAATCTTGAAGGCCGATCAGTATTTGACTTCAATTGTGGACGGCCTCACGGCGTATACACGATCGACCTGTTCGGAACCGGAATCGATTCGGTTGCCCGAGCTTCTCGATCAAGCCGTCAAAATGTCTCGATTTGCCACGACGAGTAATGCCGTGGAGGTCGTTTGCGATTACCAGCCGGTGCCACCCATCCGCGCGGATGCCTCCGAGATGTTGCAGATCTTTGTTAATATCATTACGAATGCCGTGCAGGCGATGAATGGGCAAGGACGATTGATGCTCGGGGTCAAAGTCGAAGAAGAGAAAGTCGTGATCTCCATTCGGGATACAGGCCCCGGCATCTCCGCCGCGTTGTTGCCGAAGATCTTTACGCCGTTCTTTACCACGAAAGAACGCGGGGTCGGCACAGGACTCGGCTTGTCGATTGTCCAGACGCTGGTGAAAAAATATGGCGGTGAGATTGAGGTCGAGAGTGAAGAAGGCAAAGGTGCGGCGTTCACGATTCGATTTCCTTTGCCGGGGTAGATCATGACGGATCGGAAACTTTCTCGGTTCGGCCTGCGGGGCAAACTCATCAGCGCGATGCTGTTGGTCGGGGCCGTGCCGCTTGTGGTGGGAATGGGCATGGCGTTGCTGCAAGGCACCCAAGAGCTGCATCAAATGGCCGGCGTCAATTTCGAAAGTTTGGCGGCGGAGGCGGCCAGGACGATGGATCTTGTTTTCAGCGACGAGCTGACGCGTACTGCGCGTATCGCGCGGTCGCCGCTGCTGGTCGAGACGCTGGAAACGCAAGCGGCCCGGCTCGAGTCGCACGATGAGGCGAAGCTGGCCGCGGTCGAGAGCACGGCGAAGCATCAGTGGGAGTCCGGCGACGCGCAACTGCTCGAAGCCGTGACCGAAAGCTCGCTCGCGGATTTTCTCAAACAGCAGGTCGCGCGTCCGGAAGGCGAAACAGGGCAGATTATTCCCGCCTCTGCACGTGCGGCGACCCATGCCCTCTTTGTGACCGATTCGCGCGGCAACGTGGTAGCCAGCACGACTTCGCGCGTCCCATACGCGTCTGGAGAAGAGGAATGGTGGCGCACGGCCTACGATCATGGCGTCGGTCAGACACACATGGGGAATGTCTATTTCGACGCTCAGTTGGATCTCTATGCATTTCATCTGTCGCTCCCTATTATGGATCGTATTCGGTATCGGGCGATCGGGGTGTTGCACCGAGTGTTTGATGCCCGCGAATTCCTCGCTCCGTCTCTGTTTCCCATCCGTTTCGGAAAGACCGGCCATGTGATGTTGCTCGACAGCCTTGGGACCGTGATGGCATGTCCGATTTTGCCGACCGGCATTCGTATAGCCGACACCCACCTCGTGGGCATGGTCACCAACGCCCAACCGGGCTGGGTCAAGGCCGAGACCGACGGCCACGGTGGAGAAGGTGTCTCGATCATTGGATTTTCGTCGTTGCCCGGCACCTCGCGGGTCACACGCGCGTCCACTGGCGCGACATGGCATACCTTTGTCTGGCAGGCTTCTGAAGAATTGTCCGCGCCGACGCATCATTTCCTTGGATGGTTGGCTGGATTCAGCGTGGTGGCGATGGGACTGCTGAGTGTCTTGGGGTATGTGGCATCCGGACGCATCGTGACGCCGATCCGTCGCTTGCAACAAGCTGCGTCCTTGATCGGAAAAGGCGCGTTGGAAGAGCCCATTGCGGTTCAGACAGGGGATGAACTGGAGCAGCTTGCCGATGAGATGAACAGGATGAACGTGCAATTGCAGCGCGCCTTCAGTGGGTTGACGGATACGGTGGAGCAGAAGTCCCAAGAGGTGCGTACGCTGCAAGTGGTCAACCAACAGATACTGGAAAGTGTGCCGAACCCGATTATTCTTTTGGACCATGATGGACGGATCGAGTATTTCAACCGTGCTGCGCATGACGTGTTTTTGGATGCAGGCGAGGAGGGAGAGCCGAAACGGCTTAAAGACCTCCTGCACGTAGATGACATGACGGAGCAGCGGTTGTATGCCGAACTCACCGGTCGGTCAAACCATGCGGATGCGAGCGAAGCTCCGATGCGCGAGGAGGCCGGGGACCCTCTGACACCTGCGGCGCCTCGTGCGGTGGAGCGACGATGCGAGTTGCGCGTGAACCAGCGTCTCTATGAGTATCAATGGTTCCGTATCGATGCGGTCTCGGGAGACCCATCGCGGGTCGGCCTCGTGCTGAGGGATGTCACGGATGAGCGCCGGCTTCAGGAGAAAGTCATTCAGGCAGAAAAGTTTTCTGGCTTGTCGCTCTTGGCTTCAGGTCTCAAGCATGAACTGAATAATCCTCTCTTCGGCGTGATGGGTTTGGGCGAGGTCATCGCCGAGGAGTCGAACCCGGAACTAATTAAGGAGTTGGCGAAAGACGTTGTCGCGCAAGCGAAGCGGATGGCGGACATCATCCAGGAATTGACCGGGCAGGCGCTTCGCGAGACTGATGATGAATACGCGCTCGTCGATTGCAATAACCTGATTGAAGAGATTGTGGGTCGCCTACGTGCCACGGACGCGGGAGCCGGCATTCAGATCCATCTCGACCTAGGACGGCTGCCGAACATTCGCGCCCGGCCGAATGAAATTCGACAGGTCCTGGTGAACGTTCTGACCAATGCAGTACAGTCGATGAAGGGACAGGGAAGCCTTGAATTAACTACAGAGGCCCACGATGGGCACATCTCGGTCAAGATTCACGATAGCGGTTGCGGCATCCCCAGCGCCTATCTGCCGAAAGTCTTTGATGCATTCTTTACGACCAAAGCGCAGGGCGAGGGCCGAGGCCTCGGGCTCACGATCGCGCGCCGCATCGTGGGGAGTCTTGGTGGTCAGATCGAGATCGATTCGCAGGAAGGAAAAGGATCGACCGTCGCTATCACCTTGCCGGTCAGGGAGCCGAGCGAGTGCCGGCGCGTCTGATGAGAGGGTCTTTTCGAAAATGCGTCGCGGCCTTGGTCATTGTGATAGGGCTACCCATCGTGCTGATGGCTGCCAAACATCCTCCGGCACCATCCGGCATCCCACCCGGGACCGTCGCCGACTATGTCCATGCGGTCATCGAGGCCGACCGTGCGGTATACACGACGCATGTCGTGGATCGCATGCAAGAAAAAGGCGTGGTGGTGGCGTCTGAGCACTGGGAGTCGCAGAATACCCTTCCGTTGCCGGCGCAGTTCTTAATCGATTCTGCGCGCCTTGTGGCCAAAAAAGATCGTGGTATTCGATACCGGCTGGTGAGTCTCTGGCCTATATACGAACGAAATGGTCCTGCCACGGACTTCGAACGGACGGGGCTGGAGGCCATTCTTAAACATCCCGACAAGACCCATACGGGTTATGTCGAGAGCGGCGGCCGGAGGTATTTTCAGGCGATCTATCCCGATGTCGCCGTGGCTCAGGCGTGTGTCGGATGCCATAACGCCCATGCGAACAGCCCTCGCCGCGACTTTAAACTCAATGACGTGATGGGCGGAATAGTGATCACCGTGCCGCTGGGTCCCTAATATACGCTGCCCCCTTAAAGTACTTACAACGACGAGAGAGGATGAGGTAGCGTGAAGATTGTTGGAGCGTAATGGTCCGGAGAGTGGCGGCTAGTTAATGTCGCGTTAGTGCGCGTTCGGCGATGCGTTTGCGGAGACGGGCTTTTTCAAGGCTGACTCGGGCGGCTTCAACTTCTGAGGGAAGCCCACCCATTTCAAGGCGCCGTTCGGCTTCCTCGACGGCGGCTTGAGCGCGGGGGACCTCGATATCTTCGGCTTTTTCTGCGATCTCTGCGAGAATGGTCACTTTGGTCGGGGTGACTTCGGCAAACCCCCAGAGAACAGACATGTAATGCATCTGCTCGCCGACGCGATAGCGCAATTCTCCAATTTTGAGGATAGTGAGAAAATGGGTATGCCCCGGTAGCACTCCGAATTCGCCCTCCACGCCGGGCGCAATGACTTCTTCCACCTGCCGGCTTAGCAGCAGATGTTCAGGAGTGACGACTTCTAAAAGGATCGTATGCGCCATGTTTGAATGCTCGGTGCGATGGGAACGTCAAAGAGCGATCGAATCGCCTACGCTTTTTTGTACCCTAATTTCTCTCCCTTTGCGATGACTTCTTCGATCGTGCCGACCATATAGAAGGCTTGTTCGGGGAGTGCATCGTACTTACCTTCCAGGATTTCTTTAAAACTTCTCACCGTGTCCTTCAGTTTGACATATTTGCCGGGCGATCCTGTGAACGCTTCCGCCACGTGGAACGGTTGCGAGAGAAAGCGTTGAATCTTGCGGGCCCGGGCCACGACAGTCTTGTCATCTTCCGATAATTCATCCATGCCGAGAATTGCGATGATATCTTGTAGTTCTTTATAGCGCTGCAGCACAGATTGGACGCCGCGCGCGACGGCGTAGTGTTCTTCGCCGACGATTTGGGGATCGAGAATTCTGGAGGTCGAGTCCAGGGGATCGACCGCAGGATAAATCCCCAACTCCGCCAGGCCGCGCGACAAGACGGTCGTCGCGTCCAAATGGGCAAAGGCTGTCGCGGGCGCCGGGTCGGTCAAGTCGTCGGCCGGTACGTAGATGGCCTGCACAGACGTGATCGAGCCTTTCTTTGTCGAAGTAATGCGTTCTTGAAGCGCGCCCATTTCCGTCCCGAGCGTCGGTTGATAGCCTACCGCGGACGGCATTCGACCTAGCAAGGCAGAGACTTCGGATCCGGCCTGAGTGAAACGGAAAATATTATCGACGAATAAAAGTACGTCCTGATTTTCTTCGTCCCGGAAGTACTCGGCCACGGTCAGACCGGTTAAACCGATGCGCAGGCGTGCGCCCGGTGGCTCGTTCATCTGGCCGTAGACCAACGCCGCTTTCGATTTTGTAAAATCGTCGGGGTCGATGACTTTGGACTCCTGCATTTCGTGCCAGAGATCGTTGCCCTCGCGGGTTCGTTCGCCGACTCCTGCGAACACGGAAAAGCCGCCGTGGTGGAGCGCGATGTTGTTGATCAGCTCCATAATGATGACTGTCTTCCCGACGCCGGCGCCGCCGAAGAGACCGACTTTCCCGCCCTTCGAGTAAGGTTCCAGAAGATCGACGACCTTAATGCCGGTCTCCAGTACTTCCGTTTTCGTCTCTTGATCTTCCAGGGAAGGCGCGGGGCGGTGAATGGAATATCTTTTCTTCGTGTTGATCGGACCTTTTTCGTCCACTGGTTCGCCGATGACGTTAATCAATCGCCCTAGGGTTTCACGTCCCACGGGAACGGATATCGGGCCACCCGTGTCATTGACCGGCATATCGCGCACTAATCCATCGGTCGAAGACATTGCGATGCCTCGCACCCGATTTTCCCCCAAGTGCTGAGCCACTTCCAGCGTCAAATGGATTTCAGGGGAGCCGGCTCGTGTGTCCTCGGCCAGGTCCATGCGAAGCGCGTTGTAGATATTCGGCAGCTGGCCCGGTGGAAATTCCACATCGACGACCGGCCCGATAACCTGAATGATCTTCCCTGTACTCATCGTTCACCTTGGGTGAAATTTTAATTTGAGTGTTGATGTTGCTTACGACCGAGACGTTGCGCATGTGATCGGTGCACAACCATCATTTGAGCACTTCCGCTCCGCCGACGATGTCCATCAATTCTTTGGTAATGGCGGCCTGGCGCGTTTTATTGTAATAGAGTGTCAATTTTTTGATGATCTCTCCGGCATTGCGACTGGCCCCGTCCATCGCCGCCATGCGGGCGCCTTGTTCGGCGGCCGACGACTCCAATAGTATGCGGAACACCTGGGCTTGTGCATGTTTTGGGAGCAGCGCGGCGAGCAATTCTTCCTCATCGGGTTCGTAGAGATAACCCCCGCCGTGAGAGGCGTCTCCGTCATCCTCCAGAGACTCGATCGGAAGCAACTTTTCGACAACGACCTGTTGTTGGACGGCCGACTTAAATTCGTTGTAGATAACATACAATTCATCAAAGACTTGGTTCCTGAACGCTTCAGTCCCGGACAGCCCGATTTCTATTGCATGTTCGAATGTCAGCCGATCAAATACATTGATAAACGGATCGCGAATCGGCCAATGACGACGGCGAAACCATTCTCCCCCTTTCTTGCCAACCACACCGACGATCACTTTGGCGCCTCGTGCCTCACAGTCTCGGATGACCTGCACGGCCTTGCGAAAAACATTCGCATTGAAGGCCCCGCACAATCCACGGTCACTTGTGACCACGGTCACCTGGATGGTCCGGACCGGACGCTTCTGGAGCAACGGGTGGGCATCTCGATTCACGCGAGCACTCAGATCGGCGATCACACCGCGCATCCGCACTCCATAGGGACGATATGCGAGAATGCGTTGCTGAGCACGCCGGAGCTTCGCCGCCGCCACCATTTTCATGGCTTTGGTGATCTTCTGCGTATTTTTGATCGCGCCGATTTTACGGCGAAGGCTTTGTAAGCTGGGCATGCGCTTGGAAGTCCCGGCCTCGGAAATAAGGTCTAAAGGCTCTTCAGATTACGCTTTCGCACCATATCCCATTTTTTGCTTGAAGGCGCCGATGATCTGTTTGAGTTCGTTTCCAAAGGCTTCATCGATCTTCCCTTTGGTCGCCAGATCTTTTTTTACCTGCGGATGACTTTGCGTTATGTAATGCAAGAGATCGTCTTCAAACTGCCGCACTTTGTTGACCGGCACATCGTCGACAAAACCGTTGGTTCCCGCATAGATGGACAGTACCTGATCTGCCACCGACATCGGTCTATATTGACCTTGCTTAAGCAGTTCCACCATGCGCACGCCACGGCTTAATTGCGCCTGAGTGGCCTTATCGAGTTCGCTCCCGAATTGAGAAAACGCGGCCATTTCTCGGTATTGCGCAAGATCCAAGCGCAACGTACCCGCCACCTGCTTCATCGTCTTGATTTGCGCAGAGCCGCCGACGCGTGATACGGAGAGACCGACGTTAATGGCCGGGCGAATACCGGCGTAAAACAGATCGCCCGCCAGATAAATTTGGCCATCGGTAATGGAGATTACATTGGTAGGAATATAGGCCGAGACGTCGCCCGCCTGAGTTTCGATGATCGGCAATGCGGTCAAACTGCCCCCACCGAGCTTTTCGCTCATCTTGGCCGCGCGTTCAAGGAGACGTGAGTGCAGATAGAAGACATCCCCCGGATAGGCCTCGCGTCCGGGAGGACGGCGCAAGAGTAGCGATAGTTGTCGATACGCGGTCGCGTGTTTTGACAGATCGTCGTAAATAATCAGGGCATGCTTGCCGTTGTCACGGAAATATTCGCCCATCGCCACGCCCGTGTACGGCGCCAAATATTGCAAGGACGCGGCATCGCTGGCCGTGGCCGAGACGACCATGCTGTATTCCATAGCATGGTGTTCTTCCAACGTTTTGACGACGCGCGCGACGGTGGAGCGTTTCTGCCCAATGGCAACATAAATGCAGAACACGTTTTGGCCGCGCTGATTGATGATGGTATCGACCGCAATGGCGGTTTTTCCGGTCTGGCGGTCGCCGATGATCAACTCGCGCTGTCCGCGGCCAATGGGAATCATCGCGTCGATGGCCTTGATGCCGGTTTGTAACGGTTCGCGAACCGATTGCCGGTCGATGACGCCGGGAGCGCGGACTTCGAGACGTTGAGTCATCGAGGTCTTGATCGGCCCTTTTCCGTCGAGCGGCTGGCCGATTGCGCTGACAACGCGACCCACGAGCGCTTCGCCAACCGGGACCTCGGCGATGCGGCTGGTCCGTTTCACCGGATCGCCTTCCTTGATGCCGGTCTCATCGCCCATGAGGACTGCGCCGACACTGTCTTCTTCGAGGTTCAATGCAATGCCGAAGAGGCCTCCGGGGAATTCGAGCATTTCACCGGCCATCGCACCCTCGAGTCCATAGATCTTGGCGATCCCGTCGCCGACCTGGATGACGGACCCGGTTTGATTCACATCGACTCGTTGGTCGAACCCTTTGATCTTCTCTTTGATGATTGCGCTGATTTCTTCCGATTTGATCTGCATCGGCTACTCCTTCGTCACTAGGATCCGCATGGCGGACAAACGCGTGCGAACGGTGCTGTCAAACAACGTACTCCCAATTCGAATTTGAAGACCGGCCAACAATTGCGGTTCCGTGTGAAACGTGAGATCGACATCGCGGCGCAGTACCTCTCGTAGACGCGAACGAAGCTGGTCTTGGTCTGCCGGAGTGAGCGGAGATGCCGATGAGACGTCTACTGGTTGCGTGCCTTGCTGCTGATCGGCGAGCCTTGCAAACTCCTCTGCGATTTCCGCCAGAAAGCCAACGCGATTTTTCTTGATCACTTGCGCCAAAAATTGACTGATAATCGGTGGACACCCCAACCGCTGACTGAGTGAGGCGAGGACGTCACGTTTGTCGGCAAGCGTGAACGCCGGCGAAGCGAGCACATGTTTCAATTGTGCGGAGTTGAGCATGGCCTCAGCCAAGGCGCTGAGTCCTTTGCGGGTGGCTTCGATTTGTCCCGCGTCTACCAGTCCAAACAAAGCTTTCGCGTAACGTCGCGCGACAGCAGTTTTAATCACAATCGTTACCGGGGGTTATATCCGTGCGGGTGGGCACGAAAAACACGGCAAAGTAGCATCAGGGAACGGGTAGTGTCAAGCAGTAAGAGAGCTTGGTTAAAAGCGTGTGTGCGGAGATCGAATGCAGACGGAAGTTCTCATGTGTGGGATGCCTGAATAATGCCCCCGCCCAACACTCGATCATCGTGATAAAAGACGGCTGACTGGCCTGGAGACAGGGTGCGCTGAGGGCTCTGAAAAGAAATACGAATCGCTCCGCCAGATAGGGGTTCAAGGAGAGCGGGTGCTGCGGGGGTGGCGTAGCGGACCTTCACGTCTGCTGTAGTCGTTGTCGTGAGCAGCGTCTCGTCAAAAAGGTTGAGATCCGCCACGGTGCATTCGGACGTGAAGAGGCCGTCTTCAGGACCGACAACAACTGTATTGGTTTGCGGCATCACACGTTGGACGTAGAGGCGTTCGCCCGTTGCGATGCCGAGTCCACGGCGCTGTCCCGGCGTGTAGTAAGCAATGCCGTCGTGGTGGCCCAACACCTCTCCGGAAGTAGTGATGAAAGGGCCACGACGCTTAGACGCCGGGGCTTCGATCTCAATAAACGTTCGATAGTCGCCTTGCGTCACAAAGCAAATCTCCTGACTCTCCTTCAATTCGTCGGCCGGCAACCCCATTGACTCGGCTCGTTCCCAGACTGCTTGTTTGTGCATGGCGCCGACTGGAAATAACAATTGCGGGAGCCAGGTCGGAGCGATGCGATAGAGAAAATAGCTTTGGTCTTTTCGGCGATCAATTGCCTGTCGCAAATGACAGTGATCCG
>Ga0157375_10005095_pt1 | contig 11405 bp, 9 predicted proteins | sample M35metaG_FD_115311 | JGI IMG/M metagenome (GOLD analysis project Ga0157375, IMG submission 115311) | Miscanthus rhizosphere microbial communities from Kellogg Biological Station, Michigan, USA - M3-5 metaG | ecosystem: Host-associated > Plants > Roots > Rhizosphere > Soil | place: USA: Michigan...
TCTACACCACTCAAGCCGGCTGTCAGGCCGCTGTGCTCTTGCTTTTGATCTTGATTTTGATCTTAAGCGCCCCGTCAAACACGCTGGCCGGAATTCGGCAGGGATTTGGGGGGTAAGCCGGCAGGACGCCGGCTTAGCCGCCCCGCGCCGTGGATGGCGCGTGGCGGCGGCCCCCCAAATCACTGTCGGATTACGGGCACACCGAGCGTGAGCGAGGTGCCGAGTGTTGGGGCAAGAGCCTTTTGCTTACTTTTGGGCTCTTTCCAAAAGTGAGCCGCCGTAAGGGCGGAACCCATAGCGGCCGTTACCGAAGAAACGGATATGTCCCCAACCTAAAAACATCAATTATGCGAATAAAAATACAATCAGATAATGAAATTCAAGAATATTAGCTTATGCCCAAATAGCATTATATTTTCAAAACCCATTCCGTTATGTTTGAACTCAACAGCCTACCCCTGACCTCGGATGGTACCCATCGTGATTCGGATTCTGCGCCCATAACCGGCTAACCACCCCGCAGCAGAATCGTTGGAAGGGAGTTCAACGTATGTTGTCGATCCAAACCCCGCACGCGCTCCACACCTAGCCCCAAATCGCCGCAACACCCCCAAAAACGCCGAGCACCGCGCACGACCGCGTGCCTGCCCGACTTCGCGATTTGAACCTGCAGGAATGGATATGAAGCGAGCCCTACAACCCACCGCCGTATTCGCCCTGGCCCTGCTGGCCAACCCAGCACAGGCCCAGGACGACAGCACCCTCTCCACCGTAGTGGTTACCGGCAACCGAGGCGCCGAACAACGCACCGTCACCAGCAGCCCGGTGCCGATCGACGTGGTCAGCGCCAAACAACTACAGAACACCGGCAAGCCCGGCCTGATGGAAGCCCTCAGCGCCGTGATCCCCTCGCTGACCCTGCCGGAAAAAACCGGTTGGGACGCCAGTGGCATCGCCCGCGCACCCAACCTGCGCGGCCTGAGTGCCGCCGAAGTGCTGGTGCTGGTCAACGGTAAGCGTCGCCATACCAGCGCCACCCTCAATATCAACGGCATCAACACCGGCGCCGCCCCGGCGGATCTGGACCTGATCCCCATCAGCGCCATCGACCACGTGGAAGTGCTGCGCGATGGTGCTGCCGCCCAATACGGTTCCGATGCCATCGCCGGGGTGATCAACGTGATCCTCAAGGCCGACACCAGCGGCACCTCGGTGACCAACGTCGGCCAGGGTTACGACGGCAAGAAGCAGACCGTGCAGCAGAGCCTCAACAAGGGTTTCGAAATCGGCAACGGCGGCATCGTGCAACTGGCCCTGGATGCACGCAGCCAGAACGACGACAACAAGGCCAGCGCCAACGGCTACACCTACGAGCAGGCGTATGGCCTGGCGGGCAAGGCGACCTATGGCGGCTACGGCACGCCCAAGACCAACTTGCTCACCCTGGGCTACAACGCCGAATTGCCGATCGATGACAGCCTGAGCCTGTACTCCTTCACCACCTATTCACGGCGCAAGGCCGAGCAGGGGCAGAACTTCCGTCTGCCGACCATCACCAACACCATCACCACCGGGCCCAACGGCTACCCGTCGGGGTACACGCCCACCTGGTACATCGATGAAGATGACTTCCAAGCGGCGTTCGGCGGTAAAGGCACCGTCGGCGAGTGGGCCTGGGACTTGTCCACTACCTACGGGCGCAACGCGGCGGAGCAGGGCACCACCCATAACCAGAACCCGTCCCTGGGCGAGGCCACGCCGAACAGTTTTACCTCCGGCACCTGGATCTCTACCGAGCTGACCACCAACCTGGACTTCAAGCGCGGCTTCGACATCGGCCTGCAAAAGCCCCTCGACCTGTCCTATGGCTTCGAGCATCGGCGCGACACGTATGAGGTGCAGGCCGGTGACTACGCGTCCTATGCCAACGGCGGCTACTGCGTGGCGCCGGGCAATTGCGCATCGTCCGGCGCCCAGGTCACCAACGGCATTTCGCCGGATGAAGAAAGCAGCGCCTCGCGCAACAGCCTCGCCAGTTATGTCGATGTGGGCTTCAACCCGCTGCCGGATTGGTACGTCGGCACCGCCTTTCGGTATGAGCATTACAACGAAGGCGTGGGTGCCACCCGCAGTGGCAAGCTGACCACGCGCTACGACTTCACGCCGCAGTTCGCCGTGCGTGCCACGGTGAGCAATGGCTTCCGCGCGCCGTCCCTGGCCAACAGCCTGTTCAGTGCGCGCTCCACCACCTATGGCGTGGTGGACGGGGTGTATCAGTCGATCAACTACGGCGTGCTGCCGGTGGGTTCGGCGGCGGCCAAGGCGTTGGGGGCGCAGGACCTCAAGCCCGAACGCTCCACCAACTTCAGCCTGGGTTTGACCCTCACGCCCACCGATCGCCTGAACTTCACCGCCGACGCCTATGTGATCAACCTGCGTGACCGCATCACCCTCACCGGCACCTTGCTCGGCCCGGAAGTCACCCAGGTGCTGCAGAACAACGGCATCAACTCCACCTCGGGCGGCCAGTACTTCATCAATGGCGCAGACACCCGTACCAAAGGCCTGGACCTGGTCAGCAACTACAAACAGGACCTCGGCGCGTTCGGCTCGCTGAAGTGGACCGCCGCGTTCAACTGGAACCAGACCAAAATCCTCAATTACAAGGAATCCACGACGATCCTGGGCACCTCGTATGACCTGATGGACCGCCAGGCCCGGGGCCTGATCACCGACGTGCAACCAAAAACCAAGCTGATCCTGGGTGGCGACTGGAGCATCGACCGCTTCAACCTCAACCTGGCCCTGACCCGTTATGGCGCCTACAAAGAGGTCAACGTCTCTGCGGATCGCAGCCTGGATAGGGTCTACAGCGCCAAATGGATCACGGACCTGGACCTTGGCTACAACCTCACCAAAGACCTGAACATCGCTATCGGCGCCAAGAACCTGTTCGACCAATACCCCAAGAAACAAGGCGTGCCGAGCAGCACCATGCTCGCCAGCTACGGCACCTATTCGCCCTACGGTTTTACCGGTGGGTACTACTACACCCGCTTGACCTATGCCTTCTAAGGCGGAGGAAAAAACATGCCCATTGTCGCCAAAAACTATGACCTGATCGAAGACGTGCGCCCGGTTCGCCAGGCGCGTGTCGCCACGCCCATCAAGGCCCTGCACGTGGTGCCCGCGCGGCACCCGTGGCGCTGGGCGGGGTCGATCTTCGCTGCGCTGGTGCTGCTGGCCATCGTGCACTCCCTGGCCACCAACCCGCGCTGGGAGTGGGGCGTGTTCGGCCAGTGGTTCTTCTCGCCGTCGGTGTTGCGCGGCCTCGGCCAGACGCTGTTGCTGACCCTGCTCAGTACGGTGTTCAGCGTGATCCTCGGCACGGCGTTAGCGCTGGCGCGGTTGTCGGGCTCGCCGCTGTTGGCGGCGCTGGCCTGGGGCTACATCTGGTTTTTTCGCTCGATGCCGGCGTTGCTGGTGCTGATCATCCTCTACAACTTTGCCTACCTGTATGACCACATCGTGCTCGGCGTGCCGTTCACCTCAGTGGTGTTCGCCGAGTGGTCGACGGTGGATGTGCTCAGCCAGTTCACCGTGGCCGTGCTGGGCCTGAGCCTGATGCAGGCGGCCTACGCAGCGGAGATCATTCGTGGTGGCCTGATCGGCGTGGATGCCGGCCAGCATGAAGCGGCGGCGGCCCTGGGTTTACCGGCGTCGCGACGCATCTTCCGGATCATCCTGCCCCAGGCGCTGCGCTCGATTTTGCCGTCGGGTTTCAACGAGATCATTGGCTTGGTCAAGGGCACCTCCATCGTCTACGTGCTGGCCCTGCCGGAGCTGTTCTACACCGTACAGGTCATCTACAACCGCACCCAGGCGGTGATCCCGCTGCTGATCGTGGCGACGGTGTGGTACCTGATCATCACCACCGTGCTGACCAGCGCCCAGTACTACGTCGAACGCTACTTTGCGCGCGGCACGGCGCGGGTACTGCCACCGACGCCGCTGCAGCGCATCCGTGGCTGGCTCAAGGAGAAAACCCATGGCTGAAGCACGCGCCGGGCGCATCCAGATCCAGGGCGTGGGCAAGCGCTTTGGCAACCAGCAGGTGTTGCAAGACATCGACCTGACCATCGACCCGGGCAAGGTCACGGTGATTCTCGGGCCGTCAGGCTCGGGCAAGTCCACCTTGCTGCGCACCATCAACCACCTGGAGAAGATCGACAGCGGCCACATCACCATCGACGGTGAATACGTCGGCTACCGCCGCAAGGGTGACCTGCTGTACGAACTGAAAGAGCGCGAAATCCTCAAGCGCCGCATCGACGTGGGCTTCGTGTTCCAGAACTTCAACCTCTTCCCGCACCTCACCGCCTGGGAAAACATCGCCGAAGCGCCCCTGGCCCACAAACGCTGGAGCAAATCTGAGGCTCGCGCCAAGGCATCCCAATTGCTGGCCAAGGTCGGCCTGGCCGACAAGGTCGACGCCTACCCCCGGCAACTTTCCGGTGGCCAGCAGCAGCGCGTGGCCATTGCCCGGGCCCTGGCGCTGGACCCCAAGGTGCTGCTGTTCGATGAACCCACCTCGGCCCTCGACCCGGAACTGGTGGGCGAGGTGCTCGACGTGATCAAGGGCCTGACCCAACTGGGCGTGACCCTGGTGATCGTCACCCACGAAATCGGTTTTGCCCGCGAGGTGGCCGACCACGTGGTGTTCCTCTGCGACGGCCAGTTGATCGAAGAAGGCCCGCCCGAACAGATCTTCCGCCAACCCCGACATCCCCGCACCGTCGCCTTTCTCGGCAAAGTGCTTTAGTTCAAGGAGTGACTGCCCATGTTCATCCCTACTGCCCGTATCGCCTTGCTGGTGCTTGCCGTCAGTGCGGCGCAAACCGCGTTGGCCGTGCAACAGGTCGACCTCAGCCCCGACCGCCCGCGCATCCACGTGCCGCGCAACGAAGCCGCCATCGCGCAGATTCCCCCGGGCTTCAAGTTCGCCCAGCCGGGCAAGTTCACCGTGGCCGTGTCCGGCGTGGCCGGGCCGCCCCTGGCGCTGTTGGCCAATGACGACAAGACCACCATCGGCAGCGAGGCCGACACCGCGCAACTGGTCGCCGACAGCCTGGGCCTGCAACTCAACGTGGTGCAGACCAGCTGGGAAGACTGGCCCCTGGGCGTCAGCTCGGGCAAATACGACGCGGTGATCAGCAACGTCACGGTGACCGAGGCGCGCAAGAAGCGCTTTGACTTCGCCACGTATCGACAGGACGTGCTCGGGTTCTATGTGAAGAGCACCAGCAAGATCAGCGAGATCAAGCAGGCTTCCGACATTGCCGGGCTGAAGATCATCGTCGGCTCCGGCACCAATCAGGAAAAGGTTCTGCTGGCCTGGAACGAGGCCAATGAAAAGGCCGGCATCAAGCCGGCCCTGTTGCAGTACTTCGACGACCAGGCCGCCGCGCAACTGGCGGTGCAGTCCGGGCGCAGCGATGCGTTGTTCGGGCCCAACTCTGTGTACGCCTATTCGGCGGCCATCACCGGCGGTATCAAACTCGTCGGCACGGTCAACGGTGGCTGGCCGTTGAAGGCCGATATCGCGGTGACCACGCGCAAGGACAACGGCCTGGTCAAGCCGATTCACACCGCCCTCGAAGGCGCGATTGCCGGCGGCCAATACGAACAGGTGTTGCAACGCTGGGGCCTGGATATCGAGCGCGTCGATAAGTCGCTGATCAACCCACCGGGCCTGCCGGATTAAGGAGCATCGAGCATGGGACTGACACGACGTGAAGCGCTGTCGAGCCTCGCTGCGGTAGGCGGGGAAAAGGCGGTCAAGGATGCATTGGCGGTATTGGGCCTGGGGCCGTCTTCGCACCGCCGCCCGCAGCCGCTGAAACTCAAGGAGAGCCTGGGGCAGGGCACCCGCGTGCTGGTGCTGGGCGCCGGGATTGCCGGGCTGGTCACGGCCCTGGAACTCACCCGCGCCGGGTTCGACGTGCAGGTGCTGGAAGCGCGTGATCGGGCGGGCGGTCGCACCTGGACAATCCGCCATGGCGACCGCGTGGACTACAAGGACGGCCGCACCCAGACCGCCGCGTTCGACCCAGGGCATTACTTCAACGCAGGCCCGGCCAGGATCCCCAGCCAGCACCGCACGATTCTCGACTATTGCAGCGAGCTGGGGGTGCCGCTGGAAGTGCTGGTCAACAGCAGCCATGGCGCCCAGGTGCGGCCGGATGTGAACAGGCCCGCGTTCAGCGTGGGCCAGGCGATCAACGATGCGCGCGGGCACGTGTCTGGCTTGCTGGCCAAGGCGGTGCAACGTGACGCGCTGGATGATGTGTTGAGTCACGAGGAGCGCACGCGGTTGCTGGCGTTCCTGCAGGTGTATGGCGACCTGTCGCAGGAGCTGGTCTTCGAGGGCACGCTGCGTTCGGGGCATTTGGAGTCGCCGGCGCATCCCGGTGCGTTGCCTGCCAGTCGCCGCCCGCTGGCGCTGGACCAACTGCTGCACCCGGAGTTGTGGGGCGCGTTGCTGCACACCGAGTTCCCGGAGTTTTCCGCCACCATGTTCCAACCGGTCGGCGGCATGGACCGTATCACTGATGCGTTCTATCAACGGGTGCGCGACCACGTGCAGCTCGGCGCCCAGGTGCGCCAGATCCGCCAGCTGGATGACGGCGTGGCCGTGACCTATCACGACAAACACAGCGGGCGCGAACAGGTGGTGCGCGCCGACTACCTGATCTCGACCTTGCCGCTGCCCTTGCTGGCCAGGCTCGACACCGACTTCAGCGACCCGATCAAGGCCGCACTGCTCAGCACCCGCAGCGACCAGGCCACCAAGGTGGCGTGGCAGTCGCCGCGCTTCTGGGAAACCGACTACCGCACCTACGGCGGCCTGTCCTGGATCGAACACCCGGCGCGCCTGCTGTGGTACCCGAGCAACGACCTCAATACCCGCGAAGGTTTGCTGGTGGCCGGTTACGTGACCGGGGAGGGCGCCGATGTGTTTGGCGCGCAGCCATTCGAGAAGCAATACGCCACGTCCAAGGAGGCAGTGGAGTTGCTGCACCCGGGTTATTCCAGGCACCTGCGCAACCCGTTGGCGGTGTCCTGGGAACAGATCCCCTACAGCGAGGGCCCGTGGCTGCAACGCGAGCACTTCCCGGCCGACGCCAGCGCGCTGCTCGAAGCCGGCCACGGCCGCGTGTACTTCGCCGGTGACGGCCTGGTGCAAAGCGGCGTGGGTATCTGGCAGGAATCGGCGGCCAACTCGGCACGCCATGTGGTCGGGCAACTGGCCGAACGCGTGACTCAACAACGACAGATCGCGGCCCTTGCCGCCTCCTAAGGAGCTTCATCATGAGCGACAGCATTCAACGTACCAGCCTCGGCGACTTCCCGATCTCGCAAACCGTCACCGTCCCGGCCTCGGCCAGCCTGATCTTTGTCAGCGGCACATTGCCCGACCTGCACGACGCCAACGCCCCGGCCGGTACGCCGGCAGCCTATGGCAACACCGAAGTGCAGGCGGTGTCGGTGTTCAACAAGCTGCGCAAGATCCTGCGCCAGCAAGACCTGGACCTGAGCGATATCGTGCAGTTGCGCGTGTTCCTGGTGGGTGCTGAAGAAACCGGCGGCAAGCTGGACTTTGCCGGGTTGCAGGCCGGCTATACGCAGTTCTTTGGCACACCGGAGCAACCGAACAAACCGGCACGCACCGCGTTGCAAGTGGTGGCGTTGCCGTTGCCGGGGGCCTTGGTCGAAGTCGAAGCCATCGCCGCCAGAAGCTCCTGAACCACCCCGAAGCGCCCCTTTACCTGTAGTGAGCGGGCTTGCCCCGCGCGGCGGCGTGTCGGCCACCTAAAATTTACCTGACACGCCGCTGCGGTGTGTCAGGTGTCTCACACTTGTCTGGCACACCGCGGCGCGGGGCAAGCCCGCTCACTACAGGGTTTTGTTTTTATTGGGAAAATTCCTACATTGTGGCCGGAGATTTCATCGCTTCTGCTCGACCTTTACCTCCTAGGATGGCCCCCTCGCTTGACCCCAAGCGAGGGGGCATCAGGCCCGTAAATGCCTAGGAGTCAAACCATGAAAATGACCTGTGTGAGCAAACGCCTGCGCCGCTCGGCCTGGGCCGTGATGGTCGCGGGTGTGCTGGCAGGCTGTGCCGCGACCCCGCCATCCGAGCAAAAAACCACCCTGGCCCGTGATTCGGTCGGGCGTGCCCTGGCCGCGCAAGCCACCCAATTCGCACCGCTTGAGATGAAAACGGCACAGGACAAGCTGGCCCGCATGGAGCAAGCCATCGGCGAAAAAAATTACGTCCTGGTCGACAGCTTGGCCGAGCAGATCGAAGTCGACGCCAACCTGGCCGAAGCCAAGGCCACTGCCGTGCGTAAACAACAGGTCTTGAACCAGGCGCGCGAGGGCATCCAGGTGCTCAAGCAGGAAATGCTCAACGCCCCCGCGACCACCCACTGAGGAGCCTCCCATGCGTGCCACTCTCGTCATTCCTGTTCTGTCGGCCCTGACCCTGGCCCTGGTCGGTTGCGCCACCCCACCGGAAAACCCGCAACTGCTGCAAGCCCGTAGCCAGTTCTCCACCCTGCAGCAGAACCCTGCGTCCAACACCCTGGCGGCGGTTGAAACCCGCATTGCGTCCAACGCGCTGGACCGCGCCAACCAACTGTCCCTGCACAGCCGCACCGACCCGAAGATCGACCAGCTGGCGTACCTGGCGACACAACGAATCGCGGTGGCCGAGCAAACCATCATCAGCCGGCAAACCGATGCCCAGCTCGACAACATCGCAGTTGACCGCACCCAGGTGCAGCTCGACGTGCGCACCGCGCAGCTCAAGGCGTTGCAGGCGATGAAGGCCCAGCCAACCGAGCGCGGCCAGGTGGTTACCTTTGGTGATGTGCTGTTTGATACCGGCAGGGCCGACTTGAAGCCCGGCAGCCAGCGCGACTTCCAGGCACTGGCCGACTTCCTGTTGCAGAACCCGGAGCGCCAGGTGCGTGTCGAGGGTTTCACCGACAGCACTGGCGGCGATGCCTTCAACCAGAGCTTGTCCGAGCGTCGCGCCCAGGCCGTCGCCCGTGGCCTGCAACGGCTCGGCGTGGGGATCGAGCGCATGGCCGTCATCGGCTACGGCAAGCAGTTCCCGGTGGCCGATAACCTGAGCGCACAGTCGCGTCAGTTGAACCGTCGCGTGGAAGTGATCGTGTCCAACGATGGGTCGGCGGTCAGCGCACGGCGTTGAACCGGGTGGCTTTTTGTTATGCTGCTATTGGATGAAGATGTTGTTTAGAAATCAATATTTTTCATAATTAGCATAGATCAACAAAGCCTTTCACAAGCGCCACCCACGGGCATTAAGGTCATTCTCCACGGCAAGCATCGCTGCCATCCATGGAGGACTTCCTTGATGCCCACCCCTGCTCGGCAACTCAAGTTCGGCGCCATTCTCACCGGCGTCGGCACCGCACAGAACGAATGGCTGCACCCGCAGATTCCCGGTGATGCCAGCGTCAATATCGACTGGTATCGCGCCCAGGCACAACAGGCGGAAGCCGCCAAGTTCGACCTGGTCTTCATCGTCGACAGCCCCTACATCACACCCGATTCAGCCCCGCATTTTCTCAACCGCCTGGAACCCTTGACGCTGCTCTCGGCGCTTGCCGGCGTCACCTCCAAAATCGGCCTGGTGGCGACGCTGACGACGTCCTATACCGAACCGTTCAACGTGGCGCGCCAGTTTGCCTCCCTGGACCATATCAGCGGCGGCCGCGCCGGTTGGAACGTGGTCACCACGGGCCTTGAAGGCGCCGCTGGCAACTTTGGTCGCGAACAGCACATCGACCATACCGAGCGCTATCGCCGTGCCGCCGAACACCTGGATGTGGTGCAGGGGCTGTGGGATTCCTATGAGGACGACGCCTTTGTGCGGGACAAGCAAACCCGAGTGTTCCTCGACCCGCAGCGTCAACATCGCCTCGACCACCACGGCGAGTTTTTTTCGGTCACTGGGCCGCTGAACATTGCCCGTTCGGCCCAGGGCCAGCCGGTGATTTTCCAGGCGGGCATTTCCGAATCCGGGCGCAGCCTGGCGGCCAACTATGCTGAGGGCATCTTTGCCGGCGTAGGCAATTTCGAAGACGCCCAGGCGTACTACCGGGACATCAAGCAACGCACCGCCGCTGCGGGGCGCAACCCGGATCACGTGACGATCCTGCCGGGCATTTCGCCGATCATTGCCGACACCGATGAGCAGGCCCAGGCCATCGACCGTGAGCGCAATGGCGAGCTGGACCTGGATAAAGCCTTGGTGCAATTGGGGCGGCCCTTCAACTACCACGACTTCAGCCAATATCCGCTGGATGAGCCGTTCCCTGAATTGGGCGACCTGGGCAGCAATGGGTATCGCGGGCATGCCGAGCACATCAAGCACGTAGCGCGTGAGCAGGGGTTGACGTTGCGTCAGGCGGCGTTGCGGTTTGCCAAGCCGTTTTCCAGTTTTGTCGGTTCGCCCAAAACCGTGGCGGATGAGATTGAGCGTTGGTTTGTGGAGGGGGCGGTGGATGGGTTCAATATCCATGTGGGCGCGCCGGAGGATTTTGCGCGGTTTACCGATCAGGTCTTGCCATTGCTGAGGGCGCGGGGGTTGTTTCGCAGTGAGTACAGTCACAGCACGTTGCGGGGGCATTTGGGGTTGCCGGTGCCGGTGAATCGGCATGCTTTGGAACGGGTGGCGTAGGGGGGCGGTGTGAATATCCGTTATTTAGGTGATGGCGGGTTATGGTTCCGCCCTTACGGCGGGTCACTTTGGAAAAGCCGGAATGCCGGCCCAGCCCAAAGTAACCAAAGGGCTCTTGCCCCAACACTCGGTGCCTCGCCTAGGCTCGGCATGCCCTCACTCCGGCTTGAATCCGTGGGCCGCCGTCATGGGCCATCCTTGGCCCAGGACGGCTAACCCGGCGTCCTGCCGGGTTACCCACGGATTCAAGCCTGCGTTCGGCCAGCGTGTTTAACGGGGCGCCTAAGATCAAAATCAAACGCGGCGGCCTGGTAGCCGACCGGTTTCTGACTGTCGGCCCGGGTCAACTGTGGGAGCTGGCTTGCCTGCGATGCAAACACCTCGGTACATCAGGCACACCCAATCGATGCCATCGCAGGCAAGCCAGCTCCCACAGTGATCGCGCCGCGTTAGGCATCTCGGTACACCCACAAGCCCAATCAAACCAGCGATAGTTCTTCGCTCTTGATCTACACCACTCAAGCCGGCTGTCAGGCCGCTGTGCTCTTGCTTTTGATCTTGATTTTGATCTTAAGCGCCCCGTCAAACACGCTGGCCGGAATTCGGCAGGGATTTGGGGGGTAAGCCGGCA
>Ga0157375_10005098_pt1 | contig 11399 bp, 8 predicted proteins | sample M35metaG_FD_115311 | JGI IMG/M metagenome (GOLD analysis project Ga0157375, IMG submission 115311) | Miscanthus rhizosphere microbial communities from Kellogg Biological Station, Michigan, USA - M3-5 metaG | ecosystem: Host-associated > Plants > Roots > Rhizosphere > Soil | place: USA: Michigan...
CCCGGCGCGCTCGGCCGCTGCGCCGCGCTGCCCGAGAACATTCGCGGTGCCTGGCGCTCGGCGCCGTGGCAGGAGCTCATGCTGCGCCAGGCGCTGTGCGCGATCCACCTCTTTCTGCGCGACCAGCACTACATCCTGGTCGACGACAAGGTCCAGATCGTCGACGAGTCGACCGGTCGCGTGATGGCCGATCGCTCGTGGGAGCAGGGCCTGCAACAGATGATCGAGACCAAGGAAGGCCTGCCGGCGACGATGGGCCGCGAGACGATGGCGCGAATGACGTTCCAGCGCTTCTTCCGCCGCTATTTCCTCCTCGCCGGCCTCACCGGCACGGCCGCCGAGGCGTCGCGCGAGCTGTGGTCGGTGTATCGGCTGCGCGTTCGCAAGGTGGCGCCGAACCGGCCGAGCCGGCGCGAGCGCCTTCGCTCTCGCTGCGAGGCGACCTTGCCGGCCAAGTGGCAAGCGGTCGCCGACGACGCCTGCACCGCCTGCGCACGCGGGCAGCCGGTGCTGGTGGGAACGCGCAGCGTCGAGGCGTCGGAGCAGGTCGCCGCAGAGTTCGTCCGCCGCGGCGTCGCCCACGTCGTGCTGAACGCGCGCCAGGACGCCGAGGAGGCGCAGATCGTCGCCCAGGCCGGCGCGCCCGGCCGGATCACCGTCGCGACCAACATGGCCGGCCGCGGCACCGACATCAAGCTCGCGTCGGAGGCGCGCGAGGCGGGCGGCCTGCACGTCGTGCTGACCGAGTTCCACGAGTCACCGCGCGTCGACCGCCAGCTCTTCGGCCGCAGCGGCCGCCAGGGCGAGGCTGGGTCGGTGCGCGCGATCGTCAGCGCCGAGGACGCGCTCTTCGCGCACCAGCCCGTGTTCCTCAGGCGCGCGCTCGCCTCGGCACCGGGCCCGCTGCGCCGGGCTGCCCTGCGCTGGGCCGTGCGCCGCGCCCAGGCCCACGCCGAACGAATGGCTTACAAGGCACGCATGCAGACACTTCGCCAGGATCGCGAGCTGAACCGGATGATCGGCTTCGCCGGTCGCCAGACATGACGCGTCGGGCGGCAACGGCCGCGTCGACGCTGGTTCTGCTGACCGCTCTCGGCGCCGCCGGCCGAGCGCCCGCGGCCGAGTTCGACTGCCTGATCGAGCCGGCGCAGGTCGTCGAGGTGCGCAGCCCCGTCGTCGGCATCCTCCAGCAGGTGCACGCCCGGCGCGGCGAATTCATCGCCAAGGGTGCGGTGCTGGTGACGATCGAGTCGAGCGTCGAGAAGAGCGCCGCCGATGCCGCGCGCTTCCGCTCGCAGGCGCAGGGCGCGCTGCTGCTGGCTCGCAGCAAGGTGTCGGCGGGGCGAGAGAAGGCGCGGCGAATGAACGAGCTGCTCGCCGAGGAGTTCGTGTCGCAGCAGGCGCGCGACGACGCCGTTGCCGAGCTCAAACTCGCCGAGGCCGAGCAGCGAAGCGCCGAAGAGAACGTCGAGCTGGCGCGCCTCGAGCACCGCCAGTCGGTCGACCAGCTGAACCGACGCGTCCTGCGCAGCCCGTTCAACGGCGTGGTCGTCGATCAGTACCTCTTCCCTGGCGCGCTGGTCGACGCGGGCGAAGGCAAGAAGCCGATCCTGAAGATCGCCCAGACGCAGCCGCTGCTCGTGCAGGCGATCCTGCCGTTCCGGTTCTTCCCCGAGATCAAGGTCGGCGACCTCGCCACGGTCGTTCCGGAGAAGCCGTTCACGCGCGAGATTGCCGCCCCCATCCGCACCGTCGATCGGGTCATCGACGCAGCCGCCGGAACGTTCGGCGTGATCGCCGAAATCCCGAATGCCGGCCGCGACCTGCCCGGCGGGATTCGCTGCAAGCTGAAGTTGCCGAACCTCGACTCGAAGGCGCGATGATCCAGTGACCGCTCAGGCGGCGGCGAGCGCCTCGCGAACACGCGCGGCATGCGGGATCGGCGCAACGGCGCCGTAGCCTTCGGTCGACAGCGCCGCCGCCGCGGCGGCATAGCGACCCGCGCTCTCGAGGTCGTCGCCGGCGACGATGCGCGCGACGAACGCGCCGCCAAAGGTGTCGCCCGCGCCGGTCGCATCGACCGGGCGGCAAGGATGCGGCGGCACGTGCACGCGCCGGTTCGCATCGGCGATCCAGGCGCCGCGAGCGCCGTGCTTGAGCGCGACGATTCCGGCGCCGAGGCCGAGGCAGTGGTCGATCATCGCCTCGGGAGCGTCGAGGCCGGTGAGCATCGCGAGGTCGTCGTGGCTCGGCAGGCAGATGTCGGCGCGGGCGATGACGCCGCTGATCGCTTTGCACGCCCGCTCCACCGGCCAGAGCTTGAGGCGAAGGTTGGTGTCGAACGAGACTTTCACTCCCGCCGCGCGCGCGAGGTCGATGGCCGCGGCGCAGGTCTCCATCGCGCTCGCCGAGATCGCGAGCGAGATGCCGGAAAGATGCAGCACCCGCGCCGCTTCGATCGCGTGCCGGGGCAGGTCGGCCGGCCGCATCCGGCTCGCCGCCGAGCCGCGGCGAACGAAGTCGAAGTGATGGCCGCCGCCGTCGTGGCTGACGAAATAGATGGCGGTGAACGCATCGGCGTCGGTCCGCACGCCGCTCTGATCGACGCCCTCGTCGCGCCAGAGCGCGCGCAGCATCTCGCCGTGGCGATCGGCGCCGAGCGCGGACAGGTAGCCGACGCGTGCGCCCTGGCGCGCCGCGGCGATGGCGAAGTTCGACGTGTCGCCGCCGAAGCCCTGCAGGTAGAGGCGGCCGTCGCCGGCGCCGGTCTGATTGAACTCGACCATCGCCTCGCCGAGGGCGAGGATGCTGACGGCGTCGTCGTTGCTGGCCAAGACGCTACCTGAGCAGGGTCTCGCGCAGGAACATCACCGTCGCGAAGAACTGGAAGTCGGCGTTGTCCTTGCGGGCGAAGCCGTGGCCCTCGTTCTCGGCGCGCAGGTACCAGACGCGGGCGCCGCTCTCGCGCGCCCGCGCGACGATCTGCTCGGCCTCGGTGTAGGGAACGCGCGGGTCGTTCCTGCCCTGGACGACGAACAGCGGCTTGGTGATCTTCGCCGCGTTGGTGAGCGGCGAGATGCGAAGCAGGAAGTCGCGCATCGCCGGGTCGCGCTCGTCGCCGTATTCGACGCGGCGCAGGTCGCGCCGATAGCTCTCGGTGTTCTGCAGGAAGCTGACGAAGCTCGAGATGCCGACGACGTCGACGGCGCCGGCGATGCGGTCGGCGTAGTGGGTCGCCACGGCCAGGCTCATGTAGCCGCCGTAGCTGCCGCCCGAGACCATCACGCGCGACGCGTCGAGGCCGGGCTGGCGCGCGATCCAATCGAAGAGCGCGCCGATGTCCTTGACCGAGTCTTCCCGCTTGACGCCGTTGTCGAGCGAGAGGAAGGTCTTGCCGAAGCCCGCCGAGCCGCGAACGTTCGGCCGGATGACGGCGATGCCGAGCTCCTCGATCAGGTAGTTGTTGCGGCCGAGAAAGCCGAGCTCGGCCTGGCCCTCGGGGCCGCCATGGATGTCGACGAGCACCGGCCGCTTGCCCGTGAAGCGCGCCGGCGGCGTGCTGAGGAGGCCCGAGATCTGGCGCCCGTCGAAGCTCTGCCAGCGGATGATCTTCTGCTCGGCGAACGTGGCCATCGACACGCCGGGCGGCGCGTAGGGCGCGCTCCAGCGTTGCAGCGTCGCGCTCGCCGGGTCGAGGACGGCGACCGTCGCCGGGCTTCTGCTGTCGTTGACCGTCACCGCGAGAAGCGGCAGGCGACGATGGAAATCCGCGGTCGCGAGGCTCCCCTCCGCGACCTGTGGCGTCGGCAGCTCGCCGAAGGTGTCGGCGTCGTAGAGGCGCAGCTCGCGTCTTCCCTCGACGTTGGCGACGACGGCGACGAGCCGGCCGCTGGCGTCGAGCCTGGCACTTACGACGTCCCACGGCAGCGTGCGCGTGATGCGCGAGAGCCGGCCGTCGGCGAGGCGATAGAACATCAGCTCGCGGAATTCGCCGGCGCGGTCGCTGATGACGAAGAAGCCCGAGTCGTCGCGCTTCCAGACCGCCGCGAAATGGCTCGCCGCCGGCTGGCCCGGCGCCGGCAGGACCTGCTTGCGCTCGCCGCTCGCGAGGTCGATCAGCCAGACCTCGGACTCGGCCGCCGAGATGTAGCGGGTCAGCGCGACATGGCCGTCACCCCAGGCGACGGCCGCGTCGACGACGCCCCAGCCGCCCCCCGGGAGCTCGGCGACGATCCGCCGCGATTGCGGCGCGAGCGGGTCGAGCAGCGACAGCGTCTGGCTGATCTCGGCGCGGCTGCCGCCGCGAGCGGTGCGGTCGAGCGGCACCGAAAGGTAGAGCAGCCCGCTCGATCGATTCAGCCAGCGTTGCATCTCGTGGCGCTGGCTCGGCTCGGTGAGCAGCGTCGTCTGGCGCGACGCGAGATCGAGGCGATACAGCTGCGCCGCCTCGTCGCCGCCGCTGCCGCGCTCGAAGACGATGTAGTCGCCGCGGATCGGCTCGTAGCTCGCGTTGCGGACGGCATCGGTGTCGCCGGCGGTCAACGGCTCGGGCTCGGCGAGCGCGGCGCCGATGCGAAAGATCTGCGTCGTGTCTGCGCCGGCCTTGCGGTGAGAGACGAGCATCTCCGCCTTGAGCGGGTGCCAGTCGACGAAGCGATGGCCGCGAAAGTCGGTGTAGCGGGCGACTTCGTCGGCGAGCGACGCCGGGATCGGCGGAATTCCCTGCACGACGAGGTTGGCGTTGGGCGCGACGACCTGAGCGGCGCTGCTTGCTCCTTCCGGGCCGGAACGCGTTGAAGGATCCGACAGCGGCGCGCAGGCGGCGACGACGCAGGCGAGCGCGACCGCGCCGGCGACCGACCGCCGGTCGCGAGGGCCCCTCGATCGCTCGGTGCGGGGCCCGGCCTTCAAGCCGCAGCGCGGGCTGACGCCACCGGCTGGATCCCGGCGATCGCCCATTCGCTGCTGCCGTCGAGCGGCTTGACGAGATGCCAGACCTCGTCGAACGGCTCCGCGCCCGCGTCGGCATCCTCGCGGATCAGGCCGTGGAAGCGGACGCTGACGATCTGCCGATCGGCCTCGCTCGCGACGTCGAGCACTTCGGCGTCGACCCGGACCACGTCGGTGCGCTGGGCGGCCGAGCCGCGCTCCTGCAGGTCGAGCTTGATCGCCGCGAACATCTCCGGCGTCGTGAACGCGCGCAGGTCGTTCAGGTCGGCGACGTCGTTGGCAGCCTGCAGGCGGATGAAGATCATCTTGGCGATTCGCTCGAAACCGGCCGCGTCGAAGTCGGCGGGAAGGCGGGGCGCAGCGAAGGAAGCCGCGCCGGCAGCGAGCGCGCCGGACGCCGCGGCCCCGGCGGCACGCGGATCGACACCGATCTGGTCGCCGCGAAACTGCGCCGGGCGCTCGTCGGGAAACGACATCGGCGCGTTCGCTGCCGGCGCGCCGGCGCCGGCGAGCTGCATTCCGCCCGACGCCGAAGACGGGTTGAACCGGCGCATGACGAAGCGGATCGCGATCACCGCGACGATGCCGAGCAACAGCAGCATGACGATGTTGCCGAACTCGGCGCCGAAGCCGAGGTGGCTCATCAGCGCGGCGATGCCGAGGCCGGCGGCGAGGCCGGCGATCGGGCCCATCCACGAGCGGCGCGGCGCGGCCGCCGCGGCGGCGCCGGCGGTCGCGGGGGCGGCGGCCTGAGCGACTGGCGCGGCGGGCCGCGCGGGCACCGCCGCAGGCGCGGTGGGCGGCAGGCTGCGCTGCATGCCGACAGCGCCGCCGCCGCCGATCCGGCGCGCTTCGGCGACGCCGGGAACGGTCGCTGCGGCGGCGATGACGACGGCGAGTGCCAGGGCGAGTGATTTCATTGCTGTCTCCTTCAAGAGCCGGCCGCGCGGGCCGGGTGCGCGGCCATCATACGCACGATGGCCGTTGGGCCTGATGTGCGGTGCATCGACCCGGATGCAAGAGCGACCGGCGCGCCCGCGCCGATCGCGGCAAATGCGATCCAGCGCGGCAGGCTCTCGCTCAGCGGCGGCCGAGCCGCTGCAGCTCGGCCGACGACAGCACGGTCGTTCCCGGCGTGGCGGCCTTGACGCCGGCGATCAGCGCCGCCGCGACCGTTTCCGCCGCGATCGGCCGCACCCGCGCCGGCACGAGCGGCAGCAGCGGCCCGAGCACGCGCGCCGCCAGGACCTCGCCGCGGCGCGTCGGCTGGCCGAGCGCCGCGCGGTCGCCGAGCAGGAGCGAGGGCCTGGCGATCACGACGCTGGCGTAGCCGAGGGCGGCGACGGCGTCTTCCATCTCGCCCTTGACGCGGTTGTAGAAGACGCGCGATCGGCGATCGGCGCCGAGCGCCGAGACGACGCCGAGGCGGGTCGCCCCGGCCGCGCGCGCGGCGCGCGCGATCGCGACGACGAGGTCGAAGTCGACGGCGCGAAACGCCGCCTCCGAGCCTGCCACCTTGATCGTCGTGCCGAGGGCGATGTAGACATCGCCGATCGCGTTCGCCGCGCCGGCGAGCGTGGCCATGTCGCCGACCAGGACGGTCAGCCGCGGGTCGCGTGCCAACGTCGTCGGCAAGGGCTTGCGGGCGACGACGACGACGCGGTGCGTCCGATCGGGGCCGAGCAGGCGCGTCAGGATCGCGCGGCCGACCAGGCCCGTCGCGCCGGCGAGAAGCGCGGCCGGCGCACCGGCGTCGGAGCTGCTGTCCATGCGGCAAGTGTCGCCGCGCGCGGTCCTCAGCGCTTGGGTGTGCTCGAACGCGGCGCGGCGTTGCCGCCGCGGCGCGGCGCCGCGCCGGCACGTCCGCTGCTGCCAGCGCCGCTGCGATGGCCGCCACCGCCGCCACCATAGCCGCCGTTGCCGTTGCCGTTGCCGTTGCCGCGGGCGCCGTTCGCCGACCGTCCCGAATCGCCCCGACCCGGGCCGCCGCCGTCGCGGCGCGGCCGCGCGCCGCCGCGTCCGGCGCCTTCGCCGATCACCATCCGGCCGAGGACGATCGGCTCCGGTCGCTCGTGCGCCGGCGGCGCGAAGCCGGGGATGATTTCCTTCGGGATCTCGTGCCTGATCAGGCGCTCGATGTCGCGCAGGAAGCCGTTCTCGTCGACCGAGACGAGCGAGATCGCCTCGCCCGGCGAGCCGGCGCGGCCGGTGCGGCCGATGCGGTGGACGTAGTCCTCGGGGACGTTCGGCATCTCGAAGTTGACAACGTGCGGCAGCTGGTCGATGTCGATGCCGCGCGCGGCGATGTCGGTCGCGACGAGCACTTGGAGCGAGCCCTTCTTGAAGTCGGCGAGCGCCTTGGTGCGCGCCGTCTGGCTCTTGTTGCCGTGGATCGCCATCGCGCTGATGCCCTGCTTCAGCAGGTGCTCGACGAGCCGGTTTGCGCCGTGCTTCATGCGCGTGAAGACGAGGACCTGGTGCCAGTCGTTCTCCTTCACGAGGTGCGTCAGCAGGTCCTTCTTCATCTCGCGGCCGACCGGGTGCACCTTCTGCGCGACGAGGTCGGCGGTCTGGTTGCGCCGCGCGACCTCGATCAGCACCGGTGCGTTCAGGAGACGATCGGCGAGCGCCTTGATCTCGTCGCTGAACGTCGCCGAGAAGAGCAGGCTCTGCTTCTTCGCCGGCACGACCGCGAGCACCTTCTTGATGTCCGGAAGGAAGCCCATGTCGAGCATGCGATCGGCCTCGTCGAGGACGAAGATCTCGACGTGCGAGAGGTCGAGCGTGCGCTGGCCGTGGTGATCGAGGAGGCGGCCCGGCGTGGCGACCAGGATGTCGACGCCGCGGCGCAGCTTGTCGATCTGCGGCTGCATGCCGACGCCGCCGAACATGACCATGCTCGTCAGCTTCGAATGCTTGCCGTAGGTACGAACGCTTTCCTCGACCTGCGCTGCGAGCTCGCGCGTCGGCGTCAGGATGAGGGCGCGGATCGGCACCTTGCCGCGCGAATCGCGCACGGCGGGCCTGGCCATGAGGCGATGCAGGAGCGGCAGGACGAAGCCGGCGGTCTTGCCGGTGCCGGTCTGCGCGCCGCCCATGACGTCGCCGCCCGAGAGGACGGCGGGGATCGCCTGGGCCTGGATGGGCGTCGGCGTGGTGTAGCCCGCTTCGTGCACGGCACGCAGCAGCGGCTCGGCGAGGCCGAGGGTATCGAAAGACATTGGGAGTTCTGCTTGTTCATCGGCCTGCTGCTCGCTATTGAGCGAGCGCCAGTCGAAGGCAGACGGGGGAGGGGAGTCGGAAGCGACTGCGTCGACGCTGACTGGAAAACTTGGCGACGCGAGCCTTGATTGTAAGCCGAGCCCAAGGCGAGCCGGGCCGCAACGTGTCAGATCGTGCCGGGCCCGAGGATTGCGTCACGCGTCTGACAAGGAGGAAAGTGACGTGATTCGACCGCTGATCTGGATCGGCGCCGGGCTGGTGATGCTCGTCATCCTCTACAACGTCTTCGCTCGCTACAGCGCGCACGACGCGCTCGTGCGCGCCGAAGCGAGGCAGGTCGCGGGCAGCAGCGGCGATGCCGCCGCGAAGAGCGTGAAGCGCACGACCGTCGCGGCCCCGAGCCCGGTGCCGATCGCCGGGCCCGGCCCGACGCCGATCGACGCGCCGGCCCCGTCACTCGTCGCGACGCCGATGCCGATGCCGATGCCGATGCCGATGCCCACGCCGGCGCCAACGCGCGCGGATTCGGCGCGCAAGGTCGGTCGCGGGTTGTCGTTCGCCCTCGCCGATCCGTCGACCGTGCCGGTGCGAATCGCCCACCTCGCGTGCCATGGCGAGCCGGTGCCGCTCGATCACCCGCATCGGGGCTCGTGCAACCCGTACGAGGGCGACACGTCGTGCCGGGCGGTGCTGCCGATCGCCTGCTACCGATCGTCGGGCGCGGCCGCGCCGCCGAACCTCGAGCAGGACTTCTACAAGGGCTGGACGCACGGCCAGCTCGGCGCGACCAAGCCGATCATGGGCGCGATCCTCACCTCGGAGCCGGAGGCGTCGGCGCGCTGCGAGGCCGAGCTCGGCGCCGGCTGGCGCATGGCCGAGTTCCACGACGGCGGCGGCGGCTGGGGCCTGCAGGGCGAGCGTCAGGACGGCCTGCGCGCCGGCACGCGCTACTGGGTCTACATCAACGACCAGCACGGCAACTGCTGGAACAGCCCGCCGGGCTGACACGGCCACTGCTGGAAACACCCCGGGGCTGCCCCCGCGCGACGGCAGCCTCTCCCTGCCGCCGCGGCAGCGGGGCCGCCCGCGCGTCGCCCGCGTCGCACCGCCGGCAACGACGCTCTACCATTGGCTCCCGAGCACCTCCGGGCGATCCTTGTGAGCGAGAGCGAGACCCGACAGCGCCTTGCCGCCATCCTGATGGCCGACGTGGCCGGCTACTCGCGGCTGATGAACAGCGACGAGCCCGGCACCGTCGCCGCGCTCGACTCGGCCCGCGCCGTCTTTCGCACGACGATCGCCGGCCACGGCGGCCGCGTCATCGACATGGCCGGCGATTCGGTGCTCGCGGTCTTCGAGACGGCGGGCGGCGCGGTCGTCTCCGCGCTCGCGGTCCAGGCCGAGCTCGCTCGTCGCGCGGCCGACGTCGCCGCCGACTGCCGCATGCTGTTTCGCATCGGCATCCATCTCGGCGACGTGATGGAGAAGGCCGACGGCACGATCTACGGCGACGGCGTCAACATCGCCGCGCGCCTGGAAGGGATCGCCGAGGCGGGCGGCGTCACCGTCTCCGACGCGGTCCAGTGCGCCGTTCGGCAGCGCCTAAACGCGTCCTTCGACGATCTCGGCGAGCAGCGCGTCAAGAACATCGCCACCCCGGTGCGCGCCTACCGCGTCAGCGAGCGGCCTGCGGCGGCCGCGAGCCCGGCCGGTGCCGCTGCCGCGCCCGGGCACGGCGGGCCGAAGCGGGACCGCGTCGACAAGCCGTCGATCGCGGTCCTGCCGTTCAACAACATGAGCGGCGATCCGGAGCAGGAATTCTTCGCCGACGGCATCACCGAGGACATCATCACCGAGCTGTCGCGCTTCCGCGACCTGTTCGTGATCTCGCGCAACTCGTCGTTCAAGTTCAAGGGCAAGCCGGTCGAGGTGCAGAAGTTCGCGCGCGAGCTCGGCGTGCAGTACGTCGTCGAGGGCAGCGTCAGGAAGGCCGGCCGGCGCGTCCGCATCACCGTGCAGCTGATCGACGCCGAGACCGACCGCCATCTCTGGGCCGAGCGCTACGACCGCGACCTCGAGGACATCTTCGCGATCCAGGACGAGGTGACGACGTCGATCGTCGCGACGCTGCCCGGTCGCGTCGAGGCGGCGGCACGCGATCGTGCCGCGCGGCTCACGACGGACAACATGGCCGCCTACGAGTGCGTGCTGATCGGCAAGGTGCTGCATCACCGCAGCAACCGCGACGACAACGCCAAGGCGCAGCGCCTGCTCGAGCGCGCGATCGAGCTCGATCCGAACTACGCCCACGCGCACGCCTGGAAGGCGTGCGCGCTCGGCCAGACCTGGGTCTACAACTGGTGCGAGAACCGGCTCGAGACGCAGGCGCGGGTCATGGAGGCACTGCAGACGGCGCTCGCCCTCGACGACAACGACTGCGACGTGCACCGCATCCTCGCCGCGATCAACGTCATCCAGGACAAGCACGACCAGGCGGTCTACCACCAGCGGCGCGCGCTCAGCCTCAATCCCAACGACGACCTTGTCGTCGTCCAGCAGGGCGAGATCCTGACCTGGATCGGCCAGCCGGAAGAGGGCATCGACTGGATCAAGAAGGCGATGCGCCTGAACCCCTACCACCCGGAGCGCTTCTGGAGCCATCTCGCGCGCGCCTGCTTCGCCGCGCGCCGCTATGGCGAGGCGATCGATGCGCTCAAGTGCATCAGCACCCCCGATGCGATGGTGCGCGCCGGCGTGGCCGCGTGCCACGCCCAGCTCGGTGACGCCGCGGCGGCCGAGGAGGCGCGCCTGGCGAGTCTCGCGCTTGCGCCGTCGTTGACGATCGCCGAGTGCCTGTCGGCGCTGCACTATCGCGACCCGGCGGACCGGGAGCACCATCGGCTGAGCCTCGAGCGCGCGGGCTTTCCGGCCTAGCTCGGCCGGCCGGTCCGACGGCGGCGACAATAGGCGATCGGCCTGCGCGAGCGTTGCGCGGGCCCTTCCTTTTTTCGGACCCCCGGTCCAGGACATTCCATGGCTCAGTACGTCTTCACGATGAACCGCGTGGGCAAGATCGTTCCGCCCAAGCGCCAGATCCTCAAGAACATCTCGCTCTCGTTCTTCCCGGGCGCCAAGATCGGCGTGCTCGGCCTGAACGGCTCGGGCAAGTCGACCCTGCTCAAGATCATGGCCGGAATCGATCACGACATCGAAGGCGAGGCGACGCC
>Ga0157375_10005101_pt1 | contig 11398 bp, 9 predicted proteins | sample M35metaG_FD_115311 | JGI IMG/M metagenome (GOLD analysis project Ga0157375, IMG submission 115311) | Miscanthus rhizosphere microbial communities from Kellogg Biological Station, Michigan, USA - M3-5 metaG | ecosystem: Host-associated > Plants > Roots > Rhizosphere > Soil | place: USA: Michigan...
GACGACGATCAACGCGCGTCCGCGCGCCGGCGCGCCCGAGTAGATCCACGCCATCGCGCCGAGCAGCACCCAAGTCAGCACGCCGGGCAGACCGCCGATCAGCGCGGCTCTGACACCGAGCGCATCGATCGAGCCGACCGGAGCCACGGCCCACGTGGCGGCAAATTGCTCCGGTGCAAATAGAGCCATCAACGTGAGACCGCCGCCTTCGAGCAGATAGAGAGTGCCGATGACGCGGAGCCACCACTTCGCTGCTGTCATTTGATTGTCCCCGAAATCCCGATATCGCTGACGTGCACCGGCTGGCGACGCCGCGAGGGCGCCAATATACGCGATGTCCCTACGGCCGCGCGCCCTGGCCCGGCGATCGCTCGACTGATTGAAATATGGCCGTAGTAAAAGCGGCTGAAAATCGGGGCGTGGGCGCGTGGAGCTAGGCGGTCGAGCCGAGACATTTGCGCGAACCCGCCTCTGCCTGGCAGCTCAACCGAGAAGTTACTCGTTTGCTGTTCGATCGGAGACAACGACAACGATGGACTACGAAGCGATGCGCATTGATCTCGTCAACGCGGGCGTTAGGGCCGGGACGACGGACGGGTTCGTCTCCGCGCTCAAAGAGACCGAGGCGCTACAACTCGCGATCTTGAGAGCTGCCCAACGCGGTGAGCCGCAAGTCGCGACGATGCTTCGCGGCGACTTCGACAAGTCGCGCCGCAAGCTCGGCGAGGCGGTCGAGGAGATCATGGCACAGAGCGCGGAGGCAGGAACGAAAGTCAGAGCCACGTGCGAAGGCGACGGCCTGCTGGCTTCCGACAAGTCGCCACCCTGACGACTCTCACTTCGCGCTCGGCCGCACGCGCTGCTTGAGTTCCTCGCCGAAGTTCTGCACGACGACGATGCTCGCCGGAGCGACCGGTCGTGTGTCGTCCCCTTGCAGGATCATCAGAAACCGCCCGTCGGTCGCGACGTCGTAGTCTCGACCCAAACCTGTTCGTCGCGCATACGGGCCCGAGAACAAGGTCTTCGGCGCCGCGTACGAAAACTCGTTGTCCGCCTCGACAGCAACGGCCATCACAGCATCACCCTGGCGATAGAAGAGCTCGCGCCCATCGGCCGACCACAGTGGCTCCTCGCCACCGCCACTGGAAACGCGCACCGGAGCGCCTTCAGGATACCTCTGCACCCAAATCTCGTTTTGTCCCGAGCGGTCCGAGACATACGCGAGCCAACGGCCGTTCGGCGAAAGCGCGGGGTCGAACTCCCCCGACTCCGAAGCGACGACGTCGCGAATCTCGCCAGTCCCCACGACAGGCACCGCGACGATGTCGATGCGATTCCGGATACGCGTCGAGATCAATTCCCCGGTAGTCGTCCAGACGCGCGGATTCAGATAGATCTCCGTGTTCAGCACCCGCGGCGTGCGCTCGCTGCCATCCGCCGGAAGCGTCATGACGACGTTCGTCGGCAGCGAGTAAAACGCGACCTGCTTGCCGTCCGGGCTCCAGACTTCGAAATGGTTGTCGTTCGGCAATGCGAGCGGGATCGGCGGCCGGCCGCTCAAATCGTAGTTCCAGATATCCCCATCGCCTTCTGGCCCGCTCACGAGCAGCAGCCGCTTGCCGTCGGGAGAGAGTCTCGGGTCGCGTGCGTTCGCGACGAGATCGGGCAAGGCGCGCCCGTTCACCCTTCCCATCCGATCGACCCAAACGACGGCCCGTTCAGTCGTCGCCTCTGCGGCGGCGGGGACGTACGCGAGCGTCCCGCTAACTGAGAGAGCGAAGTCGGGGGAGCTGCCGGACGGGTACCGAATGCCTTGCACGAGCGCGACGGGCTCGCCCGTCACGGCGACCTCCGCGGCATTGAACGGCACCGCCATCAGCGTGCCGCCGCGGAAGAAAGCGAGGTGACCCGTGTCGACATAGCGAGGGAAAACCGCATCTTCGATCACGGTTCTCTCATTTCCGGTCTCGAGATCAAGCGCGACTACACTACGGCTGGCGGCATCACTGAAGACGTGGAACAGCAGCGCCCTACCGCCTGGCAACAATACGGGACTGCCGACGAAACCCGTTTGGCGCTCCGGCATCAAGGCCGCGGGCGTCCCGCCGCCCGCGGCGGAAACGCGCCGCAAGGTTTGCGGCGTGGAATAGATGACAGTGTTGTCCTCGGCCCACTCGCCGCCGAAAAACAGGTCCGGCCCGTCGGCTATCCTGATCGGCGGTCGGCCGTCGATCGCCGCGCTGACAAGCCCTCTGCCTGGAGCGACATAGCCGATCGACCTCCCGTCGGGCGCGAAGAACGGGTTCCAGAGCCCGCGGTCCGGTGCGTCCGTACCGGGAATCGGGCGTGCGTCGAGCGCATCGAGCTCGCGGACGTAAATCTCGACTCTACCGCTCCCGGGCTTGCCGGCCAGGTACGCTATACGCTTCCCGTCTGCGGAGATCGCGATATCGTCGCTGCCTTGATTCGCAAGCGGCGCTGTCGCCGGCGGGGTGATCACGAAGCGCGTGACGGGCGCGCGTGACGCGACAGCTGCGGGTACAGCCGTGGGCGCAGAAAATAAGAAATAGACGCTCGCGAGCAGCGAGCCGGCGAAGAGCGTCGCCGCAAACGGCAGCGCACGTCGCCAAAGTGGTTGAGACGCTAGTGTCGGCGCACTCGGCGCGAACGCACCCCCGAGTCCGAGGCTCACATCGCGGATATCGGCGATGCGCTTGCGCGGCTCCTTCTCCAAGCAGAGCTTGAGCGTGCGCCGCACCGATGCAGGTGTATCCGACGGCAGCGCGGTCAAATCGACGCCCGCCTCCAGCACTCGCGCGAGCGTGCTCGTGACATCCTCGCCGAGGAACGCCGCGCGCCCCGTCAGCATTTCGTACAGCACGCAGCCGAACGCCCAGATGTCGGTGCGGCGATCGATCGGCCGACCTCTTGCCTGCTCGGGGCTCATGTAGGCGGCGGTGCCGAGGATCATGCCCGCTTCCGTCATCGCCGGTGTCGTGAGAGCCGCCGGACCGGGGCCGGTCGACGTGCGCGAGTCGAGCGCTTTCGCGATGCCGAAATCGAGCACTTTCACGGTGCCGTCGGGCCGAAACTTGATGTTCGCGGGCTTGAGATCACGGTGCACGATGCCGCGCTCGTGAGCGGCCTCGAGCGCGTCGGCGAGCTGACTCGCAATGCGCAACGCTTCTTCTACTGGAATGCGACCCTGCCAGAGCCGATTCTCGAGCGTCGGCCCTTCGACCAACTCCATCGCGAGCGCTGCCGTGCCGTCGCTGCGCTCGAGCCCATAGATCTGAGCGATGTTCGGATGATTCAGAGAGGCCAGTACTTCCGCTTCGCGCTGAAACCGCGCGAGCAGTTCGGCGCTGCTCGCGAGCGCCGGCGGCAGAGCTTTGAGCGCGACTTCGCGCTTCAGATTGGTGTCACGCGCGCGATACACCTCACCCATACCGCCCGAACCGAGCGGAGTGATGACTTCGTATGCCCCAAACCGCGTACCGACGGAAATCGGCATCGGCTCTTCCCCCGAGAGGTCCGAAGCGTGGTTGTTCTTGTTCGCGAGATTCTACAGAAGCCGTCGGGTTTCTGGATGCCCTCGGGGCGTGCGTCAGCCCACGCCGTATCGTTCTCGTCGGCGGCGAGCGGTCGTCTCAATGTAGTATGAGCCGGTCATCTGGGGGAGTTGGCGCATGGAAAGGTGTCGGCGGGCTCTTGAAGCGATCGTCGGGTTCGGGTTGGCGTCGGCATTCGGGTCTACCCTCCTCGTCAAATCCGCTCAAGCGGCCACGGCCGAGGCGGACGCCGTCTACGGAAAGGCCTACGCCCTCTACGTCGACTTGCATCAGCACCCCGAGCTCTCGGGCGCCGAGACGGCGACGGCCGCTAAGCTCGCCGGCCAGCTGCGTGCGCTCGGCTACACGGTGACGGAGCGCGTCGGCGGCACCGGAGTCGTAGCGGTACTTCTCAACGGTGCCGGCAAGACGATTCTGCTGAGGACGGAGCTCGACGCGCTGCCCGTCGAAGAGGCGACCGGTCTGCCGTTCGCGAGCAAGGTGCACGCGAAAGACCCGTCGGGTCGCGATGTCGCCGTCGGTCACATGTGTGGGCACGACGTGCACATGAGCGCGCTCGTCGCGACGGCGAGCATCATGGCGCAGCGAAAGGATGCGTGGCACGGGACGTTGGTTCTCATCGGCCAGCCCGCGGAAGAGACGATCAGCGGTGCCGAGAAGATGGTCAAGGACGGACTCTTCACGCGCTTCCCGCGACCGGACGCGCTGTTGGCGCTGCACGTGATGAACGATCTTCCCGCCGGCCAAGTCGGCGTCGTCGAAGGCGCCTATTCTTCGAACGCGGATTCACTCCGCATCACCATTTACGGTAAGGGAGGCCACGGGTCGGCGCCGCACACGACGGTCGACCCGATCGTGATCGCAGCACGCACGGTCGTCTCGCTTCAGACGATCGTTGCGCGCGAAGTCAAACCCGGCGAGTTCGCGGTGGTCACGGTGGGCTACGTGAACGCCGGCACCAAGAACAACATCATTCCCGATCAGGCCGAGCTCGGGCTCACGGTCCGCACGCACTCGGGTCAGGTGCGAACGCAGATCCTGAACGCGATCACTCGGATCGCGAATGCGGAGGCGCAGGCGGGGAACGCGGCGCGCGCGCCGCTGATCGAGCGTTACGAAGCGACGGATGCCGTCTACAACGATCCTGCGTTGACGCGGCGACTACATCAACCGCTCGCGACGGCGCTCGGCGCCGACCACGTCGTCAAGGGCGAGCCGATCACCGCGTCGGAGGACTTCTCCGTCTTCATCGAGCAAGGAATTCCCGGCTTCTATCTGACGCTCGGCGGCGCCGATCCGCAGAAATTCGCCGAGGCTCGTGCAAACGGGACGTCCCTGCCCTCGAACCACTCGCCGCTATTCGCTCCGGATGTCGATCCGGCGCTGCATACGGCGATCAACGCCGAAGTTGCGATGCTGCGCGATCTGTTGAGCAACTGACTCAATTCACCGCGACACGCTGCTCAGCGTCGAGTCTGAAGGTTTGACGCCCGGCATACCTTCAAATTTGTCGCGGGCCTTTTCGGCAATGGTAAGCACATCCCGCAATAGCTGGGACGGTCGAATCGGCGTCCAATAAATCATGGACGATGCAATCAGAAAGAAAATTCTCGCGCTGCTCGCCAAGCACCGAAAGATGACCATTGCCACGCTGCGACCGGATGGTTGGCCGCAGGCCACGACCGTCGGCTACGGGAACGAAGGCCTGACGATTTACTTCCTCTGCGGTCCGGACAGCCAAAAGGCCGCGAATCTCGCGCGTGACAATCGCGTCTCGCTCACCATCGATGACGACACCGGGCAAGTGATGTCGATCGACGGTTTGTCGATGGCGGCACGTGCCGAAGTGGTGACGGATCCGGTCGAGGCCGAGAAGGCACTGCAGCTGATGATGGAGCGCTATCCCCCGCAGGACGTCCCGCTCCCCATGCCGAATGCCGCGGAGCTGCTCATATTTCGCGTGACGCCGACCGTGATCTCGGTTCTCGACTACTCCAAGGGCTTCGGACACACCGATCTGGTGACTTGCTGACTCGCAGCTATTTCGGTGCGTACGGCCCGACCTCGGGTTTGCCTTGGGTGTCCTTGAGGCTGCCGAGCTCCGCCGCCGCGCCGCGGGTGATCGCCAGCATCTCGGAACCCGCCTGAAAACACGTGAAGTCCGGCCGGTCGCGCCACGCGAGCGGACCGCAGAGCCGCACGCCGGCTTTGAGCGCTGCGTCGTGGACGATATTGATGGCGCGCTCGTAATCGGGTTGGCCCTGGCGGAAGCCGGAGAAGTTGCCGAGGTCACCGCTCGCCGCGAACACCGCCGTGACGCCGGGAACCTTCGCGATCGCTTCCGCGTTCTTGAGGCCCTCGAGCGTTTCGATCATCAGGATCAGCACGAGATTGTCGTTGATGGTCTGCCGGTAGCCCCCGGGCACGCCGCCCCACACCGCGGGGTCGAACGCCTGGCCGCCGCCGTTGCTGCGCTTGCCGAGCGGGGGGAAGTAGGCCCAGTCGCGCGCGGCCATGGCTTCTTCGACCGTGTCGACGGTCGGTACGACGAGCACGAGCGCACCGGCGTCGAGCGCATGCTGCTCTTCGCGCTCGTCGGTGTACGCGACGCGTGCGCCCGGTACCGCCTTCGCATGCGGGCAGGTGCGCCACATGTTGGCGACTTCCTTCCAGTCGTGCGCGTCGTGCTGCATCTCGGTCCAGATGAAATCGTAGCCCGCGTTCGCAAACGCGCAGTACGTCGAAGCGTCGCTCGAAGCAAACAACGTCCCGCCCGTCACCTTCTGACCCGTCATCATTTTCAGCTTCACCGGGTTCCAGATCTTGCTGTTCTCGGGCGCGTTCCACGCGGTGCCGTACTTCCACTTCGCCTTGTCGAACGAACCCTGATTTACCGCTCCGTCAGGCGCGACGTTCTTCGCGTTGCTGTCCTGCCCAGCCTTCGCGGCGAGCGGAAAATTGCCGCCCGTTGCGACCGCGTCTTCGGTCGCGCTCGGCTGCTCGCGTGCGGGTTGCTGCGCGCGCACTGCCACAACTGCGAGAACCGTGGCGAGCGTGGCGATAAGAACTGCTTTTTTCATACCTTTGGCTCCTCGGACAGGACGTACGATGGGTGAACTATGGATCGCGGACGGCGTTCAGGACAAGAACGCAGGTAAGGCGACTCGGGCCCGCGGTACCGCACGAACCGTCGTCGCAACGCTCGATGCGTTGAAAAAGTGCAGGTTGGCTATACTGACTCCTGCGTTCGGACGGGATCGAATACCACGCTCGCGGGAGACCCACATGCTCAGCTCAACTCGGCGGAGTCTCTTGTTGTCGGCAGCGTGTGCATTGACCTTTTTTGCAGCTCCGTCCGCGACCGACCAAGCCGCTGCGGCCGATGCGCCGGCCAGAGTCACCTGCAGCGATGGCACAACGTCGAAGAGCGGTCAGGGCGCGTGCTCGCATCATGGCGGCGTCTCGACGACTCTGCCGGCGCCCCCGGCAGGCTCTACCGGCAAGTGCAAGGATGGAACCTTCACGCAGTCGCAGCAGCGCAGTGGCGCGTGCTCGCAGCACGGCGGCGTTGCCGAATGGTTCGGGAGCAAGTGATCTCGCGGCGATTGAGTTAGTGTCGTTCAGGTCAAAGGTTGGCGACCTCGGCTAATCAATAGCCCTTCCGCCTCGAAGCTGCCAACTGGGCAGCCTCGCGATGCTGCACGCTTAGCAAGCGAAACAACGAGTTATCTTCGAGCACCGCCTGTGGCACGGCGATTGCTACGGTGTGCGTCGATGAGAGCGGGTCCAACAACCCGATGGGGAGTGACGATGAAGATTCTCTCGATCCTCGCGCTGATTTCCGTCCTTGCCGGCTGCTCGAGCTACGGCCCCGACGCCGGACACGAGGTCGTGCTCATCGAGAAACCCTGGATATTCGGTCACGGCGGTGTAGTGGACGAGCCGGTGAAAACCGGCCTCACCTTCACCGCGTTCACGACTCACGGCGTGGACGTGAACATGCAGCCGCAGAAGCACGAGGTCGAGATGGACGACACCATGACGTCCGACGGTGTGCCGATCTCGTTCCACGCCATCGTCGTTCTGCAGGTCGTCGACTCGGTGACCCTGATCCGAAGCTTCGGGCCTTTGTGGTATGAGAACAATCTGCTCGAGCCGTTTAGGACGATGGTCCGCCAAGCCGTCCGCAAGCACGGCATGAACGAGACGGCGATCAGCACCACGGCGCTCGACGACATCGACGCCGAGATCCAAAACGCATTGGCGGCGTTCATAGCGGACAAGAAGTTGCCCGTTCGCATCGTGACGATGACCGTAGGCCGAGCGAATCCTCCGGACTCGATCAAGCACCAGCGCATCGAGACCGCCACGCAAGAGCAGCGGATCCAGACCGAGAAGCAGACGAAGCTCGCCGAAGATCAGCGCCTGCTCGCCGAGCAGAGTCGTGCGGCTGCGGACAACGCCTATCGGGAGGCCATGCACCTCTCTCCGGAGCAGTTCATCCAGCTCGAGACGATCAAGATGCAACGGGACGCGTGCGGCTCGACCGGGAAGGCCGCTTGCACTTTCATCCAGAACGGCGCAGCGCCGGTGCTGAACCTGTCCAAGTAGCTCCGAGAGCTTTACTCAGTTCAGCGCGAACACGTGCAGCACGCGCTCGGTGCCCACCTTGATTTCCGGCGTCATCCGCCCGAGACCGCCGGACTCGGGCGTCGACCCGGTCGCGACGGCTACGAACTGCTTGCGGCCGACGGCGTAGCTGATGGGTATGCCCGACACGGCGCCCGCGAGTTGGGTTTCCCAACGGACCTCGCCCGTCTTCGCGTCGAGGGCGCGGAAACCGCCGGCCGCGTCACCGGCGAACACCAAGCCGCCGCCCGTCGCGACGACGGCCATCATGCCGGCCCGCTGGTTGTAGCTCCACGCGGTAGCGCCCGTCTTCACTGACAACGCTCGCACCTGGCCGACATTAGTTTCGCCCGGCGCGAGCTTCGCGGTGTAGTCGATCTTCATGCCGAGCTGACCCTTGCCGGTTTTCGGGCCCGCGCTCGTCACGACCGAGCAGAGATTCTCGAGCGGCATGTACATGAGACCGGTCTTCGGACTGTAGGCGCCCGGCATCCAGTTCTTGCCGCCCGTGAAGCCTGGGCAGAGGTCGATGGCCTGGTCGTCGTGCGTGAAGACGGTATCGGGATTCATGTGGACTTTGCCGGTGGCGCCGTCGATCGACGAGACCACGGTCTGTTTCACCGTGGGCTCGGCCCAGAGGAACTCGCCGGTGCGCCGATCGAGCGTGTAAACGATGCCGGTCTTACCTGGGATGCCGGTGAGCACCTTGCGTACTTCGCCGGACTTGACGTTCGGGTTGATCCAAGGAACCTGGCCGGCCGCTGGCGCGACCTCGGTGTCGACGAGAATGCGATCGAACGTGTGGTCGAAGTCCCAGTGGTCGACGATGTGCTGGTAGTGCCACACGATCTTGCCGGTGTTCGCGTCCAGAGCCAACGTCGACGTGTGGTAGAGGTAGGTTTTGTCGTTACCGGCCATCAGGTATTTCGGAGTGGGACCCGTGACCGATGTGCCGAAGTAAACGAGCTTGAGCTCCGGGTCGTAGCTCGGCGGCATCCAAGTGCCGACCTGCTGGCGCTTCTCCCAGGGAACGTCGCCCCACGTCTCGTCACCCGGCTCGCCGGGCTTGGCGATCGTCCACGTGCGCCAAAGCTCCTTACCAGTGCGCGCGTCGTTGGCCACCATCACGCAGCCGACGGGACCGCTGTCGGGCGCGCACGCCCGGCCGGAAATGACCTTTCCGTCGGCGATGATGGGCCCGCTCGACGTGTTGGCCGGGCCCGTGATCCTGACCTCCCAAGCCTGCTTGCCGGTGCGCGCGTCGACCGCGAACTCCGACCCATCGCCCGATGTGGAGATCAAGAGCTCCTGGTAGATCGCAATGTTGCGCTTGGTGCCGCCGGGTTGGCGGCCGTTCGGCAGCTCGCGTGCGAACCTCCATCGCTCCTTGCCCGTTGCAGCGTCCAGCGAGACGAATCCGTCGCCGCCGAGCGGCAGGTACATCACGCCGTCATGCACGAGAGGCGTGAGCTCGGTGCCCACTACCGGCGCCGACCATACCTCGTGCAGATTCTTAACGGTGCGGCCATCGATTTGGTCGAGGGCGCTGTAGCCCCACGCGTTCAGCGATCCTCGAAAGGACAGCCAATCAGCCGGCGGGGGCTTCTGGAGCATCGCATCGGTGACCGGGCGGAACGACTCACCGGGCTCCGCTGACTGGGCCGCGGCGACGAGCGCAACGCCCGCCATGAGAACGACGCGGCCAATCTGAACGGCGCGCCAGCTCTGAAGATGCTTGGTCATTTTTGTTCCTCGCACGAGGATCCGCGTTTTCGACATTGGCGCCGCACGACGGAGCATAGGCGCACGCGGACGATACAAGGAGTCCGAACATATTAGAAGGCCGCTAGGAAGCGAGGGTTTGAGGTGCGAACTGTCGGCAGCAACGCGGAGCCCAGCTAGTCGGTGTCACGCCGGTCGGCGAGTTTCCGGCGTTGTGCCGTGTTGAACATCGCTGCGTTGAGACCGTCGTGTCCCCAACGGCGGTCGTCCGTGCGGCGGTCCGAAAGCTTCGCGAAGCGACAGTCGCAGCGCGCTTTTGAGCAACCCGCGAGAGGCAACGCAGGGGACTGATTCGCTAGAAAGCGTTCTCCCTCGAGCGCCCGAGCGGCCTCGCATGCTCTGCTGCCTCGACGAATCTCGACGGCCGCAAACCGCTCCGGGCGACGCGTGCTGCGAGATGGCACGTGCTTGGGCTGTCGACGGCGCGACCACCAATGGACCACGGCTGCCAAAACACCAATACCAGCCAGGGTTGCGATCAGAAGCATGGAGACGCTCTCAGTTTGTTGTTCTCGCCCCGATGTTCGGCGTCCGGTGGGCGTCAGCTCTCCACGACGTTCCTATGGGGGGCCGCGCATCCGAACCGTGCAGAGTCTAAGCAGCGGGATCGGAGGCCTCCGGGACACTCATCGCAGAATCAACGGGCTGTGTTTGACATATGGGCCCACGGCATCGACTCGCGATAACGCCAGAAATCTGGGCGGCGGAACGTCAACCTTATGTCCCACCGTGACGCCCGTCATCGGACCGCGCAGCACGATCGACTACGGTGCGCGCACCGAAAGTAGCAGCGGGGAAATATGAAGGACCGTAAGAAGGTACCTGAGGAGCCCAAGCAACCGCAGGACGCCGAGCAGAGCTCCGATGTCGCGAGCGACGATGACACCAAGCGCCTGCGCACCTTGACGGTCCAGGAGCTCGAGCGCCTCCTGAAAGACCAGAAGCCCGGCCCCTAGCGCGCCGGCCTCTGCGATCGCAGGCAATGCTACCGACGGAAGCGCGCGCTAGCCTCGAGCGACCTTGAGTCTCTCCGCCATGCCGAGAAAGCGCGCCTCCGCGCTCTTGTGCACGGGCTCGACGGACGTTCCCTTGACCGCCTCGGCGTCGCGGCGCGCACGCTCGGCAAGCTCGCGGCAGGCCTGCTCGACGAGCTCTAAGTCTTCACCTTCGAATGCGATCGTAACGCGCTGCACCACGACATATTGCAGCCGCGTCGCGAGAGTGTCGATCTGTCGGTCCTAGCAGACATATTGCTGGTTGAAGCTCCATCGGCGGCGGCCGGCGCAAGGCCCCGCAGGGGTCTCTCCCCGCATCTGACGCCTGAGGAACCCTCATCCGAGAGCCCCGTCACGATACTGACATCCACTACGAGTAATCGATCAAGGCCTAGGGAGCCCCTCTCCCCTACACTTTGC
>Ga0157375_10005103_pt1 | contig 11395 bp, 9 predicted proteins | sample M35metaG_FD_115311 | JGI IMG/M metagenome (GOLD analysis project Ga0157375, IMG submission 115311) | Miscanthus rhizosphere microbial communities from Kellogg Biological Station, Michigan, USA - M3-5 metaG | ecosystem: Host-associated > Plants > Roots > Rhizosphere > Soil | place: USA: Michigan...
CGAGATGCTCGACCTCGGCTTCATCGAGGACGTCGAGAAGATCCTGCGGATGTGCCCGAGCGGGCGCCAGACGGCGCTCTTCTCGGCGACGATGCCGCCGCCGGTCAAACGCCTCGCCGAGAGCTACATGTATGACCCGACGACTATCTCGATCACGCCAAAAACGCTGACCGTCGACGCGATCGCCCAGGCCTTCGTCGAGGTCGGCGCCAAAGAGAAGGCGGCGAAGCTGGTCGAGCTGCTGAAGATCGAGGAACCCGAGCAGGCGATCATCTTCTGCCGCACCAAGATCGGCGCCGACCGGCTCGAGAAGACGCTGAAGAACAAAGGCCTCGACGTCAAGGCGCTGCACGGCGACATGAGCCAGGGCTCGCGCGACGGCGTGATGATCGCTTTCAAGGACCACCGGGTGCGGCTGCTGGTGGCGACCGACATCGCCGCCCGCGGGCTCGACATCGAGCACGTCACCCACGTGATCAACTTCGACGTGCCCGCCTCCTCGGAGGTCTACGTCCACCGCATCGGCCGCACCGGCCGAGTCGGCCGCACCGGGCGCGCGATCACCTTCGTCACCCCGGCCCAGCGCGAGGAGATCGGCCGTATCGAGCGCGACGTGAAGACGACGATCGGCGAGTGGGAAACGCCGGAGGAGCGGCTCGAGCACGCGCCGCGCCCGCGCCGCCGCGAGCGCAGCAAGCCCGTGTCCGAGCCGAGCCCGTCGCAAGAGTCCGAGGGCGAGGAGGCTGCCGCCGAGGCGGAGATCGAGGAGCCGAAGGATGAGGTGCGGGCGATCGACAAGTCGAACGGTCCGGTCAAGCTCTTCGTCAACCGCGGCGAGCGCAGCGGCATCACCGAAGAGGACCTGCGCTGGGCGCTGCGCGAGGGCGCCGTCTTGCCCGAGGAGGCGATCCACGAGGTCAACGTCCTGCACCGCTTCTCCTTCGTCCAGGTCGACCCCGACAAGGCCGAGCAGACCGTCGAGTACCTCGACGGCACGAAGGTCAAAGGCAAAGAGATCCGCCTCGAGATCGCAAAGAGCTGACTCCTTTTCGGCCGTTCGAGTCGACTTAAGTAGACGAGAAAACTATAGGGTCGTTTTTGCAAACTACCTGGTGTCTCGTCGCCACTGAGGAGATCGCATGACCCGGATTTCGAAAGCGCTCACCTTCTCGAACGTCGTTGCCTTCATCGCCCTTTTCGTCGCGCTTGGCGGCTCCGTGTACGCGGCCAACAGGATCAATGGAGCTCAGATCAAGCCGGGCTCTCTTCCCGGCAACCGGGTCAAGCCGAAGAGCCTGACCGGCGGGCAGATCAGGCCGAAATCGTTGACCGGCAAGCAGATCAAGGCCAACTCGCTTGGCGCGGATCAAATCAAGGAGAGCACGCTCACGGGCATCACCGCCAGTGCCATCAGCGACCTCCAATACGCGACGGTCACGGTGCCGCTCTCCTACTCGTCGCCTGGCGGCAGCCAGGGAACGGCTGTCTGCCCAGTGGGCACCTCGGTGATCGGAGGTGGCGCATCCGTGAGCAATGAGAGCTATGCCTCCATCAATGACAGCGCCCCCAGCCCGACTCACGCGGGCTGGATCGCGACCGGGCGCGGCCAGAGCGGCGTCACGATGACCGTTACCGCGATATGCACGGCGGTGCGGGCGGTCGGGACGACAGCGCAAGCGGGCGGTGCCAGCGCCCCCTCGGGCGGCGGCCCCAACTACTGGCTGGTCCGGGCTAAGTGAGTTCGGCGATGCAGGCGAAGAGCCGGTCGAAGTCGATCGGCTTGGTGATGTAGCCGCTGACCTCGACGTCGGTGGCGGCGCCGGCGTCCATTTCGTCCTGGTGGGCGCTGACGATCAGGACCGGTGTCTCGACTCCGGCGGCACGCAGCTCGCGCAGGGCGTCGATGCCGGACTTGCGCGGCATCATCGCGTCGAGCAGGAGGATGTCGGGCGGCGGCTCGCCAGCGCGCTGCATCAGCTCGATCACCTCGACGCCGTCGGCCGCGGTCACCACTTCGTAGCCCTCCATCTCCAGTCTCGTCCTCATCAACAGCAGGATCGTCTCGGAGTCGTCGGCGATCAGCACCCGGCTCGGCATCGTGCCTAGGCCTCTACCCGTTCGTGCTCACCCGGCGCCAGCGCTTGCTGGGTGGGGAGCAGGACGCGGAAGGTCGAGCCCCGTCCCGGCACGGAATCGGCTCCGATCGTCCCGCCGTGCAGCTCGACCAGCGACTTCGAGATCGCCAGGCCGAGGCCGGTGCCGCCGACGTGCTGCGTCAGACCCGCGTCGCCGCGGGTGAAGCGCTCGAATATGTGCTCCAGTTGGTCCTCTGCCATGCCAGGGCCGTTATCGCTCACGGCTATTTCCACCGCACCGTTTCGGCGCGCGACCATGACCGCGATCGACGCTCCTTCCGGACTGTACTCATGGGCATTGGTCAGAAGATTCACCAGCACCTGGCGGATCCGGTCGCGGTCGACGCTGACCTCGGGCAGATCCTGCTCGATTTCGCTGTGCAGGCCCTGGCGGGCGGCTTCGGTTTGGCTTCGCATCGTGCGCACGGCGTCCTCGACCAGAGGCTCGACGCCGGTAGGCGCCGGTTTGATCGTCAGCCGGCCGGCATCGCTGCGGGCGAGGTCGAGCAGGTCGTTGAGCAGCCGCACGAGGTGGCGGGTGTTGTCGAGGATGATCTCGACCGTGTCGGCCTGCTTGGAGCTGAGCTTGTCGCGCTCGAGCATCAGCAGCTCGGCGAAGCCCTGGACCGAGGTGAGGGGGCTGCGCAGCTCGTGCGAGGCGGTGAGGACGAACTCGTCCTTCATCGTTTCGAGCTGATCGCGCTCGCCGGCCCGGCGCTGCAGCTCGGCGGCCATCTCGTTGAAGGCGGCGCCCAGGGTCGCGGTCTCGGAGAGGCCGCCGATTTTGACCCGCGTCTCGAGGTCGCCGGCGGCGAGGCGTCCGGAGGCCTCGACCAGCTCCTCGAGCGGGCGGCGCATCGAGGAGATCAGGCCGCTGAACAGCAGCGCGGCGCCGGTGAGGCCGGCGATCAAGCCGGCGCCGACCAGCAGTGCCGTGTCGCGGGTCTCGCCGTCGATGTCGTCGCGCAGGCTCTGTCGCTTGTCCTGCTGGGCGACGATCGCCGCTCGCGCGGCGCCGGGGTTGGTGCCCGCGGCGAGCCTGTTGCGGGCGGCTATCTCCACCTGGTAGGAGCGCGCGGTTGCGTTCTCGTAGTCCTGGCGCTGCTGCAGGAAGCGCGCCACGCCGACCACGGCAAGGCCGGTGAGCACGGCGAAGGCGATGGCAAAGCCAATCGTCAGCCTGTTGGCAAGCGACGGGCTGAGCCGGAAACGGCGTCGGGAATATGCTTGCGCGGCTATGAGTGACGAGGCTACAGGCACGGCCGACGGTAGCGCCGAGGCGCCGGAGGGGATCGATCGGAGCGGAGTCGAAGCCTGGTTCGGCGAACACGCGCCCGGCGTCCAACTGCCGCTCTCCTTCGAGCGGATCTCCGGCGGGCACTCGAACCTGACCTACGGCGTGCGCGATGCCGGCGGCGGGCGCTGGGCCTTGCGCCGTCCGCCCCTTGGCAAGCGCCTCGGCTCCGCCCACGACATGGGGCGCGAGCACCGGGTCGTCTCGGCGCTGGCGCCCACGGCGGTGCCGGTCGCCCCGGTCGTCGGCCTCTGCGAGGACGAGAGCGTCAACGGCGCACCCTTCTACGCGATGGAGTTTGTCGAGGGGCCGATCCTGCGCGGTCTCGCCGAGGCGGAGGCCTTCCCCGACGAGGGCGATCGGCGAGCGATCGGCGAGCGGGTGGTCGACACCCTGGTCGAGATCCACGCCGTCGACCCCGACGCCGTCGGTCTTGGCGAGCTCGGCCGCAAGGAGGACTACGTCGCCCGCCAGCTGCACCGCTGGCAGGGACAGTGGGAGAAGTCGAAGACACGCGAGCTGCCGGCGATCGACGCGGTCCACGAGCGCCTTGCGGCACGTATTCCCGAGCAGGGACCGGCGACGATCGTCCACGGCGACTACCGCCTCGACAACATGATCCTGACGCCCCAGGGCGAGGTGGCTGCCGTCGTCGACTGGGAGCTCTGCACCCTCGGCGACCCACTGGCCGACGTCGGCCTGCTGATGGTCTACTGGCCCGAGGCGGGGGAGGAGCTGGTCGCCCTCGGCCAGCCGGCGACCCTGGCGCCCGGCTTCCCCAAGCGCGAGCAGCTGAGGGCCCGCTACGCCGAGCGCTCCGGCCGCGACCTCTCCCAGCTCGACTTCTTCGTCGCCCTCGGCTACTGGAAGCTGGCGATCATCCTCGAGGGCGTTTACGCCCGCTACGCGGCGGGCGGATACGGCAAGGTGGACCCCGGAATCGAAGCCTTCGCCCGCCTGGTCGAGCGCCTCGCCGAGGCGGCCGAGCAGACCGAGCGTCGCTGAGACGCCACTGCGAGTTTTACCTGCCTATAAGTCCAAAAACCCCTTAGGGGATCTTTTTTGGTTTCGAGCCTTGAGGTAGGTTGAGCGCTTCTGCGGGGGGTTTCCCGCACCGACTCGTCCAGCGCAAGAAGAGGGAGAAGCCAAGATGCCGAGAGGCCTGCCGAAACTGCTCGCGATCGTCGCCTGCGCCAGTTTGCTCGTCCTGGCCGTTGGCGGCGCAACCGCCTCACTGGGTGCCAAGAAGAAGGGCAGCGGCGCGGGATCTTCCCTAAAGGTTCTTGTGAAAAAGACCGGCGCGCTGCCTCGAAACGCCCTTCCAGCCGGCAGGCGCCGTGGGCTCGAAAAAGCGGCTAAAGACGCGAAGAAAGTGGCCGGAAAGCGTCCCTGCCAGGCGGTCAAGGACCTCTCGCGCTACCGCAAGATCCTGCTCGGCGTAAAGGTGAAAAAAGGCAAGGGCAATGCCAAGGCAGGGCGGCGGGTTGCCGCCCTCGGCCCGCTCTCACTGAAGGCAAGCAGCGGGCTGCTTGCCAGTAAGCGCACCAAGAGCTGCGGCGGCGGTACGGCGCCGAGTCGCCTCTCCGCCACCAAGACCAAGGTCCTGAAGAGCGACGCCAACGGGATGAAGCTGCGCGTCCAGCTGCCCGCGGTGCAGTTCGCGCCACGCACCGGGGGTGGCAAAGCCTGGACCCAGATGCTGATGCCGAACGACGAAGCCACCGGCGCCCCAGGCACCCCCGGCGTCCCGGTTACCAGCGACGTCATCGGCGTTCCCGACGGCGCAAAAGTCGTCGTCAAATCCAGCGATGTCGACTCCTACGTCCTCGACGGCGTCAATCTCTACCCGGCGCAGCCCGATCCGGCCGACGCCGCGACCAAGGCTCCGAACTTCGACAAGCCCCCGTTCACGAACAGCTCCTTCGCCTTTGACGCCAAGGCCTACAAAACCGGCGGCATGGTGCCGTCGAGCCCGGCTGACGGCGGCATCCTCGGCCAGGCGCGGGACGTCACGATCGGCAACCTCCTGGTTCCGGGCGCCCAGTACAACCCGAAGACCGACCGGCTCAAGGTCCTGACCTCGGTCGACGTCAGCGTCATCTTCAAAGGCGGGACCCACGCCTTCAGCAACGAGCTCAGCTCGCCCTGGGAGCAGGCACAGCGCTCGCGCGTCGCGGGTCTGCTCAACGCCAACATCATCAACTCGAAAATCCTCGAAATCCTGCAGCCGTGCGGGGAGGAGATGCTCGTCATCACCAACCCGGCGACGCTGGCGGCGGCCGAAACCCTCGCCACCGCCCGCCGCGCCGCCGGTTTCCGCACGAGGATCGTCCAGACCGGCGCCGGCGCCGGTCAGATCGGCACCACGACCACCGCGATCCAGGCCTACATCCGCGGTCAGCTGACCTCGATCCACTGCATCCATCCCAGCTACATCACGATCATGGGCGACGACGAGCTGGTGCCGACCTTCACCGACGGTCCCGGCGGAATCCCGTCCGACCTCAAATACTCGATGCGCAACGACACCGACGAGCTGCCCGACGTCGCCATCGGCCGCATCCTCGGCGACGGCCAGGGCCAGGTCGGCACCGCGGTGTCGAAGATCATCGGCTACGAGGCCGCGGCGCCGGGCGGTGCTGCGTTCCTCAACCACGCCCTGCTCGCCGCCCAGTTCCAGGACACCGAATCCGGCAGCGAAGTCAATGATGGCCAGGAGGTCCGCACCTTCACCCAGTTCTCAGAGACCGTGCGCAGTGGCCTGGTCAAACGCGGCGTCACCGTCGACCGGGTCTACGAGGACAACCCGACCACGGAACCGAAAAAATTCAACGACGGCACCAGCATCCCGGCCTCGCTGCAGAAGCCGACCTTCCCCTGGGACGGCGATGGCGCCGACGTCAGCTCCGGCTGGAACGAAGGCCGCTTCCTGATCATCCACCGCGACCACGGCTGGTCGGATGGCTGGGGCGACCCCTTCTACACGACGACCGACGTCGAAGCGCTCAAAAACGGCGCCCTGCTGCCGGTCGTGATGAGCATCAACTGCGCCAGCGCCCAGTACGACACCGACGAGACCTCGTTCGTCCAGCAGGCGCTGGTCAAGCCGGACGGCGGCGCCGTCGGCGTCTTCGGCGACACCAGGAACTCGCCGTCCTGGCACAACTCGCAGATCGGCCTCGGCTTCGTCGACGGCCTGCTGCCCAGCGTCCTGCCCTCGGAGGGCCCGGCGACCGCGCAGCGGATGGGCGATGCCCTGGTCAACGGCAAGCTACGGCTGGCCGGGCTCGCCCCACCCTCAGGCCCCGGAATCTCCGGGGGCGACGGCAACACCCGCAACGAGCTCTACCTCTGGCACTTCTTCGGCGACCCGTCGATGCAGATGTGGGGCGGCGGCCATGCCCCGATCATCTTCAACCCGGAACTGTTCAAGGCGGTCTTCCAGGCCGCGCTGCCGGGGCCGCATCCTGAACCGGAACCGTTTGCCGTCTCGGTCCTGCTGCCGAAGGAGCTGGCGGGTCAGCCGATCAGCCTGCTCCAGAACGGCCAGGTCGTCGGCAAAGCGCTGGCCGGCGACGGCTCGGTGAGGATCCCGGCCGCCTTCGGCGACGGCTCGGTCAAGCCCGGCGAGCTCAAGGTCGCGGTCGAGGCGGATGGCGCGCAGCCGGTAAGCGTGCCGGTCAGCGACGTGCCCAAGGTGGCGACGACGCTCAAACAGGTCTGCCCGCGAGGCGGGACGACCGGCTCGCCCCTGACCGTTTCAGGCACGCTCTCCGGCGCTCCGGCGGGCTCTCAGGTCGATGTGACCTTCACTCCGCCGGCGCAGAGCGGCAGCAAACCGACCGTCGTTCACGCCACCACAGGCGCCGACGGATCGTGGCAAGCGTCCGTCACTCCGACCCCGAACGAGCCCGGAACCTGGGGCGCGTCCTCGCATTACGCCGGGACGGCCCAGTACACGGAGTCGAGCGGGCAGCCGTGCACGATGGCCGTCGGCTCTCCAGGCCCCTTTTAGAAGCCAACGATCCCTAACCCCCATACAGGAGGCATAGATGCGTCGCCTAATCCGTCACCGTCCATCGCCGGCCATGATCGTGGCCTTGGTCGCGCTGTTTGTGGCCATGAGCGGCGCCAGCTACGCGGCGCTGATCGCGCCCAACAGCGTCGGTCCGAAGCAGCTGAAGAAAGACGCGGTTCGCTCCCCCAAGGTCAAGGACCACTCGCTGAAGGCGGTCGATTTCGCCGAAGGGCAGCTGCCCGTCGGTCCACAGGGGCCGAAGGGTGAGCAGGGCGCTCCCGGCGTCGTCGGCACGGTGGTCGTCCGTCGCACCGATTTCGTCCTTCCCGCCGGTGCGGGCGTCGGTGTGCCCGGCGCGCTCACCAGTGGCTTCGTTTCCTGCGCTCCCGGCGAGAAAATCATCGGCGGCAGCGTCAACGTCAGCGATCCGACCAATTCCGAAGTCCGTATCTCGCGCCCCTCGGGGGACCCCACGAGCAATGGTGGTAACGGCACTATCCCGGAGGATGGGGAAAGCTTCTCCTTCTGGAAGGGCACGGCGCGGACCACGACCAACGTCGCCGCGACCGCTCGCGTCTTCGCGCTCTGCGCTAAATAGGAGCAAGGGACGCCGCGCGAGAGGGCCGGGCGTTGCCCGGCCCTCTCTGCTTCTCGCAACTTTGCAGGGTCTCACTGGTTGAGCGCGAAGACGGGCTATTCGAGTCTCGTCGATTCTTCGCACCCTCAACCAAGGAGAGATCCCCTGTGAGCCAGATTCGCAAGCGACTCACGTACGCGAACGTGATGTCCTCGATCGCCGTCTTCCTGATCCTCGGCGGCGCCACCGCCGTCGCCGCCAAGAAGATCGGCAGCAATGAACTGAAGGGCAACTCGGTCAAAACGGGCAAGATCGTCAAGGAAGCCGTGACGACGAGCAAGATCAAGAACGAAAGCGTGACCACGGCCAAGATCGCGAAAAACGCGGTCGCCAGCGACAAGATCGCCGACAACGCCGTCACCACGTCCAAGATCGCCAGCAACGCTGTGACCACTGGCAAGATCGCCGACGACGCGGTCACCGGCGACAAGATCAAGGAGTCGAGCCTCACCGGAGTCGTCCAGAACGTCACCTTCGCGGGTGCTTCCACCGCCGGAGACATCTCAACCGATAAAAGGAACCTGACGGTCGATTGCGGACCCGGGAAGGTCGCCTTGGGCGCCTTCTACGAAGCCTTCGACTTCGGGCCGACAGTGCAGATAAACGTCAACATCGTGCGCCGCGTCACTATCGGAGGAGAAACTGGTCGCGGAATCCAGGTCTTCGCCGAAGAGATAGACCCGACGGCGAACAACTGGCAGTTGACCGCATCCGCCACCTGCGCCAACGTCTAGAGGCGCCGGCCTACTTGGACTATGCGTTTCGCTAGTTCGGGACGCGAGGCAAAGGGCCGGGCGCAAGCCCGGCCCTTTGCCGCTTGACAGCCTTCGAGGCAGCGAGGAACCTTCCGGGGCTCCATGGAAATCGGGTAGGTAGACCGGACCCGCTCGGGCACTTGCTCCCGCCCCCTGACCCAAAGGAGAGCCTTGAAGCAGATTCGCAAGCGACTCACCTACGCCAACGTGATGTCGTCGCTCGCCGTCTTCCTCGTCCTCGGCGGCGCCACCGCCTTCGCCGCCAAGAAGATCGGCACCAATCAGCTCAAGGGCAGGTCGGTCACGACGGCGAAGATCAAGAAGAACGCGGTGACGACGTCGAAGATCAGGCATGCCTCGATCACGACGGCGAAGATCGCCCGAGGCGCGGTGATAAACGGGAAGATTGCCGCCGGCTCCGTGGACGTGACAAAGCTTGCCCCTGGCTTCGTGGCGCCGAGCGCCGAAAAGCTGACGCACTCGGCCAATGTCTCTTTCGAAGGCGCGGTTTTGGCCGGAAGCTTGGGAGTGGGACCGGCAAACGTCACCCATGCCTCGACCGGCTTCTACTGCTTCTCGGGCCTCAGCCCGGCGCCGGCCGGGGGAGTCGCGACGATCGACTATTCCGAGGCTGGCGAAGACATCGAGATCCAGTTCGACACTGGACAGGGACCCGTCTGCCCGGTCGGCACCCAGGCCTTCGTCAATACCCGGGTCGGCACCAGCAGATTGACCAAACCGACGAATCCTCCCGTGGATGCCGGGTTCTTCGTGGTTCTCTACTAGGCAGCCGGGGACGGAGGAGGGGCTCAGGTTCCGCAACTCCCTTTCCGAAAAGGGTTGAAGACCTTCGAACGTGCCGGTTCCGAGCAGTGCAAAGCCAAAAAAAAGGAGTGATTCTTTGTGAAGCGAGTGGGCAGGAACCTCAGCTATGCCAACGTGATGTCGTCGATCGCGGTTTTCCTGGTGCTGGGGGGTGCCACCGCATTCGCCGCCGGCAAGATCGGCCCGCATCGGCTCAAGGCCAACGCGGTGACCACGCCGAAGATCAAGGCCAACGCGGTGACCACAAGGAAGATCAAGAAGAACGCGGTCACGACTGCCAAGATCAAAGACAAGGCGATCAGGAACGAGAAGCTGGACGACAATGCCGTCACGGCGGCGAAGATCGCCAACGGCTCGGTGACCGGCGCCAAGATCGACGCCGCGACGACGCCCTTCGGGCGGATCGTGCAGGAGGCGCGTGGCAGCTCGACCAAAGGGCTCCCCGAGGCGATGGTGACCGTGTATCCGCTTCAGGCCAACGCCTACACCCAGCCGGCAGGTCGTGACGACACCTATATCGGGCAGATCGAAGTCGTGATCCCAGACTCCTGCACCGGCGCGCGGAAAGTCACCGCCGGCCTGCTCGTCGATTCGGTCGATCCGGCCGCTCCCACGGAGGGCGAATTCATCGCCAGCCGGACTCTCGTCGATACCGGCACGGAGCCGCTGACCGCTCGCCTCAGCATCGGTCCGGCAGCCAGCTTCCAGCCGGCGAAAGCGACCGCTCACTCGCTCTACCTGGCGGCGGTGGCCAGCTGCGAAACCGGAGGTGGCGTGACCGCCACCTCCGGCGGCATCGACGTGATCGGCACCGAATAGGCGCCGCCGAATAGGTCAGATCGCGCGGCGGGAGTGCTTGGGGTCGAGCTCTCCCGCCGCCTCGGCCTCGGCCCGCTTGGCCCAGCGGTTCAGCTCGCGGCGGGCGAGGACCATCTTGTGGACCTCGTCGGGGCCGTCGGCCAGGCGCAGCATGCGGCTGAAGCGCCAGAGGGCGGCGAGGGGCGTGTCGTCGGTCATTCCGAGTGAGCCGTGGACCTGGATCGAGCGGTCGAGGACGTTCATGACGATGTTGGCGGCGACGATCTTGATCGCCGAGATCGATTGGCGGGCGGCGCGCTTGCCCTCGGTGTCCATCTTCCAGGCGGCGTACAGGGTGAGCAGGCGGGCCTGGTCGATCTCCATCCGCGAGGAGGCGATCGCCTCCTGGACGAACTGCTTGTCGGCGAGCGGGCCGCCGAAGGCCTGGCGCTCGTTGGCGCGCCGGCACATCATCTCCAGCGCCCGCTCGGCCGTTCCGATCGCCCGCATGCAGTGGTGGATGCGGCCCGGGCCGAGGCGGTCCTGGGCGACGACGAAGCCGCCGCCCTGGCTGCCGAGCAGGTTGGCGGCGGGGACGCGGCATTCTTCGTAGCGGATCTCGCAGTGTCCGGGCCCCTTGTCGTGTCCCATCACCGGGATCGGCCGCACCAGGTTGAAGCCGGGCGCGTCGGTCGGCACGCAGATCATCGAGGCGCGGGCGTAGGGGTTGGCCTCGGGATCGGTGACGACCATCGCGATTGCCAGCTCGGCGCCGACGGCGCCCGAGGTGAACCACTTGTGGCCGTCGATCACCCACTCGTCGCCGTCGAGCACGGCGCGGGCCTGCAGCAGGGTGGGGTCCGAGCCGGAGACCTCGGGCTCGGTCATCGAGAAGCAGGAGCGCATCCGTCCCTCCAGCAGCGGCTCCAGCCA
>Ga0157375_10005104_pt1 | contig 11394 bp, 6 predicted proteins | sample M35metaG_FD_115311 | JGI IMG/M metagenome (GOLD analysis project Ga0157375, IMG submission 115311) | Miscanthus rhizosphere microbial communities from Kellogg Biological Station, Michigan, USA - M3-5 metaG | ecosystem: Host-associated > Plants > Roots > Rhizosphere > Soil | place: USA: Michigan...
AGAGGCGAGGATCCGGAATGCATTATCCAGGACCTTGAATCAGACTACCGTGTACTGATAGCCGAATTCATCTGTAGGCTGCACGATGCCTATTGTTATATTTCGAAAATGAGTTTTGCCGCGCCTGCGAGAAATCTTGCGGCAGACCTGTTTACCACGAAGGCCAAGGCAACCAAAGCGACAGCGGCCGCGAAAGAGGCTGAAGCCATACTTCCTACATTCGCTACGGAAGCTACACTTGCGGTGGATCACCCCTTCATTGCAGGATTGGTGGGAGAATTCCAGGCCGCACCTGCCTATACCAGGGGTGATACACTCAATCGCCTTTGCGCGCCACCTGTCAATACCATTGGCAGATTTTATATCAGTACAATCATCCGGAACAATGGAAAATTTGGTAACCCCATTCCTGCAAATGCGAGTACCGGTTCAGCGCCCCTGCAACGCCATTTCTTTGAATTTGTAGACAGCGTAGAATCGATGCTGCAGATCCTGATGACGCAAAGTCTGGCAGATTTGGACACTACCCAATTCAAACAGGCCAACGACAGGTTTGTAAATGAAATACATGCCATCAATGCGGCCGTATTGCTGCTGCTGCGAAACCTTGAAGCTTCCCGCAAGACGGATGATATGGTACTCGATTACCTGATGGATCTTTTTGTTGACAATGTTCAACTCTTGTTGCATACCTGCATTCTTGAAAAATTAGAGGCCCTGAGAAACGAATACACACGCAGGCTCGCGCAATACAGGCTGGCGAAGAATTTTAATTATTATTTCAAAAGGCATGGAGGAATAGAGCACAAAGCCGGCGTTCCGCGTGGCGGCACTTTTGTATTGGTGTATCATGAAGAAAGGGGACGCAGGTTCATTGACGCTAATTCAGTTTTCCTCAACAGGGATTTAAGCAATGTGATGCTGACGCGTTTTAAGGAATTGCTGAAGCCGGAAGTAAAGATGGAAACACAGGAAGCCAACCTGAAATTGCTGACACTCGCAACTCAGTACAGCGATCCTGCTCTCTTCCTTCGCTTAAAGGATGTGATGAAACGATACCTCGACGATTGCAAGGATATTCCGCCAGACAGGAAAACAGTGATAACGGGAATCATTGATCAACCACCGGCGCCGCGCCAATTTCAGCTGGCCAATGGCATGGTTATAGCAGATTTCTACGTGCCATATATCTGTTGCAGCGATTGCCCGCCGATTGCTTATATCATCAACGAACCTGCATCGGTGAGTATTGGTAAGAAAGAATATTGCGGAGACGACAAGACCGAATATCCAATTGAGGTTAGTCCGGATGGCGGCGTAATCAAGATCGATACCAAGAAACTGAGCGAGGCCATACTGGTACCAGCAGCCTATACGCCGGGCGTGCATACGATCACTTACACCGTCAACAACAAATCGGTGACAACCAGTTTTGAAATTGTAGCGCCGCCAAAGATCAAGCGGTTCACGCATAAGCCGATCCAGGTGAATCAGAACCTCGTTGAATTCCTGTTGGTAGCTGATATGCGACCGGGTGCCCTGCTCACATGGGATTACGGAGACGGGCAAACGAAACAGACAAATGAAATGACGCACGAATACGCGCCCACCCAATCGCCGCAGACCTTTAAGGTGACGCTTACCATCGTTGATGGACCTTGTACGGTTAAAGGCTCAGACGAAGTGACGCTAACAAGTGAGGTCATACCATAAACTAAAATGATCTGAAATAGCATTCAAAAAAGACCATATTATCGGAAAACAGGTTGTGGAATTGAGTTTCGAATCCCTTTCGGACGGTTTTGGTATGCAAGACCGTGTGGGAGAGCTTTTTCATGAGCGCCTGTTGCCACGCATGGAAGCACTTTTCGATGAGATGGGTGGAAGTCATGATATTGTATTTGATTCCCTTGAGATTGACTGTGGGATTCTTCAAACCAGGGATTGGGAGGAGACCTTGATCGACAAGGCCATTTTTGAACTGCGACAAAAATTGCTGGCGGCAAATAAAATATTCCTGACGCCCGAAGGGGAAGTAGAAAAATTAAAAAGAGCCTTCCTCTATTTCATTCAACACGGAGCATTTGCCTGGAGTGAAAGAATTGAATCGGTCAGGGCTTTCGAATTTTTGCGTTGGGATGAGGAACTGGGGGCTGAATTATTTGCTTTGTTGACGGATCGTCCGAAGCGAATCAGGCGGTTGGCTGAAGTCGTGGATGAAAAATTCCTGATCGATTTGTCAAAGCAATATGATTCGTCCAGTCCGGATCAGCCAGTAAAAGCTGTTGCCCTATCTGCCGTAGAAAAGATCAGGCAGGCCGTGGAAGCCAGGCTTTCGGAAAAGGAGCCTGGAAAAGTTGAGCGAAAAGATTCGAAGCGGAATACCAGGCAGGTTGTGGAAGAAGATGGATTGATGGTTCAAAATGCGGGGCTGGTATTGTTGCATCCTTTCCTGGTGCAGCTTTTCGAGAATATTGGAATTTATGGGGAAGAGGGATGGTTGCATGAGCATTCTGCAGAGCAGGCGATGAGCGTTTTGTATTGGCTTGCGCGAGGCGATGAGGTGATGGAAGAACCCGATTTGGCCTTCATCAAATTATTGTGCGGCGTTTCTGTCGAAGAGCCCGTGGTTTTGTTGCCGTTGGCAGATGAAATCATGAAAAATGAATGTTTGGAATTATTAGGAGCAGTGATTGAAAATTGGCAGGTGTTGAAGAATACGAGTCCGGATGGCTTACGAGAGGCCTTTTTACATCGCCAGGGTATTGTAAATGCAGTTGACCGGGGTTGGACGCTCAGGTTGGAAAACAAGCCGATTGATGTGCTGCTGCAGAAGTTGCCCTGGGGACTGGGTGTGATCAGGTTACCCTGGATGAACGAAACTATTTTTGTTGAATGGTATTGAATCATGCATGCGCATGCCACCATAGATGCAGTTAAGAGCCGTCCTTCGGTTCAGCGATCGAAGAAGGACGGTGGACATTTTTTTTCTGGCCAAAGGGTACAACCCAAGTTGACCGTAGGGCCAGTGAATGATGTTTATGAGCAGGAAGCGGATGCTGTCGCAGACAGGGTGATGCGGATGAGTGACAGGGATGTTGTTCAAACGCACGCGGCCCCACCCCTTGTGCAAATGAAATGCGCGCATTGCGAGGAAGAGGAAAAGTTGCAGAAGAAGGATGATGAAGAGCAGATGTTGCAGAAAAAGTCTTTTGCAGAAGGTTCAATTCAACGGAAGTGCGCGGCTTGTGAGGCTGAAGAACATAAGGTACAAAAGAAACCGGCAATAGTAAATGTTCAAAAAAAGTGTTCGGCTTGTGAAGAAGAAGTGCACCGGAAGGCAATTGCACCGGTAATGATTCAAAAAAAATGCGCTGCTTGTGAGGAGGAAGAAAGTGTGCATCGCAAAGAATCGGGAATTGGTCAGGTAACTGTTTCTGATTCTGTTCACCAAACATTGAATTCGGCTGGAAGGCCACTGGATACGCAGACGCTGAATTTCATGGAATCGAGATTTGATTACGATTTCAGTTCAGTGCAGATTCACGACGATCCAACGGCGAACCGTTCATCGCGCGACATCCAGGCGAGAGCATATACGCACGGAAAACACATCGCATTCGCTGCGGGAGAATTTCAGCCGCACACGCCTTCAGGGAAAACCTTGCTGGCACATGAGTTAACCCATGTGATACAGCAGGGGTCGAACACAATAAAGCGCAAAGATCCTTCAATTCAAAGAGACCCGGATCCTCAAAAGGGTATGAGCCGCGCGGATGAAATCAAGTTGTCGATGACCTCGCCGGGTGAATTTGAAGTATCAGTAAAACCAATTACAATCAGTGTTTTTAATTTCGGAATTGACAAGTTTGATTTGAAGGCCGAGCACAAAACCGCCCTGGACGCGGTTGCATTTCTTCTAAAGAAATTACCACACGATAAATGGACGATCCTCGTTGAAGGCAATGCGGACATAACCGGAACCAAAGAGATAAATGACCCTCTTGCGAGAAATCGCGCAAATACGGTAAAGAAATACCTCAAATCAAAATCAGGCGAGTCCTTCCCTGCCATTGGCTTTGGCGCTGATCTGCCCATCACAACAAACGAGAATGTAACCGGTCGCAACCGCAATCGAAGGGTTGACATTCTTTTCTTTCCTCCACCTATTAAGAAGCCTGTATGTGAGCATCCACCTTGTGAAGAAAAGAAACCAAATCCTTGTGATATCCCCATAATTGCAAGACTTTTCTGCAAAGGCGGATTGCCATGCGTTGATGCGGGATGGATCGAATCGATCATCTGCATTGCCCTGCTTTGCTTGTTAACCCCACTTGCGGAAATTTGTGCCTGCGCTTTGGATCCCTTTGAATGTCTTCCGGGTGGAAGAAGCAAGAAGAAAAAGAAAAAGGCTTGCCCCACGCTGGTAGAGCTGCCAAGTGGCAATCTGCCTATGCATAGCGAGTGGCCTATTCTAACACTTCCTCAGCCCTTTACTATGAAAATTGAATTCATGAATGACGATACCGGTTGCGATTGTTCGTGCGGTGAATACAAGCAGGAGGTGAAAGGTTTTTTTGAAACCGAATTTATGAACGGTCAAATTGAAAATTCAAATGATAATAATCCGAAACACTGGCATCTGCTCTCCCCAAGTACCCGACTCGAGCCAAATACTTTTCACGAGGACGGGTCTAAAGAACCTGATTCTGGATATGGGCACCGCGGCCACAGGTCCCGAACCGGTGCCCAAATCTCCCCACGTGAGTGGGACGTGATCGATTTTTTCAGCCCCACCCAAGCTAACGGTTGCCTTTATAGAGGTCAGGACAATCCCGGATTCCTGCCACTTCTTACGCCTGAAAACCAAAGGCGTCGCACATATTACCTGGATTTTAAGGGTGGCCCTGTTACAGCAGCATCCTGTTCGGGTGGTAGATCTTATTTGCCTGGCTATCTACATGAATGGCACGTTGGAGGAGAAATAGTAAGGCCCCCAGTAGCTCCTGGTACAGGTCCAACACCAGGAGGAACGGGACCGGGCGGACCTACACCGGGCGGCAAAGTAAAAGCGATTCGTGCTACTCCGAAAGTAACAACCCATAAGGGCAACCAGCCGATCAGAACAACCTACCAGGGTGGCCTTCCAATAGATGCGCCTGTTAAATCCATTCAAAGCATAACCTTCACATTTGACGTTGATGGTAGCCCGGATCCTTATTATTACACCATAAAGGTGCAGGTATTAGAAAATAATCCCGATTCAATAAAGGTTGTTACGATTAATAATAACTCATTGAATCTGGCGCCACCAGGGAAACCTGAAATCATAATTAATGCACATAGAGTAGTCAAAGTACCCAAATCAGTTCTAAAATAAAATACGTGAAATGCCGGAGTACGATATCAAACACAAGAGCCAATGGCGGAGCTAACAAACAGAATGCGTCAAAGGAATTCTTTACATCAAGTTCGGCACTAGTTGACGCATCACCTTCCTTAGAGAAGAGCGCTGATCAAACGGCCACACGGATCTCGAATGCAAAAGGGCTTCCTTCAGTCAATCAGAATAGAACCGAGACTTCAGGCCAACCCCTTCCCGCTTCAACCCGCGGATTCATGGAATCAAAATTCAATCATGATTTTAGCAATGTGCGCATACACAACGACCCTACTGCCCATCGTACAGCAGCATCCATGCATGCTCAAGCCTTCACGTATGGCAATCATATCAGTTTTAACAAGGGCAAATACGACACGCAAACAAAAGCAGGCAATCATTTACTCGCACACGAGTTAACGCATGTAGTCCAACAATCCGGCGGCGCAAAAAGCATTCAAAGAAAATTGGAAGTGCTAAGGCCTGACGACAACATCCCAAATCCAAGCGGCAAGGGTATCGTTCAGACCAATGGCCAGGCGGTGTTGGACTATTTCAAAGAGATTTGCGGAGACGCTAACGCCTCCATCACAGGCGGTGCCGTCACCATCGACCAAACCCTTTGCTCCGGCTCAGGAAAAGACAAAGACGGAAAGCCCGTTTCAAATATTCAACTTTCCAAAACGCCCGCCGGTTGTGGATGTATTTGTGAAATGGCCAATTCGCCCAACAGCTTTAAAATACAAATCGACGATTCACGGGATCCTGCGACCAGTTCAGACGATCTCAAAAAAGCCCAGTCAACCGGCAGCGGTGCCACGGTGACCGTCGTTTCGCCTAATAGAAAAGACGTTAAAACACTTAGTAAATCGGGGAACCTGGAAGATACTCCGCCCTTTCTGGTTCTCGCGCATGAACTTTGTGGGCACGCTTCCTTCATGAACAAAGGAAAATTCAGAGATGACTTTTTCGGAAACGCAGTAACGGGCAGAGGCGAGCACACTGCAACCACCAATATTGAAAACAAAATCAGGGGTGAACACAATATTGAAGCCAGGGGCACGCATCGTGATCCCTGCTGTGGCGCCGACCTTGATGGCATTTTTCGCGGCTCGGGCGCTACGAATTGCAAAGATTTTTTAAAAACGCAAAAAGCAATAGCGCTGCTTCAGAATCCGGAATCTGTGCTCTCAGAATGCCTGAAATGGCGAACAGAATTCAATGAGTTGAACGGCACTAATTTCACGCTGGAAGATTCAGTCCCGCTGATGAAGGATGAAATTACGCCCGCGGAATACCGTTTCGATGTCTTTTTCAATAAAGATATGCCACTCGCAGGTGCAGCTTCTGGTTTGCCAAACAATGTTACAACTGAAAGTATTCAAACCTTCGAAGTAGCAGAAGCCATCATCAACAACAGGGGTGACATCAAGAAAATCCAGGTCGAAGGTTATGCATCATCGGACAAACCCAAAAATGATCCGGACTACAACACCAGGTTGGTGGATCGAAGGGTCAACCTGATTAAGTCAGAACTCTTGAAGAAGGGCGTTAATCCCGGACTTTTCATTTCCTTCCAACCCACCATCCCTGGCAAAACCTGTTCGGAAATGGAAGCGGGTTCATTCAATTGCTCTGACACCGAAAGCAGCGCAAAAACAAGCGCCAAAGACAGGAAAGTGGTTATCAGATTCACCAAATTCTGATGGAAACGCATTTTCAAAATATTGTCCTTTCGCTAGACTTCCTTAAAGAAGTCATCAAGCTACGTCTTGACGAATACTTCAAACCCGGAGAGCGTAAACCCTTTCAATACCCCGATCTCACCATGCAGGGGGACGACTCTCCCATGAGTCAATTCATTGTTGAACACCAGCTCAACATTGAAGAGTACACGATTCTACTGTTAGCACTCGTGCCACATATCCATCCGAATTTCATAGACAATATCGTGCAGGGCTACCTGCCAACAGGTGGCGACTTCCCGGAAATCGGTGGAGCAAAAACCAATCAACACCGCGGCACGATCCCAACCGGCGAAACCATTCTTTTCATCCTCGCTGGCAACGATATGTACAAGCGCATGCTGGTATCCCACTATTTTTCCGGGGACCACTTTTTCGCGAAAGAAAATGTGTTGACGCTGGAAAACCTGCAAGAAGGCGAACCACGCATGAGCGGTAAGATTATTCTACAACAGGAATTTGTCGAATTGTTTACACTCGGCACCAGCCCAAAACCCGTATTCAGTCCGGATTTCCCGGCCAAGCACATCACCACAAAAATGGAATGGTCTGACCTGGTGCTGAACGCCAAAACCATGCAACAGATCCATGACATAAAGATCTGGCTCGATTACAACGACGCGCTGATGCAGGATTGGGGCATGGTAAGAAAAATTAAACCGGGATACAGGGCACTCTTTCATGGACCACCCGGCACGGGCAAAACACTGACCGCTACCCTGCTTGGGAAACAATTCAATAAGGATGTTTTCAGAATCGATCTTTCCCAGGTTGTATCGAAATATATAGGTGAAACCGAAAAAAACCTGGAAAAGGTATTCGCCAGGGCAGACCGAAAAGACTGGATCTTGTTTTTTGATGAGGCAGATGCGCTGTTTGGAAAAAGATCGAACGTTCAAAACGCGCACGACAAATACGCCAACCAGGAAACCTCTTACCTGCTGCAGCGCGTGGAGGATTTTCCCGGCCTGATCATCCTGGCATCGAACTTCAAAAGCAATATAGACCAGGCCTTCATCAGGCGATTCAATACCATCATTCAATTTCCGATCCCAACACCATTAGAACGCCTCGAGATCTGGAAGTCATCCATTCCCACCAAAGCAGCCCTCGCGCCTGATGTCGATTTGGCAACTATTGCTCACCGTTATGAACTGAGCGGCTCTTCCATCATAAGTGTAATTCATTTTGCTTCCCTTCAAACGCTTCATCGAAACAGCAAAACCATTTTGCGTTCCGACCTCGTCGAAGGCATCAGGAGGGAATACGAAAAAGAAGAAAAGGTCTTCGCGGGTTGATGCGGTATTTATTTGCGCACAAATCCATCTTCACTCCATTGTTCGCTTCCTACGCCGTGATGAACAATAAAGAGTCCGTCAGGATCATATTTCTTTTTTATCGAAGCAAGTCGTGGATAATTGCTTCCCCAGAATGACTGCTGCCAGTTGCGCTCGAAATAGTCGCTTTCAGATACATAGGAACCCGCACCTGGAGCGGCTTTCAGCAATGCGTCCATCGATTGGTTGATTCTCAGTGCGTGGTTTCTCGCAGTCTCAAGATCCGGCTGATAACCGGGATAGCGCAAGAACGCAGGATCCCCTTCGCCTGCGATGATGGCGAGTGCAAATGCACTCAGTACAGCAGGATTTGTGGCTGTATTTTTTGCTGCTTCGATTTCTGAAGCGGGTGCACCCGCGAGCCCTTTGTTGAGGTGAAGAGAAGTAGTCCAGGTTTTGCTGGCATCGAAGAGCGCGTTGACAAGATTCATCCGTTGATTCTCTTCAAGTAGTGTCGAAGGCAACCATGCCGAACGATAGGCGTGCAGAAATTGCCCTGCCTCTCCCCTGTTGCTTGCCCAATAAATGTTAGACGCTGGTGCATCCTTGCGATCATCGTGATGAATGAGCTGTGGCGCAAAACTGCTCAAAAAAACGGGATCCCACAAGTTTCTCGCCGGAACGGAGACCACGTTAAGCGGTTGCGTCCATTGATAGAGGTCTGGTGATTGCAGGGCCCATTCCTGGAACGGCTGCCATGCCTGTTTTGCTTCTTCGGGCGACAAACCATGAAGCACCATCTGGAACTCGACGGATCGATCGGTATGAAACCTGATCTGTTCTCCCCAATGAGGGTTGAATAATTTTTCCTGGTAATAAATTAAGACCTGGTTGATGAGTGCCTTGTAAGCCTCGTCAGTCGTGGCTTTCAGGCTGCCAAAGGCAGCCCCGAAAAATGCGGGCAGTTCCCGCGTCCGAAGTGTGAGTTTCGTGATCACACCAAAACTGCCACCTCCACCGCCCTTGAGTGCCCAAAATAAATCCGGGTGTGAACATTCGTTTACAATGAGCATGTCACCATTGGCCGTGACGACTTCTGCTTCCAGCAATGCAGCAGCCGCCATTCCATAATTTTTGGAAAAGCTGCCGAAGCCTCCACTTTGGATAAGACCGGCCACGCCCACCGTACCGCATCCGCCGCCTTGCACGTATTTGCCGGCTTTGGTGGTCACTGCATTATAGACCTGCATCCAAATGCATCCTGCTCCAAGGGTCACTGCAGGTTGTGGTTTAAATTCGCCCTCACAATTTTTTGCTACAAATGCATCATGCAACTCAATTTCTTCCATCGACCTCATCCAGATAAGCAATGAATCGGGTGCATTGGAAGTACCCTGGTAACTATGTCCGCCACCTTTCACGACGACGCGCAAGTTGTGTTGCTTTGCAAATTTTACGGCGTCGGCAACGTCTTGGGAGTTGTTAGCTGAAACTGCATAGACGCTGGGCTCTGCGTTCCACGCATCGAGCCAACCTGAGGTTTGGGTAAGCGCCGGCTGGTCGCGGTTATAATAAGGATTTTTTAATGCTTTAAACGTGGCATCACATGCTTCTTTTGAGCCGCCATTTTTACATGTATCAAGCGGAGATTCAATTTTGATGAGACGACCGCCTAATTTCTCTTTTAATTTGTGCCATTCATTTTCAACGGGCCAGCCTGGTTCGCCTGGCCTTACCCTTTTGATTGGAGTGTTGGAAAAAGGAAGTTCGGATGAAAATATTCCAGCCGCGGCAGGAATGGCAACTGCGTGTTGGAGAAAATGTCTTCTGTTCATGTTTTGCAAAAGCTTCTGTTCTTGTAATCTGGTTTGCGCGTTAATCAGGCGGGCACCGGGACTTCCAAACCCGCGTCCATTCTTTGCTGCAAATTAAGTTGTAGCCAGATCCAACCTTTCGGATTGATATTTCTGCAGGCGAGATCAATTGAATTGAATTCGGCAGGTGTGAGAAGTGGTCTGTAGTCTGACAGCCGATTTAATTTGTCGCTCGCCGTTAATCCAAATAATTTTTCCGCAAGCCGCGATTCAACACCGAAGTACTCTACCAGCTCGAATGGTTTTGCGAATCGGATAATTTTCCCGGCGCAGCAATCATAGCACCCTTCCGGTGGTTCGAAGGGTCTGATCCAGCATTTACATTTAAAGCAGTCGATTGCCATATCATTTGCTTTTGGTGACAATAAACCAAACAAGGAATAAAATCAACCAGACCGAAAAGGTAAATATTCCGTATTTGAAATAACTGAGTTGGCGGCCGAAATTCCGGTCCAAGTCTCTTGCAGCATCGTCGAGTACATTCTCGGTCTTAGGAGTAATGCCAGCAATATAGTTGCGTGTCACCTTCTCGCCATAATAAATAGATATACCCAGGTAAACCCAGCCCACTGCAAAGGTTGCATAGGCATACAAAACGGGACCTGTTGGATTGACATACCCAGAACTGATGATAATAAGAATTGTGCTACCAATAACCGACAATGACCATGTGATAATCCGGTTGGATTCCTCGTGAACAAGCTTGTTAGCTTCGGTGGTTTTATTGTAGTGATCGTTTTGAGTCATCTGTTCATGCTTGCAGCAAGTTTCTACAGTTTTTTCCAAATCACGCGTGCGATCCTGTCTCCAGGAAACCGAAGAGCCGGGTTTCCGTGGATGTCGTTTCCTGCCGATGAAGAGGGGTCTCTTACTATTTGGCATATTAAAAAATACGGAAAAGCTGGCAAATAATGCATAAGCTTTCCGATAAGTGCAAAGGATGAATAATCTTCCCGGTTACTGCTTTTTCACCGCGGGGCAATGCCAGCTTCCGTCAATCATGGATGGTTTTGGCCAATATACCCTGAGCAGCAAGTTGAAACCACCCGCGGGCGCTGGAAGCCAATTGCTTTCTTTTTCTTTTCCCGGCGAATCGTGTTGAATATAGATATCAATTG
>Ga0157375_10005107_pt1 | contig 11392 bp, 8 predicted proteins | sample M35metaG_FD_115311 | JGI IMG/M metagenome (GOLD analysis project Ga0157375, IMG submission 115311) | Miscanthus rhizosphere microbial communities from Kellogg Biological Station, Michigan, USA - M3-5 metaG | ecosystem: Host-associated > Plants > Roots > Rhizosphere > Soil | place: USA: Michigan...
CCGGGGCGGCAATGACGGAGGCGGCTGTCTATTATGAACTTCGAGGTTTTGCGAGCCTGAGCGACCCCGGAAAGCGGGGGCTAGCGTCGAATCCCAACGAATGGACCGTGCACAATAATCTTGGCCTGGGCCTTGCGGGCACAGGCAGGATGACAGAGGCAGTCTCTGAGTTTAAGAGAGCTGTTGAGCTATCAAACGGCGATCAAGATGCATATGCCTCCCTGGCATACGGGTACGCGGCGATTGGAAAAAAATCTGAAGCGAAGAAGATTCTCCGCGAGCTCGAGGACAAGTCGAAAAGCACCTTTGTTTCTCCATATGTACTCGCGACCATTCACGCGGGCCTTGGGGAAAAGGACAAGGCGATCGACCTACTCGAGCGGGCCCGCGATCAAAAGTCCCTCGAACTCTCTTGGCATGTCAATGCGGACCCTCGCATTGATAGTCTTCGCTCTGATTCGCGTTTCAAGGCCCTATCGCAACACTTTGGTCTCTCGCAATAGAATGCTTGCGCGGAGACTCAAGAGATTGAAGCACGCTTCTTGCGCTTGCCGCGAAAGCGGATCAGTCGGACCTTCCTGCAGATCGGACACTCCCACGGATAGAAACCAAGGCGCGGCCAGAACATGTTCTGTAGAAGACCCTGGCGCGGCAAGCGCCGCATCTGCGGCCTTCCGCAGTCGGGACAGATTAGGAAGTTAGAACCTGGCTCGTTCACAACCGGCAAGCCAACGGACAATGAAGCTTTCATCGCAAAACACCGCACTTCCACCGCATACTGAATATCTTGATGGCTCAAAGCCGCGCAAAACTCGAGAGCCGTGACAGGTTCAAGAAATCGGGGAGATGCTTCCTTCTAACCGAGCGAGCCCTTGTTTTGCAAGCCCCGCCAGCGCTCGAGCGAGAATGGGCGACGCATTCAGTGACTCCGGCCGTTCTAAACGGACACCAAGTTTCGATGCGTATGCCTTGAACGCGATGTCTACGTCGTACAAGATCTCTACGTGATCGCATAAGAAACCAATGGGCTGAAGGAGCAGCGTCTTCACGCCATCACTGGCAATGCCGGTGAGCGTGTCTTCAACCGTAGGCCCAATCCATGGACCTCCACTGGCGCCCTGGCTTTGGAAGGCGAACCACCATTTCGGGATCTCTGAGACTCGCTGTGCAACGAGTTCCGCGGTAGTCTTGGCGTCCTGCGCGTAAGGATCGGCACCCTCGCCGGGCCATAGCTTCGGCTGGCCTTCGCTTGCTGTTGCAGATTGCACTGTGCGGCACGGCACGCTGTGGGCCGTAAATAGAACAGGGACGTAAGCACCAATCTCTTCACGCAGCCGTTCTTCCGCCTCACGCAGTTTTTCGGCGAAGGCATCGGCCAGTAACGGATCCTGCGCCCAGCCCTCAGTGAAATCGATCTTCAACGCGCCAGCCTCAGCCTGCACTGCGCGCTTGTAGAGTCCGACGCTGGTGCGGGAATTCTGGGGAGCAAGACAGATTACCGCAGCTTCTTCTACCCCATCGGCGCGCATCTTACGCACGACGTCAGGGATATACGGTTTCCAATTCCGCATCCCCACGTAGACCTCCGCGTCTATGCCTTCCATGGCCAGCTCGGCTTCGAGAAGGCGCCCCTGTTCGAGCGTGATGTCGGTCAGAGGACTGCGTCCGATCAACGAATATCGGTGTTTGATCTCCTCGATCACATGCTCAGGAAGGGGCCTTCCGCTGACCACGTTGCGCAGATAGTCCGGGATTTGCTCGATGGTCTCCGGAGTTCCGTGAGCCAGAAGCAGTACGGCTCGCTTAGGCATCCTGATTCTCCAGCCGGAATTCCCGCACCATCTTTACCACCGCCTGCACGTTCTCTACCGGCGTCTGCGGAACGATGCCGTGACCAAGGTTGAAGATATGGCCCGGACGCCCATTTGCTGCTCGAAGGATCTCCTTCACGCGCAGCTCAAGCACTTCGATGGGAGCAAACAACGTGATGGGATCGAGATTTCCCTGCACCGCGTGCGCCGCTCCCACTTCGCGCCAACCTACATCGAGAGGCTGCCGCCAATCGAGACCAATTACGTCTGCGCCGGTCGCAGCCATCTGGGTCAGGAGTCCAGCGGTTTCAACTCCAAAATAGATTACAGGTACACCCATTTGCTGCACGGCACGAACCAAACGCTTGGAAGCTTCGAATGCGTAATCGCGATAGTCTTCAAGGCCCAGCGAACCGACCCAGCTGTCAAAAATCTGAATCACGTCGGCCCCGGCCTGCACCTGCAACCTGCAGTACTCTTCGAGAACTACAAATATCTTGTCAAGCAAGGCACGCCATGTGGGCGTATCGGAATACATCATTTGCTTGGTGTAGATATAGTTTCGAGAGCCGCCGCCTTCGATCATGTAGCTGGCCAGGGTGTAAGGCGCTCCGCAAAAACCGATCACCCCGAGCCGGTCGCCAAAATGCGCCGCGACTTTTTCGATTGCCCGTGCCACATAAGCCAGGTCGGCGGCGCGATCAGTGCGCAGTGCCTTGACGTCCCCGGCGGTGCGCACAGGGTGATGAACCACAGGACCTTCGCCTGCCTGAAATTCAAACGGCAGCCCCATCGGCTCAAGCGGCAACAGCAAATCGGCAAAGATGATGGCGGCGTCTACGCCCAGCTTTTCTGCCGCGGTTATGGTTACCTCGGCAGCGAGATCCGGCTGTTTGCAGATCTCTATCAGTGTGTGGTGTTTGCGTACGTCGCGATACTCCTGCATGTACCGCCCGGCCTGGCGCAAAAACCAAACCGGAGTGCGATCCACAGGCTTGCGCAGGCAGGCTCGCACAAACCTAGTGCCTTCAAGGATCGTCTCCTCGGCTGAGGGGTTATTGCCAACGATGTCCATATAAATTGATTCTAAAGGGGTCGCCTTTGTATTTGCTTCCAAATAGGAATTTCGTTTTAGTGCGAGATCGTCTGCGGGACTGATGCTGTTATAGATGCAGAGTTGGCCATTTACCGCCGACACGTTCGAGCTCGAATGTTCTGCCGTGAACTTCGAGCCGATAGGTTCCGTCGGGCGGGCTTTGCGAGGCTTCGGTGATGCGCAGGCTAGTCCACACTGATACGCTTGGTCGCTCGTGATCCAGCCTGGTTACGAGCGCGACGGTGCAATCTCCTTCGAAGGCATCCCCTCGCAGAATCCCGGGAAGATGATCGGTTGTATGCTTCTCTTTCTTGCCCTTCTCCATACGCTCCTTTAATACGAACCTTGCGTTGAGTGGAACTAGCCGATGCTATTTCTGGGTTCCGGCCTATGTTAATTCATGGACGGCAGCGTCGATATTCTTGAGGCATCACGCAAACAGACTCATCCGAAAGAACTTCGCGACGTGTCCGTGATTGGGTAATCCTGGTTGAAAGGGAAGATCAACTCTGCTTCAGTGGCGACAGGCTTGCCGTTGAGTGTCGCCGGCTGAAAACGCCAAGTTTTCACAGTTTCAAGCACGATCTTGTCTAACCGATTCCCCAGCCCCTTAACAAGATTCTCGCTAACCACCTGGCCAAAGGCGTCAACACCGACATCGACAACAATTCTCTGCTCCGACGAGGGTAGCAGCGATCGGTCACTTACCGGCGGATGAGGCGAAAAGATTGGAAATGCTGGGTGGATGTCCTGACCATCACTTCCATTGCCGGTCAGAGCGGTTGAAGATCCGTCGCCATGGTGGGGAGTCTTTGGCGATCCGCCACCGGACTTCTTCAGTGCTGCGACTTGCATGGGTATGTCGGTCTTTTTGGCCGAGTCGGTGTTCGGGGCGGGGTCGTGCGTATGAGCTGCGAATTGCGAAACAGGCAAGGTTATGCGGATTGAATGGGAACCGCCAGAGAAAGCCACCTGCGCAACAACAACCTGAGTCTTAACAGGTTCGACGATCCGTATGGTGGTGCTAGAGCCGAACAGGAAGACGAAAACAAAGAAAGAGCCATGAAGGGCAAGGGAAAAGGTGATCGCGCTGAAAAGGCGTTTCGAGCGTTCGGCTAGAGATCGCATGTTGACCTCGCCCTGGGGAAATCGGTGAATCGATTGTCGCATAAAGGCGGGAAGCCGAGCCTTCTGAATCGAAGCAGCTGACTTCACGGGTTGACGCGGCGGTTACGGGCCACTGCCCGAGGCAGACGTGACGTTAGGAACACCCCGAGCGGATGGGGAGTGCCATTCGTCACTTGGAAAAACGCGAGATTCGATATACTGGGGACACACAAAAACCTTCAATTTTCAATCAGGTGGTGCCTGTCTCTTGCGTTTTCTAACAGGAAGCTGGAAGTTTGTTGAAGTAGCGGCGTTGTGTGCTGTAGCGGTTTTGCTCGTAGGCAATACCGGGTTTGCTGTTCGTTGCGGTGTGGACCAGCATCAGATGGACAGGCTGACGAACGTTGCCATGCTGCGGCAGAATGCATGCCAGCAGCTGGGCCTGCGGTGGGAAGCCGACGACCAGGAGCGCCAGTACAAGCCTGGGACAAGCGCGGGCACAAACGTGACGGTAGGGCCGATTTCAGGGTTCGTCATGGATGTAACAGAAAACGAATTCGGCCATGCGCAAGGTCGATGCCACGCGATTACCGCGAGCTACAAGGAACTTCTAGCGCAGTATTAAAGCCCCGTCGAGCACTGCATCCCTCCGATCAATCGGTGAGCCGACAGTCGATCTGGCGCTTTCCACGATCGCGCTAAAAGTTCAGAATGGGCTTGCTTCCATCGGTGCGCCGAAAGCCAAGTAGCTGTGGAGGTTGGGCCAGTGCGAGCAGCCCCTTCCGATGCACTCGTCACCGACTCACGGCATTTGGGGAGAACTGGACTGAAGCATGCGGGCTGTCCAATCTGCGTGTGGAAGATGGCAGGAGGACAGAGCCTGGAGTTCGCGCTCAATGTTGTATTCGACGCGCCGAATGACCGGACTGCCCTCGTCGAGAAGCAGATAGGATGCGCGGGGATCGCCGTCGAAAGGAAGTCCAACACTTCCAGCGTTGATCAGCATTTTGAGATCTCTGCTCACCTCACGAATGAGGGGCAAGTGCGTGTGTCCGAAAACCACGACTGGCGCTTCGAGCGGACCGTAAATTTGATTCAGTTCTTCGTCCGACGCGAGTTGGGGCGGTGCTTTCCAGCAACTCTGGGGAGTAGCGTGGACAACCGCTAAATCATTTCGCGTGGCTGCCATAGGCAGTTGGCTTAACCACGATAATCTCTCGCCTCCCATCAGGTTGCGAGTCGCTGAAGCCATTTCGCGGACGCATTTCCAAAGCTCAGGAGGGGAGGCAGATTGGGCCGCATAATCCTCTAAAGATTGCGGGCGGCAGAGCATTTCGTCACCGTTGCCCATTACTCCCTGCCAACCGAGATCGCGGATTCGATCAATGATTTCGATTGGGCTTGAGCCGCCATCAGCCAAGTCACCTGCATGAAGGACTAGGTCGGGTGCAACCTGTTTTATATCCGCCAATACGGATTCGAAGGCGCTGAGATTTCCGTGAATATCCGACACGATCGCGACGCGCATCTCACTGCTCCGTGCCGACCATCGTTACACACCGCTCCGGGTCATCCAATTCCGGGACGAGCAGAAATGCGTCAATGGTTGGCCACTGGCTTTTGAGGAGCCGATTTGATTTCGGCCTGCGGGACCTCAAGGGTACCTGCGCGCTGGGTGCTGGGGTCGTAGACGCCGGCACGAAGGTAGACATCTCCGGGGGGCATATCGAAGTCGAAGTGAAATGGAATGCCGGAGCTGGTTGCAATCGCCATTTGATCGGGCCGGATGGCAAGGTTGACGGAGCGGACAAGCCAGTTGAGGCTCTCTCCAGTCTGGCTGTAGGCAACGAGGGCAACTTCGACGGGCGCGCGACGAACGCCGTCGGGGCCCTGAACCAGATTCAGATTTTGCGGCGAGAGAAAGAAGCGCACGGTGTAGCGCTTGAATGGCGGCTTGAGCGCGGGGTTATCACCATCGGGAGGCGCAGCGTCGAATTTGGAGTAGTCAGGCTCGACTTGCAGGCGGAGGTGAAGATCGCCGAAGTTAGGCATACCGCGATCCATCAACGGCCGAAGCGGATCTTTATTGGATTGTGCGGAGTCGGTGCGGATGTCAGCCGGGGTCCGCTCAAAATAGCCGCGACGATAGGAGACCTTATAGTTTGCGTTTTTGAGGCGGACCGTGATTTTGCGCTCGCGACCTATCTCTTTAGTATCGGCCGGAGTGTATGCAACGGTGTAGTAACTTGAGCCGTTCTTGATGTCGTCAGCCAGAGAGCCTCTCAGATCATTGTTGTGCATGGCCTTTCCGCCGGTGGCATTTGCCCAATTCTCTGACGAGATAAATGCAAAGTATGGATCGGTGGATGAACTGGCGGCGTTTTGCCCTGGCATGGTAGTTCCCGGGACAAGGCTGCCTGCCGTGTCCTGCCCAGCACCACCGATATCGGAGTTGGGAGCGGACACTCCGCCGGTGTCGATGGGATAGATAGAGACGCGGGCCGCGGCAAGGGCATCGAAAGTCCGCTTGATTTGGTCCTCGTACGGGCAGCCGATTTTAGACGAAGTGATGCCGGGCAGGCAGAGTGGAAATGAACCGACGAACCAGATGAGGTTTTTGCGGCCGGGGACTGCGGAAACGTAGTGGGCGATGGCCTGGAGCGCGTCGAGAGTGATGAGAAGTTGCTGATTCTTCTGTTCGGCTGTTGAGGTGGCGAGAAAGTCCTTCATATCCGCGAGCATTCGAGCCAGTTCCGCGCCACCGTTGGCTCCCGGGCCACCGGGATCTGCTGTCATGGCGGACATATTGTTGAGGGACGTCGTTTGAGTAGCGAGTTCGTTGGGAGTCGACTCGAGCGCGACTTCAGTCGGCTTTCCGGCGAGACGTTCGACGGATGCGCGCAGAAGAGTTGAATTGTCAGTAAAACCCTGAATGATGCGCAGACGGTCGCCGAGGAGAAAGACGCCGATGCGCGTCCCGGGAGGGATGGCGCCAAGATATTTGACGATCCGCTGGCGCGCGTAGGCCTGGTCCTGAATGGTGGTGTTCAGGGCGTCCATCAACAGGATATTGATGGCTTGATTGGGCTCCGCAGTGGGCACATTGGTGAAGGTGTTGGGAGGCAGAGGCGGAGCAGGCTGCACAGGTGCGGATGCAGAAGGAAAATGTGGCTCAAAGAACTCGACACTCTGCGGCTTGCCATTTTCGAGGACTTCGAAGTCTTCTTTGTGAAGACCGGGAATGGCGGTGCCATTCTTATCGGTAACAACGATATCGACAAGCACGTTGCGGACGTTGATCTGCAGGGGGGGGCTTGGAGGCTGATTGGTTTCTGTCTGCGCGGCGGCGCGGGGAATAAAAAGAGCGGCGGAGATGGCGAGCAGGGCAACAGCCTGAGTCCGGAAGCTGAGCATGTTTTGAGCGCCTCGAATGTGACAAGGAACTATAACATTAGACGGTTTCACCGGCGGTGATGGGTGCATTGATGATCAGACAGACTGGGCTGATTTGAGGGACGAGGGCGGGTGTGGTTCACTGAGGAAGGTCTTGCGACTGCGGTAGTCTTACCGTTCAGGAGAATCCGGCGCCACATGTTCAAGCTGCATAAACTTCCTTTCTCATTCATAGCTGTTTTGGTCTTTTCCCTCACCTGTATGCAGGCGCAACAGCCGGCGCCGGCTGCGGAGGATTACGTTCGCGCGCATTACACAAAGTATGAATTTCGCATTCCGATGCGGGATGGGAAACACTTGTTTACTGCTGTATATGTGCCGAAGGATATGAATGGGGGGCCGTATCCATTCATGATGGATCGCACGCCTTACAGTGTCGGTCCGTATGGAGAAGATCAATATCCGAGGAGCCTTGGGCCTTCTTCCGAATTTGAGAAGAGCGGCTACATCTTTGTGTACCAGGATGTGCGCGGCAGGTGGATGAGTGAGGGCGAGTTTCAAGAGATGCGTCCGCACATCGATAACAAAAAGGGGCCGCAGGATGTGGACGATGCTTCTGACACCTATGACACGATCGAGTTCCTGCTGAAGCACGTGCCGAACAATAACGGCAAGGTTGGAATCTGGGGGATTTCGTATCCGGGCTTTTATACGTCGGCGTCAATGATCGATTCGCACCCGGCGCTGGTAGCGGCCAGCCCTCAGGCTCCGATGACGGATTTGTTCCTCGGCGATGACGGATATCACGGCGGCGCATTCATGCTGTCGGCGAATTTTGGATTTTACGCGTTCTTCCATCCCCAGAAAGAGCCGCAGACTCCGAAGCAGACGGTGCCGTTTGATTTCGGCACGCCAGACAGCTACGAGTTTTATCTGAAGGCCGGAAACATCATGAACCTGGATAAGCAGTATTTGAAGGGTTCGAACTGGCTGTTTCTGGATCAGGCGAAGCACACGACGTATGACGCGTACTGGCAGGCGCGGGATTTGTCGCGGCACATGAAGAACGTGAAGTGCGCTGTGCTGGTGGTGGGCGGATGGTATGACGCAGAGGATCTGAGCGGACCGTACAAAACCTTTTATGCCACGTCGAAGATGAATCCGGATACGCCGACGACGTTGGTGGAAGGGCCGTGGGTGCATGGCGGGTGGGCGCGCGGAGATGGCTCGCACCTGGGCGATGTGCAATTCGGATCGAAGACGTCGGAGTATTTCCGCGAAAACATCCAGTTCCCTTTCTTCGAGCATTATTTGAAGGGCAAGGGCGCGGCGCAGCCGAAGGCCGTGGTGTTTGAAACAGGAACGAATGTGTGGCGGCATTTTGATGAGTGGCCCCCGAAAGTTGCAAAGGCGAAGATGCTGTACTTCCATGCGAATGGGAAGCTGAGCTTTGATGCTCCGACGGAAGTGCAGAGCCGAGATGACTATGAGAGCGATCCAAATCATCCGGTACCCTTTGTGGGGTACACGACGGATTCTGTTCCTCAGCGCTACATGGTGGACGATCAGCGTTTCGCGAGCTACCGGCCGGACGTGCTGACGTACGTGAGCGAGCCGCTGGAAGAAGACTTGACGATTGCAGGTCCGATTTCGCCGAAGCTGAAGGTGGCGAGCTCGAGCAGCGATTCGGACTTTGATGTGAAGTTGATTGACGTTTATCCGAATGACTATCCGGATCCGACGGAGACGGGCGCTCCTAACAAGCGCGTATTGGACGCGCCGCCGGTGCATATGGGTGGTTACCAGCAATTGCTGAGGGGCGAGCCGTTCCGCGCGAAGTTCAGGAACAGCTGGGAGAAGCCAGAGCCGCTGGTGCCGGAGAAGATGACGGATATCAACTTCACGATGCCGGACTTGTTCCACACGTTTCGCCGTGGTCACCGGATCATGGTGCAGGTGCAGAGCAGTTGGTTTCCGCTGTCGGACCGCAACCCGCAAATATTCGGGGATATTCCGAACACGCCTCCGGAGCAATTTACGAAGGCGACGGAGCAGGTGTTTCATCAAAAGGATGCAGCATCTGGGGTTGAAGTAATGGTGATGCCGAGGGACTGAGGACGAAGGGACTCAGGGACTAGTAATTATGTTTTGGTTGTTCAACTTCTGTGAGGTGTTTGATGTCTTTATATTTTCGTCGTTCTATGCAGATTCTGGCTGTAGCTTTAGTGGCTTCGGCATCGGTGATTCGCGCCGAAGAGGGCATGTGGACCTTTGATAACCCGCCGTTGAAGCAGCTGGCTGCGAAGTATAACTTCCATCCGACGCAGGAGTGGCTGGACCATTTGCGCTTGTCGAGCGTGCGGCTGAATGATGGGGGATCGGGTTCGTTTGTAAGTTCGGATGGCTTGCTGCTGACCAATCATCACGTCGCGCGTGGCCAGCTGCAGAAGAATTCGACTGCCGAACATGATTATCTGTTGAACGGTTTTTATGCGGCGACGCCGGACCAGGAAATGAAATCGCCCGATCTTGAGATCAATGTGCTTGTCGGCATGGAAGATGTCACGGCCAAAGTACAAGGCGCGGCCAAGGGAATCAGCGACGAGAAGCAGGCGTTGAAGGCGCGGGAGGCAGCGATTGCCGCGATCACGAAAGAAAGCAAAGACAAGACCGGATTGCGCTCGGACGTAGTGACCTTTTACAACGGCGGCGAATATTGGCTTTATCGATATAAGGTCTACACGGATGTGCGCCTGGTATTTGCACCAGAGCAGCAGGCGGCATTTTTCGGCGGCGATCCTGACAACTTCACGTACCCGCGGTACGACCTCGATATGGCGCTGTTTCGCGTGTACGACAACGGTAAGCCATTGCACACCGACAATTTCCTTAAGTGGAGCGCGAAGGGCGCCGCACCGGGCGAGCTGATCTTCATTTCGGGGCATCCAGGTTCGACTTCGCGGCAGGACACTATGGCTGAGTTGATGGTCGAGCGGGACGTAGTTGAGCCGGCGGTAACAGAGTATTTGAAGAGGCGCCTTGCCGCTGCGCAAGAGTATGCGGCGAAAGGACCGGAACAGGCACGCCAGGTGGGCTCGACGATTTTTGGTTTGCAGAACAGCCTGAAGGTTTATGTGGGTCGGATCGAGGCCCTAGCCGATAAGAATCTAATCGCGAAAAAGCAAGCAGAAGAGGATGACTTCCGCAAGAAGGTTGCCGCGAATCCGGAGTGGAAGAAGGAATATGGCGGAGCGTGGGACACGATTGCGAAGGCCGAAGAGCTGGTGAAGCCCGAGTTCCGCTATCAAATTTACCGGCGAACAGACAGCCGGTTGTTTACGATCGCGTTGCTGCTGGTGCAGTACGCGGCGGAGATGAAGAAGCCTGATGGCGAGAGGCTGCCGCAGTTTCACGATGCGAATCAGCAATCGCTGAAGTTCCAATTGCTCTCGCCTGCTCCGATAACGACAGATACCGAAAAGCTATTCATGAAAGCGGCGCTGAATCTTGGAGTGGAAAAACTTGGCAAAGACGATGCATATGTGCAAGCGGTGCTGCATGGCGGTCCTGTCGATGGAACAGTGGACGGGTTAGTCGATGGTACGAAGCTGGGCGATGTGGCCGCGCGCAAAGCACTGATGGACGGAGGAGAAGCAGCGATTGCAGCATCGGCCGACCCGATGATTGTGGCAGCCCGGCGGGTGGATCCGATTGTGCGCGAATCACAACGCAAGATGCGCGATACGGTTGCGAGCATACTGACACCAGCGGGCGAAAAGCTGGGCAAGGCGCGATTCCTGGTGTACGGGAAGAACGCCTATCCCGACGCGACTTTTACGCTGCGCCTGAGCTATGGAACGGTAGATGGATATCCGTATAACGGAACGATTGCTCCGCCGTTCACAACGTTCTACGGGCTTTATGATCGCGCGGACAGCTTCGGAAACAAGGCTCCGTTTGACTTGACACCAAAGGAGACGGCTGC